>Ga0097691_1001192_pt1 | contig 19806 bp, 16 predicted proteins | sample NGESurdeep072012_8_FD_72858 | JGI IMG/M metagenome (GOLD analysis project Ga0097691, IMG submission 72858) | Arctic peat soil microbial communities from Barrow, Alaska - NGEE Surface sample 210-1 deep-072012 | ecosystem: Environmental > Terrestrial > Soil > Wetlands > Peat ... | reverse complement strand
CTCTACCAGCCCTCCGCCAAATTTCCTCTCAATCTAAACCGCAGATCGGTGGAAATCGAAGTACTTGTTCAGAGTCTCCTTAGCAATTAGCAATTAGCAATTAGCAATTAGCAATTAGCAATTAGCAATTAGCAATTAAAGGCTTACCGCAATTTTCGTCCAAGTTCCACTCATTTACGACGTACGAAGCGACACGGCTGAAGCCGTGCCCTTTCAAATCAAACTTGCTACCTAATTGCTTATTGCAAGCTGCTCTTTCTCTTTCCGGTTCCAGCCAAACTTCTTCAGTTTGTGATGCAAGGTGACGCGATCGATGCCCAGCACCTCAGCAGTCCGCGTCTGATTGCCGCCGCAGTCTTCCAGTACGCGCAGAATGTGGTCTTTCTCGACGTCCTCGAGGCTGCGGGATCCAGTGACGCTGTTGCCATTGCGGGTCTTGAGGGTGAAGTCCTGCTCGCGCAACTCGGGTTCCTGCGCTACCACCATGGCGCGCTCGACGGCGTTTTCCAACTCGCGCACGTTGCCGGGCCAGGGATACTGCTGCAGCAGGTTCATGGCGGCGGGCGAAACGCATGTGATCTTCTTGTTCATCTCGCGGGAGAACTTGACCACAAAATGATTGACCAGCGGCGGAATGTCTTCGCGGCGCTCGCGCAGCGGTGGCAACTCGATGTGGAAGACGTTGAGGCGATAGAACAGATCGGGACGGAACTTGCCTTCCTCAATAAGCAGCTCAAGATTCTTGTTGGTGGCGGCCACGATGCGAAAGTCCACCTTGATGGTCTGGTTGCCGCCGACGCGTACGATCTCGCGCTCCTGCAGCACGCGCAGCAAATCGGTTTGCGTCTTCAGGCTGATGTCTCCAATTTCGTCGAGGAAAACGGTGCCTCCCTCGGCGATTTCGAACTTGCCTTTCTTGCGGTACTGCGCTCCGGTGAACGCCCCTTTTTCGTGGCCGAACAGTTCGCTTTCGAGCAGGGTCTCGGTGAGCGCGCCGCAGTGAATGACCACCATGGGATGATAGCGCCGGTTGCTGGCAGCGTGCACGGCGCGGGCCACGAGTTCTTTTCCGGTGCCACTCTCGCCGGTGATGAGGACAGTCGCATCGGTCGGGCCGACGGTCTCGATGGCTTCGAAGATGCGCTGCATGGCCCCGCTTTGACCGATGATGTCAGTGGGATGCGCCATGTCCGCCACAGTCTCTTTCAGTCGCGTGTTCTCCTGCAAGGTGTGGCGATGCGCCATGGCCTTGCCCACCAAGTGCGCAATCTCGTCGGGATCAAGCGGCTTGTTGACGTAGTCATAGGCGCCGTTCTTGAGGGCGGCAATGGCGGTCTCGACCGAGGCGTATCCGGTCATGATGATGACCAGCATGTCGGGATAGATTTCGTGCAGGCGACGCTGCAGCTCGATGCCATCGGTGCCGCGCATCTTGATGTCGACGAGGGCGACATCGAACGTCTGCTCGGCCACGCGGGTGAGCGCTTCGTTGGCGCTCTCGGCGGTGGCGACGTCGTAGCCTTCCTCGGCAAACCACTTGGCCAGAGAATCACGGACGCTTAGTTCATCGTCAACAATCAGCAATTTACCTTTGATCATTTCCCTACCTCTCTTCTTACGACACAGGGGTCAGCGTGCGATCTTTGTCGCTGGCCAGCGCTGGCCTCTGGCTATCAACTGGAAGCAAAATTGTGAAACTGGTTCCCCGCCCTGGCACCGAGTGGACGGCGATGCTGCCACCGTGGCGCTCGACGATGTTCTGGCTGATGGCCAGGCCGAGTCCGGAACCGCCCGATTCCTTGGAGGTGTAGAACGGTTCGAAGATATGGGGCAGATGTTCGTCAGGGATTCCCATGCCATCGTCGCGGATGATGAGCTCCACGCCGGATGCGGTCTCGAGGCGAGTGCTGATCCAAAGATTGCCGCCCTGCGGCATGGCGTCGATGGCGTTGATTACCATGGCCAGCACAACCTGCTCGATCTGGTTGGGATCGCAATGCACCGGGGGAAGTTCGTTCGCCAGCGCGAGATTGAGCTGGATGCCCGCCATCTCCATCTTGTGCTGCACCAGCCGGACGCAGCGGTCGATGACCTGGCTCAAGTCGCTCCACTCCAGGTTCATGGGCGTAATGCGCGAAAACGAGAGCAGATTCTTGACCAGCTCGCCGCAGCGTTTGCTTTCGCTGGCGATCAGGTCGAGCGATCCGGACATCTCTTCGGTGCGAGGGTTGGAGACGAAGTTGTTCTGGATCCAGCGCTTCACCACGCGCGAGTAGGTCAGGATGCCGGAGAGCGGATTGTTGATCTCGTGGGCGACAACTGCGGCCATTTTTCCGATAGTGGCCATCTTCTCCACCTGCACCATGTGCTGGTGGGCCTGCTTGAGCTCGCGGGTCTTCTCTTCGACACGGTCTTCCAGGGTGCGGGCCCATGCAGTGATCTCGGCCTGCGCCAATAGCAAGCGGCTGCTCATGTCGTTGAACGACTGCGCTAACTCGCCGGCTTCGTCGTTGGAGTTAACCGGGATGTGGAAGCCGAGTTCGCCTTTGGCGACGCGATCGGTACCCGCCTTCAGCGCCCGCAACGGATTGCGGACCTCGACCCAGATGAACAGTCCGCTGAGAAAGACCACGATCAGCAACGCGATCGCGGTGTAGGCCAGCATGGTTCTGCGCTCGGTCGCCAAACTGGCGTCAACCTTCTGCAGCGAGAGATTGGTGTCGAGCACGCCGAGGACCTGCACGCTGGCAGGATGGGCATGACAAGCGGCGTTGGAACATTCGGGCCGGTTCTGGATGGGTGTAATCACGCCAAGCACACGGGAATTTCCAGCACGATAAACGCGGAAGCGGTCGGATCGCTTCAGCAGCGCCAGCGGCTTGGACTGTTCATGGCAGCCGTAGCACGCTTCCGCATCTTTATTCACAGTGCCACCCACCTCAGACGGCGCAGTGGAATAGCTGATCAAGCCCTCGGAGTTCATGATCCTAAGCCGAACGATGCCGGGCTGGTCGGCCATGTTGATCATCATCTGGTAGAGGCCGTCGCGGTCGTTCTTGAGCATGTAGTGCGAGGCGCTGCGGCGAAGTACCTCGCTCTGTTGCTCGGCACTGACAAGGGCGGCGGCTTCCAAATGCTTCTGATGCAAGCGAATGCTGAAGTAGCCCAGCAGCGCGAACATCACCAGCATGACGACGAAAATCGACGCCATCAGCTTAGCGCTGATGCTGCGTCCCATACCCGCCAGCCAAGCGGGCCGTTGACGGACGCCTTCGGGTTGGTCAGTCTCCGGCATGGACAGGTACCGCTACTTCCGCGCGCACTCCTGTTACTTTTCGGATCGCCGGCAAGTGGGCCTTCTCCTCGGGGAAGATGGGCAGGAACCTGGCGACGAAACCGAAGATGGCGAAGCCGAGCGCGACAAACATGGCCGTGATGACGACTTCCGTCCACTTCGGGGTGTAGCGCGCACCGACTGCGTTTTCGACTCCGGTGATGGCGATATTCAGACGATTGGTGACGAATCCCAATAGCGTGAGAACGGCGACCAGGTAGAGCCCGTGGGCGCTGTTGCGGACCTTGGGAAACATCAGCAGCGCCAGCGGGATGAGGACGGAGAGGAATATCTCCAGCAGGAAGAAACCCTGCTCGTAGCCGGGCACAAAGACGAGGTGAAGAACGCCGCGATGGAGGAGGTCCTCGAAGCGCAGGATTCCGTAAATGGCCAGTACCACCACCAGCACGCGACCCATGTCGCGAAGGATGGGGAGTTCAAGTTCGCGGCCGAAATACTTGGAACTCATCGACGACTCGAAGATGATCATGGCGAGACCCACCGCGATCGCCGAAATGTAGAAGAACACCGGCAGCAGCGGGCTGTACCAGAAGGCGTGCAGCTTGTTGGGCATGATCAGATAAAGCGTGCCCAGCGAGGACTGGTGCAGGGTGGAGAGCAACACGCCGAGGATGACCAGTACGATCATCACGCTGCGCACCGCTTTCAGGGCGCGTTTCCAACCAAGGCGCTCGAAGACGATGGGGGAGAACTCCAAGGCCAGCACGGTGGTGTACAGCATCACGCAGTACGCAACCTCGAACATCACGGAGTGGGGATTGCGCATGATGAGCGGATGCCAGATGTTCCATGGCAGACCAAGGTCATACATGAGCGCAGCACAGACCAACAGGTAGCCCATGAAGGCAGTCAGGATAGTGGGCCGCATGATGGAGTGCCAGCGCTTGATATTGAAGATCTCCACCGCGGCAGTCAGGGTGAAACCGCCGGCCGCCAGCATGACGCCGCACATTACGTCGAAGCCGATCCAAAGGCCCCAGGGAAACTGGTCGCTGAGGTTGGTGGAGGCACCCAGTCCATGAGCAAAGCGAACGTAGGTGGCATAGACGCCGGCCAGCATGATGACGAGGAAGACGGCCTTCCAGAAGGTGAAACGGAACTTGGGGACTGTCATCGCGCACCGCCTTGGTGGTGAGTTGAGTGCTGGTCTTTATCTTTGTCTTGGTCCTGGCCTTCGGCTTCGGCCACATCTTCGCGGCGATGGGTGATCCAGTAAACGCCGCCGAGGAGAACGCCGAAGATCGGAACGAAGTCAGGTATGCGCGACAACACCTGGTAGGTGTAGAGCGGCAGGGCACGCTCGGTCAGATCATTGCGGTAGCCGAATTTCTGGAAGTCCAGCGAAGAGAGCAGCAGGACCGAGGTCCCGCCAACTTCCGTCTCGCCGTAAATATGTGGCAGATAGGTTCCGGGATTGTCCTGGATGCGCTTGCGGGCCTCTGTTAGAAGCTCGTCGCGGTCGCCGAACTTGGTTGCGCCCGTGGGGCAGATTTCCGCGCAGGCGGTCGGTTTGCCTTCCGCCACGCGAGGGGCGCACATGATGCACTTGCGTACGCCGGGGACTGCTTTGTCCCACTCGTATTTCGGAACACCGAAGGGGCAGGCCGCCATGCAATAACGGCATCCCATGCACTTGTGCTTGTCGTAGGTGACGGGGCCGATGGCGGTCTTCTGAAGAGCGCCTACAGGACAAACCGAAGCGCAAGCCGGATCGTCGCAGTTCATGCACAGCTTGCGCATGAATTTGTCGTCCTTGGTAAGAACGGTGGTGTATTTGTGCGCCGAGGTGACATCCTGGGCTGCTATTTTGTCGTCGTACGGCAGGCCATTTTCAGAGGCGCAGGCCTGCTCGCACTGCTTGCAGCCGATGCACATGGTCGCATCGTAGAGAATTCCCTTGCTCATTGCTGACTCCAGAGGAGCCCAGGCGGTGCACGGCCGAAGAGAGTGGCGCGAAAAAGGACACCGTCGGGCGATGGTTGAAAGAACAGAAGAAATCCCGTCGGGGCGAAGTGGCGCTCGCCAGAAGACGGGATTTCACGGCCAGATGACGAATTTTGAGTGCGAGACCGCGGACCGGGAGAGTCGGAAAACTGAATCTCGGAATTCCGGCTGTGGCTAAGGAAAAGGTACGGCATTCCCCGAAGCTTTGCGCAGACCTGCATTGCGCCGAGAACTGCGGGGCCCGAAACTTGCTGCTGTAACGCACGACCGAACCTGATTCCATCAAGAGACGACCCACGCAATTGTGGTGTCACGGGTGATGGCGCCGGTTGAAACTACTGCTTACTCAAGACCTTAATGTCAGTCGCCAATCTCAATGCTAGAGAGTGGCTAGCACATTGCGAGCGACTGGGCTGGTTTTGCCTACCGTCGGGCTAGATGCCCCACGACAGGTTCGGCAAGATCAGGAACAGGGCCAAGGCGGTGAGCATTACAGCTAAGATGACCTTCTTCATTACATCCCCTTCAAGAGGTACGACTTATTAGAGCGGACCGATGTGATCGGATTGAACTTCTATATAAGCGATTCGCGCTCAGGGATTTCTACCTGTGCATGATCAGTGTGTTACATCGGGATGAAGCACATCTGTGACGGGCGTCACCGGTCGGCGTGATGCGTTTCGCAACATTCTGGCAAGTAAAGTTATGGAAGTATTAAGCGGAGGGTTGGACAGGATGTGGAGAAACGCAGCACCGGCGGTATAAAAGTGGGAGAAATGATGAGAAATGCGCCTAATTTAAAGCTTGTGGTTGGCAAGCTGGCTCTGAGGGGTGGGTAATTCTTTCTCTCCCGCCGAGATTCTTTTGTTTCCAGGCACGTTTGTCTATAGATTTGCCGCTCCGAGCTGGTGTACTGTTTGCCGCACTACTGCGAGACTTCGTCGAAGCTGTTTCCCGCCCGGCCCAACCTTGGGAAGATACAACTCAATAGAGGTGTCAACATGACCGATTCGCTTGCTTCGAAGGCTATGCTTGCTTTCGCCGTACTCACCTTGCTGCTGCCCCTAACGGCGACGGCGCAGGACGTTTTCAACTCGCCTTACGTGGTCACGGAGAAACCGGGACGGTCCACATCCATCTCACGCCGGATCTGACCCGACAGGTCAGCGCGCAACAGGGCCCCGCGCTCGGCCCTGGAGTGCTGAGTTACCATGGCGGCCCAATTATGAGTGGCAATAGCTTTTACGCGATTTTCTGGGTTCCGCCGACCCTGCAGAATGGCCAAACCACCAGCCTGACGGGGTAATTATCCCTTGACATCACGTACACTTTCTGCCATAGTAGTGATGCCATGAAAGTTAAACAGTCTATTCCCAAAGAGTTGCGGTTCACGGTTGCTGATTTCAACCGCCGCTTTCCTACTGATGCGGCTTGCTTGGACGAACTGATGAAATTGCGCTTCCCTGACGGCATTACCTACTGCGCGAAGTGCGAACAAGACCGCAAGCATTACCGCATTGCTGGCCGTCCTGTGTACGGCTGCGGGTTCTGTGGCACTCAGGTCTCGCCGATGGCCGGAACGATCTTCGAGAAGTCGTCCACGTCGCTGCGTCTGTGGTTCTACGCTATGTACCTGATGGCCTCGACTCGCTGCGGTATCTCTGCGAAGCAAATCCAGCGAGAAACGGGTGTAACGTACAAAACCGCGTGGAGAATGTTTAAGCAGATTCGCTCGTTGCTGTCCGAACCAGATATGCAACTGGAGGGACTTAGCATCGAGATGGACGAGACTGGAATTGGCGGAATCTCTAAGCGCAAGAATCAGCCTATGAGGGACAAGACGACCGTATTCGGAATGGTTGAACGTGGCGGACGAGTCAAGGCCGTAGTCGCAGACGACCGGAAGAAAGACACGCTGATGCCGATCATCAGAAAGTATGTCCTTCCCGAATCCACGGTCTTTACTGACGACTTTTCGTCCTACGTTGATCTGGCTCATGATCGCAATGACTACACTCACCGCCGCATCAATCACTCGGCTGGCGTCTACGTAATGGGCGATGTTCACACCCAAACTATTGAAGGTTTTTGGTCGCTAATCAAACGAGGAATCGGCGGAGTTTATCACTCCGTCTCGCGCGAATATTTGCAGTCGTATTTAGACGAGTATTCGTTTCGCTACAATCGCCGTCACAAGGGCAACTTGATATTCAACGATGTTTTGGCGCGGGTTTCGGAGCGCTCGGAGTAGCAGCGCGTCTCAGAATCCCCTCGAATACAGCCTTGCCAATGGGCTGCATTTTTTTCTCGGTTTCCGGTAGCGGTTTAAGTACTCTTGTCTCTTCCCGTTTACTGCTCATGCCACACATTCTACTCCCATGAAGAAGATTTGCCTGTTCTGTGATAATGCCGCTGGGTCGCTAGAACACTTGTTTCCAAAATGGATACTCAAAAGGGTGCCAAAGACCCTGTTTTTGGGCGATATAGGCCGTCACAAGGACAAGACACTTGGCTATGAGTTTACTGTTAAAAGCGTTTGTCGCAACTGCAACAACGGATGGATGCATCGGCTAGAAGATGAAACCATCCCAATAATGGGGCCTATGCTTAGCGAGCAATCGTCATTTCTTGATGTTGTAAGTCAGAGGACGATTGCTGCGTGGGCTTTAAAAACGGCGATGGTACTAGACTCGACGGCAATTGCAAAACATCGCCCACTCTTTTATTCACGTGCTGAGCGAATTTCTCTGAGAGAATCGCTACGTATTCCCCTCAGAACCTTTGTTTGGCTTGGACACAGCCTGGATTTTGGCCTTGCCTGTTCCTCCATCGCAACCCACCTCACCATTCTCAGCCCTTTTCATCCGTATAGCCTCAAGGAATCCACTCTCGGACAAGTAAGCACCTTTCTCGTCTGCAATTTGGCCATTCAAGTCATGACCGTACATGTCCCCGCAGAATATAGTGACGGAGCCATCGACATTAGCCCTCCCGAGGGTCCATGGGGCGATCTCTTGGTCAGTGTTTGGCCTCCATCGCGCTTGAGCTACTGGCCGCCGCCGCTGGCGTTTGACTCCAGCATTTCGACGCTTGACCTTAGAACTCTCACTAACCGTTGGAAGATGGGCAATGAGAGGGTCGTTTTTTAGCTTTTTCTTGGACTGCCCTGTCACGGCATTTTTAATTATACGTGATGTCATGGGATATTAGCCCCTGACGGCCAAGTATGAGGCCGTGGCCAAGCAGATGTTAGCGGACTATCCCTATCACGGAATCTCGAACAACAGCACCCAGTATTACTCGTCCATCTCCGGCGTCACGAAATACTTCGTCGGCACCGGCGGACTAGCTGTGGCTGTGGTGGACACCAATCCCTATCCCGCCAGCGGCTGCCATGACAGCGTGACTCCTGGCAACTGCATCACCGATGCGCAGTTGCAGGCGGAAATCACGAAACAAATGACATTGCATGGCTGGACAGCCGGCTTGAACAAGATGTTTATTGTCTTCACCTCGATCGGCGAAGGTTCGTGCTTTGACAGCACCTCGTCGTCCTGCGCGTACACCGCCTATTGCGCGTACCACGGCTACTTCGGCAGCACGACCAGCCCAACTATCTATGCCAACATGCCCTACGCCAACCCAACCTACTGCTACGATTCTGCTGCCGGTCAGCATGATCCCAGCGGTGACATTCCCTCGGACGCAAACGTCAACGTCACCAGCCACGAGATTACCGAGGCCAACAGCGATCCTGAGCTCAATGCCTGGTGGGATAGCGGGAACGGCCAGGAAATCGGCGACCTGTGTGCGTGGAATTTCGGCGGCACCACGGGTGATTGGGATGGCGGTCTGGCCAATCAGATGTGGAACGGCCACTTCTATGATTTGCAGCTGGAGTATGACAATCACACCAGCAAATGCGTCAAGATTGGCCCCTAGTCTGACCTCCTGACGAAGCTCTCAACTCTATCGTATCCGGAACTCGGCGCCGGAGCTGCGCAACCGTCCCCACTCTGCCAGGCAGGGTGGGGACATTTTGTGCGCGGCATCGGATAGGTCGACGTCTTCGCCGCCACACTGCGAAACAGGCGCCAGAGATCGAGGAAGATGCTGACAACAGCGCATGCTTCATCACGTCATAGCCGTGCGCATTGGGCAGCCCAACAGCTGTCCACCTGCGTCGCCTGCGCGAACCGAGGGTCATTGCCGGAACGGGGTCCCTTCGAAAGGCTCAGGGGCACGCTTTTTGTACTCCGGCGGCATGGCCGCTACGCTCAAGATGACAAGGCTAAAACCAGGGGTGGAAGCCTCAGTCGCCACTGGGGGAGTGGGCGAAGGTAGGGGTGCGGGCTGGCTTCTTCTGCGTCCGCTGAGGATTGAAGAAATAAAGGATGCCGCAAACCGCCCAATATCCAAGAGATATCCCGAAAACGAAGGCAACAATGATGGTGAAGAGCAAAAGGAACGAAAGCAGGAACGGCGTCATATCCCTCTCATTCTACAGTGCCAGAGAACGTCTGCGGAAATCCCAGGCACGCACCGATAGACTCAGCGCGAAACGGGGGCACTGTCTTACTTTAGCGCGCGTTGACGCTCATAGGTGTTGCCAAATAAGATACGGGAGTCGAGCTAGGTCTTCCCTCTTGTGGACTCTCTAGAGCAATCAGGGATAGAAATCGAGGATTCCGGACGGGAGTCCCGTGTGAACGTGACTGCCAGTACGGAATTCCCAGGTTAGCGCCGAAAACCGCGGCGCGAACCTGGGGCACTCGTCTCGCTCGGAGTGGCTGGAATAAGGGGCTTGTTCGGTACGGCCAGAGCCGTACCCCTTCAAACCATGGGAATTACGAACATCACTGTCAGGGGAGCGCGGCAGCATAACCTGAAGAACATCAGCGTCGAGATCCCCCGCAACACCCTGACTGTGATTACGGGGCTCAGCGGCTCGGGCAAGTCGTCGCTGGCCTTCGACACCATCTACGCCGAGGGACAACGCCGTTACGTGGAAACACTGTCGGCCTATGCCCGGCAATTCCTCGATCAGATGGAGCGGCCCGACGTGGACAGCATCGACGGGCTGAGCCCGGCGATCTCCATCGAACAGAAGACGACCAGCCGCAGTCCGCGGTCGACGGTCGGGACCATCACGGAAATTTACGACTACCTGCGACTGCTCTACAGTTCGATCGGGCAGCCGCATTGTCCGAACTGCGGACGCGAGATTTCGCGCCAATCGGCGGAGCAGATCGTGCAGCGAGTGATGGACCTGGAGCCGGAAGACCGTGTCATGGTCCTGGCACCCATGGTGCGCGGACGAAAGGGCGAATTCAAGAAAGAGCTGGACAAGCTGGTGCAGCAGGGGTTTGTCCGCGCGCGCATCGACGGCGAGTTGCACCACATTGCCGACGAGGAGATCAAGCTCGACAAGCGCAAGAACCATACCATTGAAGTCGTGGTCGACCGGCTGCTGGTGAAGCTTGGAATCGAGGGGCGACTGGCGTCGGCGGTGGAAACCGCGATGAAGCTGGCGGAGGGTCTGGTGCTGGTTGCGGTGGTTGGCGGAGAGGAGCGGCTGTACTCTTCAAAGCTGGCGTGTCCGGAGTGCGGCATCAACGTTCCGGTGCTGGAGCCGCGCTCGTTTTCGTTCAATAGCATGTACGGGGCCTGCCCGGAGTGCAACGGACTGGGCAGCAAGTACGATTTCGACCCGGCCAAGGTAGTTACCGATTGGTCGAAGCCGCTGCTCGACGGCGGGCTGGGGCCGGGATCGGCTTCGCAGAGCCTCATCCACTCGCTGCAACTGGCGGCGGCGGCGTATGGTTTCGATCTTTCGAAACCGTTTGAGCACCTTCCACGAAAGACACAGAACCTAATTTTGTACGGGCCGGAGCGGGGCGAAAAGAAGAGGGGCGGTTTCCTCGGCGTCTTCGCGTATCTGCGTCAGAACATGGAAGACAGCTCGTCGCAGGGCTACCGGGACTGGCTGCTTGATCACATGTCAGCGACACGCTGCCCGGCATGCGAAGGCAAGCGACTGCGGCCGGAGAGCCTCGCCGTGAAAGTAAATGGCATGTCGATCTCCGACTTCACGGCGCTGCCGGTGTCGCGCGCGGTGGAAGCGGCGCGCCGCATCAAACTGACCGAACGCGAGGAGAAGATTGCCGGACGAATCCGTCGCGAGGTCGCCGAACGGCTGGAATTCCTGAACGCGGTCGGCCTGGGTTACATCTCGCTCGATCGCTCGGCGATGACTCTGAGCGGCGGCGAAGGGCAACGCATCCGGCTGGCAACACAAATCGGATCGAAGCTGCGGGGAGTGCTCTACGTGCTCGACGAGCCATCGATCGGACTGCATCACCGCGATAACGACCGCCTGCTGCAGGCGCTAGAGTCGCTGCGCGATCTGGGCAACACCGTGCTGGTGGTGGAGCACGACGAAGACACCATTCGGCGTTCCGATTACGTCATCGACCTGGGCCCCGGAGCAGGGCGTCATGGCGGCGAAGTGGTGGCCAGCGGCACTCCGCTTGAGATCGAGAATTTTCCGCGCTCGCTGACCGGACAATATATTTCCGGACAAAAGCAGGTGATGTACCGGTTCGCGCGGCGGCAGGCCAATGGCAACGCAATCACCATCCTGGGCGCGCGCGAGAACAACCTGCAGTCGATCGACGTCAGCTTCCCGCTGGGCGTGATGACGGTGGTAACGGGAGTGTCGGGTTCGGGCAAGTCAACGCTGGTGAACGACATCCTTTATCGCGCACTGGCGAAGGCGATTTACGGCTCGCGCGAAGAGGCAGGCGCGCACAAGAGCATCACGGGCACGGAGTTCATTGACAAGGTGATTCGCATCGATCAGTCTCCGATTGGCCGAACGCCGCGCTCGAATCCGGCAACGTACACCGGCATGTTCACCCAGGTCCGCGATCTCTTCGCCATGCTTCCCGAGTCGCGTGAGCGCGGCTACAAGGCGGGACGATTTTCGTTCAATGTAGCGGGTGGGCGTTGCGAAGCCTGCCAGGGCGATGGGCAGCGGCGCATCGAGATGAACTTCCTGCCCGACGTGTACGTGCAGTGCGAAGTATGCGGCGGCAAGCGCTACAACCACGAGACCCTGGCGGTGAAGTACAAGGGATATTCGATTGCCGACCTGTTGGAAACTCCCGTGGCGGATGCGTTGCCGGTGCTGGAGAATATTCCGCAGATCAAGCAGAAGCTGCAAACACTGGTGGACGTTGGACTAGGATACATTCACCTGGGACAATCGGCGGTCACGCTTTCGGGTGGCGAGGCGCAGCGCATCAAGCTGGCGCGTGAGTTGAGCAAGCGGCAGACGGGCAAGACGCTTTACCTGTTGGACGAGCCCACCACCGGTTTGCACTTCGACGACGTGAGCAAGTTGCTCGAAGTGCTGCACCGGCTAACCGACCTGGGAAACAGCATCATCATCATCGAGCACAATATAGACGTAATCCGCAACGCGGACTGGATCATCGACCTGGGGCCAGAGGGCGGCGAAGAGGGCGGCCGCATCGTGGCGCAGGGAACGCCCGAGCAGGTAGCGCGGACAAAGAAATCGTACACCGGACAAGCGCTGGCGAAATTGTTGCTGGGGGCGGCAAATGGTAAGACGGCGCAGAGCTCCTTCGTGGGTTAGTCAGTCTGCCGAAAAGGTCGGGTAAGCGGATACCTCACGGGCTAAAGCCCGTTCGGAATTACAAAGATAAATGACTTGTACGGCACGACTGAAGCCGTGCCCTTTCAAAACTGATTTATGAGATTGGTTGCGAGCGTCCACGACAGTTTCGCGACATATAAATATGATCGATCCCGAACAAGAGCCGCTTGAACCGTTGATCCCGCCGGCAGACACGATGCCGGAGAGCGAGTTTCAGGCTAGCGTGCAATCAGTGCTCCTGGCTGAAGAGTACCCTCTTCTTCCGCGGCGCAATGCGTTTCCACCGTGGTCGGCCTGGGACGTGTTGGCGGTACTGGGTTTCACCGTGGCGACGATCTTGCTGTTCAGCATCATTGCTCTGGTGATCGCGCACTTCGTCACCAGCAAGCACCACGTGCCGGTGAGCGACCTGGCGACGAACCCAATCGTAGTCGTTGGATCGCAATTCGCGGCCTATCCCATCGTGATCTTATTCATGATCGCGCTGGTGGGCGGCAAGTCGAACCAGAAGTTCTTGCGGGCAATCCGCTGGAACTGGCCGGGACCGTCGGCTGTCGGCTTTCTTCTCGCGGGAATCTTCTTTGCTGCGATTGTGGAGTTCGCGTCGCGATGGATGCCGATTCCGAAGTCGCTTCCGGTCGACAAGTTCTTTAGCGATGCCAGTGGGGCGTACCTGATGGCGGTGTTTGGCGTCACGCTCGCTCCGTTGCTGGAAGAATTGTTCTTTCGCGGAATTTTGTACCCGCTGGTCCGCCGGTCATGGGGCGTGGCGATCGGCGTGATGGTCACTGGGGGCGCGTTCGCCTGCATTCACGGCATCCAACTGGGATGGGCGTGGGCCCCGGTTCTCGCTATCTTCGTGGTGGGACTGGTGCTCACATTGGTGCGCGAGCACACCGACTCGGTGGCAGCATCATTTCTGGTGCACTGCGGATATAACACAACGTTGTTCGCGTTGCTGTGGTTCGGCAGCGACCACTTTCGCCACCTGGAAAAAGTCGCCAACTGAAAATGGTATCGTGGAGAAGCATGGGAAATGCGCGTGAAAAGCTGCTGACGATGCTGGCGGAGAAGTCGTTTCGCCTGGGAAATTTCAAGCTTTCCAGCGGCGGGACCAGCGATTATTACATCGATTGCCGGTTGACCACGCTGGACGCCGCAGGAGCGCTGGCCACCGGCGAAGCGGTGCTGCAGGAGATCCACAACCGGGGCTGGGAGGTGGACGCGATTGGCGGGCTGACCATGGGTGCCGATCCGATCGTGGTGGCGACTTCAGTGATCAGCGCGCAGCAGGGGACGCCGATCGACGGGTTCCTGGTGCGCAAGGCGGAGAAGACGCACGGCACGGGACAGCGCGTTGAGGGCTTCCGAGAGAAGGGTGCGCGCGTAGTCATCGTGGACGATGTGTGCACCACGGGAGGATCCACGGTCCAGGCGATTGAAGCGGCACGCGAATTCGGATTCAAGGTGACCGGCGTGTTGTGCCTAGTAGAACGGCAGGAAGCCGGCGGACGCGTCAACGTGGAAGATGCCGCCACTCCGGCCCCGTTTGTAGCGCTATTCACGGCCAACGATGTGCGCGCGGAACACGTAAGAATTCTCGAGGCGAAGTGACGGTTTTCCTCAGTGGGCTGAAGCCCAGCTAATCGGGCGCTACAACCGGCACGGCTGAAGCCGTGCCCCTTCAAAGCGTCTGCGAATGGAAAACAATTCGAATGATCAAAACATTGGAATGGACAGACACGGGTGTACGCTTCATCGACCAGACGAAGCTGCCTACAGAAGAGACGTACGTCACCTGCAAGAACTATGAAGAAGTTGCCGATGCGATTCGCACCATGATCGTGCGCGGGGCCCCGGCAATTGGAGTGGCCGCGGCAATGGGAGTAGCGCTGGGTACGCTGCAATCACCGGCGAAGACCCTGCCGGATCTGGAGCGCGAGTTCGATACGATCTGCACCGTGCTGGCCGGGACGCGTCCCACGGCGGTGAACCTGTTTTGGTCCATTCGCCGCATGCGGGACAAGTTCGAACAGTTGCGCTCGCAACCTGTGGCGGCGATCCAACAGGAGTTGGTGGCCGAGGCGCAGCGCATGCTGGTGGAGGACATCGCCGCCAATGAAGCCATGGGCAAACACGGCGCGGTACTGATGCCCTCCAGCGGAGGAGTGCTGACCCACTGCAATGCGGGAGCCCTGGCGACGGCGGGATATGGCACAGCACTGGGAGTGATTCGCGCGGCCGTCGAATCGGGCAAACAGATTCAAGTTTTCGCCGATGAGACGCGACCGTTTCTGCAGGGATCACGTCTGACAGCGTGGGAGTTGATGAAAGATAACATTCCCACCACTCTGATCGCAGACAACATGGCAGGTGCGATGATGCGCATGGGGAAGATTGATGCGGTGATCGTGGGCGCGGACCGAATCGCGGCCAACGGCGATGTGGCCAACAAGATCGGAACCTATACAGTCGCGGTGCTGGCGAAAGAACATGACATTCCGTTTTACGTGGCGGCACCGATATCGACCGTGGACCTGAACACGGCGGACGGCAGCAAGATTCCCATTGAGCAGCGTGCGTCCACGGAAGTGACCCACCTGGCGGGCAAGCAGATCGCGCCTGACGACGTGCGAGTGGAAAACCCCGCGTTTGACGTGACTCCAAATAAGTACGTAACTGCGATTATCACGGAACGGGGCGTGGCTCGGGCCCCGTACCAGCAATCGCTGGCGGAGTTAGTCGCGGGCACAATCACAACCTGATCGAAGTTCGTCGCACCAGTTAATGAGGCGTCCCTAGGGGACGCCTCTATCGTGTCAGGAGGAACTCAGTCCACTTCTACTGCTGGGGTGCCTGGGGCACAGGCTGACTGGGGAACGGCGTGTTCTGCTGGTTCGCAGGATTGAGTTGCTGCTGCATTTGCTGCTGTTGCTGCTGCATTCTCTGCAGTTCCTGCAACATCTGTTCGGGCGTGCGGGCGCCCGCGGCGTTCTGGCCGGGGGCAATGTTGATCACGTCCTGCGACATGCCCTCGTTACCAGGCTGTCCGGGCGTCGGCTGGTTCTGATTGTCCGTTTCCTGATCGGGCGGTGGATACTCGTCCTCGGGTGGTTCGACAGCCTGGGTCGGAGAAGGCGCGCGATTGTTGTTCTGCGCGGTTGTCACCGCAGAGTTGTCGGCGGTCGAGCTGTTCTTCGACAACAGAATGATCTTTTGCACGCCTGCTGAATTATTGGCGTCACCCAGAATCACGTAATTGAACTTGGACCCGTTGAGTAACGACGCCAGCACATCCTTGGGCTTTCCCGGTCCGAGCCTGGCGACGACGCGCTCGCTTCCAGCGCCAGACGGCATATCAATCGAAGCTCCGGTCTGCATCTGCACGGAGCGCAGCACTTGCGACAAGGTCGCGTTCTGAGAATCAATCGTAAGTTGGCCATCCCGGTACGAGACTTGGGGCGGAGAGGGAGGCTGCTGCTCCAGCGTAGGCGGAGCCGGGGGAGTTTGCGGAACCTCCGATGCTGGAGCGGCTTTCCTGGAACTGGCCTTTGACTTGTGCGCAGTAGCCTTGGGGGCGGACGATGTAGCCTTGGGCGACGATGCCACGGCCGGTGGTGACGGCAACGTCTGCGCAAGGATCTTCTGTGCCGGGGCCGTGAAGCCGGCCAGCAGCAACAACGCCAACCCGAGTCTTCCGCTGGGGCGTAACATAAAGTTGAGGGACGGTACTGGCGTTAGCGCCTGTCCCGAAACACTTATTCTAACCCCTGCGGGTAGTAATGGTTGCTACTCCGGCAAAGAACAAGTGGTTTTTCGTTCCAAGAACATAAAGTGAAAGGCAATGGTTCCTTTTCTGCGAAATCTTATGGTTCTTGTCCTCAGACTGGGTCTGCTCCTGTTGGTTTTGGGGTGTGGTTCGCAGGCACAGACCTGCTACGTGGGACCAGAAATCGACGCGCCCACCGCTAAGGCGTTGGAAGCTGCATCGCAGCAGTACTTCAGCATGTCGGCCAGGGGAGACGTGGCCGGGCTGAGAACGAATGCCATACCCGAAATCGCCAGGGATTTCGCTGGCATAGAGCAGGCGGTAGTCTCCAATAAACTGTACTTTGCCCAGGCGCAGCCGTCGGACACCCGATTTTTTGTGCTCGACGCCAGCGAATCCAAGACCACGCCGCCGCGGACTGATTTTTATTGTGGCATCTACAATTCGCCCGATCGTGTGGGGTTCTCTATTCCCAACCTTCCTCCCGGCCGCTACGCGGTGTCGATTGCCAAGGTCTCGGGCCAGCAGCCGATCACTCTGACCATGATCCTGCAGGACATGGGGAAAAATTCCTGGATGCTCGCCGGCTACTACGCGCGGCTGAACGCCATCGGTGAGCACGGCGGTCAGTGGTTTCTGAGCAAGGCGCGCGAGTACAAGGACAAGGAACAACGGTACAATGCGTGGTATTACTATCTGACAGCGTGGGACTTGATCGCTCCCGTGGATTTTATGAGCACTCTGCAACTGGACAAACTCTCGGACGAGATACAGGCCGCGCGCCTTAGCGATTTGCCAAGCGCTAGCAACCCGCTCGAACTGGCGGGGAGTGGAAAGACGTTTAAGGTCACTGACATAGCGGCCGTTCCGGTGCCTGGAGATCTCGACGTGCGAGTGCAGTATGAGACTGCGGATGCGGGCAACCCGACATTGACTGCGCAGGGCAATCTGGCAGCGAGCAAGGCCCTGCTGACGAAATACCCCGAGTTCCGTGACGCCTTCGGTGCGGTAATTGCGCGAGCGACGGACAAAGATGGCCACGCCTATTCTACTTTAACGCCGATGAAGGATGTGAAGTGAAGTGTGGCTGCACTTGGGCGTTGGTGGCGATGAGGTGCTGCGAAGAATTTGTTACAATCCTAGCTACCGCAATTGTGGGCGCTTAACTCAGCGGTAGAGTGCCATCTTCACACGGTGGAAGTCACAGGTTCGAATCCTGTAGCGCCCACCAACATATCTGCTTACCGCACAGCCACTTACGGGCGGCTGTCGTTTCTTGCCGGCAAAACTCCAGCCCGACGCCAACCCGATGGAGGTCACTGAGCGGCCTCCGACGCCGGCTTGGCTGCCAGCAACTGCTCCATGTACTGCCGCTGGGCATCCAACGCCTTGGGGAAATTTCCGTGGGTGTAGACGGCGGTCATCTCGGGCTTGCTGTGACGAAGTAGGGTTTGGGAGACCGTGATGTCCTTGGTGGTCTCGTTCGCCCACGTGCTCAAGCTGTGGCGAAACCGGTGCCAGCCAAAACTCTCACCCTTGGCTACCAACCCCAGAGCCACGACGGCTGGCTTAACGAAGTCGGCGTTCATCGTCTGACCCCACAGCGGTTGCTTTCCCTTCAGCTTCGACGAGGCAAAAATGAAGTCCTCGTCCTTGTCGTACGGGGTTTGCTGCCTCCAATCGGTGAGGAACGCTGCCAGCGCCGCACACATCGGGACGGGTGCGTTGCTGGCCTTGGTCTTCGTCCGATTCTGCATCTCGCCCCGCCTGAACGTCTGGTGAATGTAGATGCGATTGTTCGCCCACTCCACATGCTTCCACGTCAAGCCAAGACACTCGGAGATGCGGACGCCCGTGGAAGCGACCAAAAGCACGGCAATCTTCACCGGGTAGGGGAGTCGCTCCAGCAGAGCGACGACCTGCTCGGGCAAGAGCACCTTCACTTCATCTTGATCCTCCTCGCTGGCCGGAATGGTGACCTTATCCAGAGGATTGCGGATGGAGCAAATCTCGTTGTGGTCAACAAAGCTGAAGACCAACGACATGATTCCCGCAATCTTTGAGCAGGTTTCCCACACATAGTCTTCGCCGTCGTGGAGGTCAACGAGCCAGTTGCGGATGGCGAGGGGCTTCATCTCCTCGGCGACGGCGTCTTTCCAGCGAGGGAGGATATGGTTGTTTATGTGGTACTCATACGTTTCGATGGTGCCTTTCGTCTTGCGGCGACCGTCCTTCTTGCGGAATGGCAAGCCGTCCTTGACGTAGGCGGCACAAAATTCGCCAAAAGTCGGCTTACCAGAGAGGGGGTTGTTGATGTACTTTTCGACCAGGCCAAGCTCACCAACTTTGAGCCAAGCGGACGTTTCATCATCTCCGATGTCAGCGACCAGACCGAGCCTGACGGCGTTTTCTACCATCTCACCGTCCCTCTCTCTCTGCCTTTGGTAACACCAGAGCCAAATCATCCCATCCGCCCGTTCACGCTGCCTGAGCCAGCCGCGTGCTTTAACTTCCTTGTTAGCCATTGGATTTGCTCCTCCGGCTCGTCGGGGCTGCTGCCGAGATTGTACTCTGGGCAGGCTTCGTCAAGGCCGTTATGTCTTCAGCCACCTCACTCAGCCGAAAGCGCCACTGATTACGAATGCTACCAATTGGATACGCACGAATAACCCGCCTCCTTGCAAGCTCCATGACCTTGCGGATGGGCAGGGACAAATACTGGGCAACAACCTCCTTTGGTACGAACTGTTCGTTATTCATCGTCATGGTGACTCACTTCCGCAGCTGTGTAGCCCCAGAGAGTTGGTCGCTGAGAGCCAGCTTTAGTCGGTTTGTTGCGTGTCGTGTGGCTTCTTTTCGATGCCCGAGCGCCAGACGCAACAGTGGCCTTTCAACCGCTGTTGTTAGCCTCAAATCGACTCTTCGTCAAACGGCCTCATCATGTGAGCAGACCCGGAGCCCGGGTGTTGTGGACTGATTTGGTGGTGACTGTTTAAGAGGTGGCAAGAAGACCTCGCTCAAACTGTTCGGCAACAATGTCCTTGGTGGCCTATTGGT
>Ga0097691_1001191_pt1 | contig 19808 bp, 19 predicted proteins | sample NGESurdeep072012_8_FD_72858 | JGI IMG/M metagenome (GOLD analysis project Ga0097691, IMG submission 72858) | Arctic peat soil microbial communities from Barrow, Alaska - NGEE Surface sample 210-1 deep-072012 | ecosystem: Environmental > Terrestrial > Soil > Wetlands > Peat ... | reverse complement strand
GGGCGCCTTGCCACCGAGCTCCAGGTGCACCCGCTTGAGCGTGTCGGCGGCGGTGCGGGCGAAGTGCCTGCCCGTCTCCACCGAGCCGGTCAGCCCGATCATGTCCACGTCGGGGTGGCTGATCAGCGCCTGGCCCGTCGGCGCGCCCGGTCCGGTCACGACGTTCAGCACGCCCTTGGGCAGGATCTCGGCGGTCAGCTCGGCGAGCCTCAGGGTCGTGATCGGCGTGGTCTCCGCTGGCTTCAGGACGACCGTGCTACCCGCTGCGATCGCCGGGGCCAGTTTCCAGATGGCCATCATCAGCGGGTAGTTCCACGGCGTGACCTGCCCGATCACCCCGATCGCCTCGCGCCGCGTGAAGGAGGTGTAGCCCTCCATGTACTCGCCCCCCGCCCTGCCCTCCAGGCAGCGCGCCGCGCCGGCGAAGAACCGCAGGTTGTCGGCCATCACGGGGATCTCGTCGTTGGTGACCGCTTCGATCGGCTTGCCCGCGTTGAGCGCCTCCAGGCGGGCGATCTCCGAGCCGTGCTCCTCGATCACGTCGGCGATCGCAAGCAGCGCCCGTGCGCGCTGCGCGGGCGTGGTGCTCGACCAGCCGTCGAACGCGCGGCGCGCGGCCCGCACGGCCAGGTCCACCTCCTCGGCGCTGGAGACGGGTGCGAGGGCGAGCTGCTCGCCGGTGGCGGGGTTGAGCACGGGTTCGCTCTCGCCGCCCGCGGCCACCCGCTCGCCGTCGATGAAGTTGCTGAGGGTCTCTGTGGTGCTCGCCATCTTTCTCTCCCCTCCTCTTGGGGTGTCTAGGTCGAAGCCTGGGATGTCCGCCGCGAAGGGCCGGGGTCGCGCATGACCATGCTCACACGCCGGCGACCGGCACGCCGAGCGCCTCGGACAGCCGCGCCACATCCACGGTCACGCCGCGGCGCGTGGCGATGTCGAACATGTTCAGCACCAGCACCAGCGGCCGGCCGGTGCTCTTGAGCTCGAGCAGGAGCCGGATCGTCAGCCGCAGATTGGTGGAATCGGCCACGCAGAGCACAAGGTCCGGGAGAACCTCGCCGGGAGTGCGGCCGAGCACCAGATCACGCGTGATCTCTTCATCCGGGCTGCGACCGCGCAGCGAGTAGGTTCCAGGCAAATCGATCAGCGAAACCTGACGCCCTAGCGGCGTGACGAACGACCCTTCCTTGCGTTCCACTGTAACGCCCGGATCGCGACCTTTTGACGGCTGCCGGTGAGTGCATTGAAAAGCGCGGTCTTGCCGCTGTTCGGCGTGCCCACCAGGGCGAGATGCATCAACGGAGCTTCCATGGCTTAAGGTCCGCTCGCGTCAGGCGACAATGACGGCCATGGCCTCGCGCCGGCGTACCGCGATCGTGACGTTCTCGACGCGGACCGCGATCGGGTCGCGCCCGACGATGCCCTCGTGCAGCACCTCGACCCTGGCGCCTTCGACGAAGCCGAGTTCGATCAACCGGCTTTCCAGTTCAATGGCCGACAGCGCAGAGCCCGCATCGCCGGCGGCGAAGTGCTGGATCACGCCCGAATAGCCCAGTTTGGCCAATCCCAGCGGCAATTGCGGGCGAGCGTCGTTCCGTTCAGTCATGGTTTGTCTTTCCAATCGGCGGCCGGCAGGTCAAGCGTGGCGATCAAAATGCAGCTGCACCTTAGAGCGATTATAAACAAGCTTCACGCAGCTGGGCCCAGGCGGGCGTTGGAACCCACATTCGGCGCAACTCCTTGCGAACTCTTAGCTCGATAAAGAAAACGACGATTGACCCATCGCAATCATTTTCGGCAACGAATTCCCGGGAATGTCCGGGGCAAAGTGGGGTTTACAAGTGCGGCTGGATCGTGGGATCGCCCACATAGGAAAACAGGAGGCACGCATGATCAACTCAGCGATCAGGTTTGTGACACTGGCCATGTTTCTGGCGGCGCTGATCTTGGCACCCCCGGTCACCCCGGCTCTTGCCGCCGGAGGCGGAGGCGGCGGCGGTGGAGAACCTCCTCCCTCCGCCTATCCCCCGCCGCCGCCGGACACCAAGGCCCGCAGCACCCACACGATCTCTAGGAGCAAGAAAAAGCCCAGCAAGCAGTCCAGCATCGATGACCCCGCATTTGCCCAGGGTTACCGCGCAGCCTATGCGACGATCTACGACCGCAACGATTACGCCGGTGCCATCGAGCAGCTGAAGGCGCTCGGCCACGACGATCATCCCAACGTGGCCAATCTGATCGGCTATTCCTATCGCAAACTCGGCGACTACAAGCTCTCGCAAGTCTGGTACGAGCGCGCGCTGAAAGCCGATCCAAACCATGTGCTGACCTGGCAGTATTACGGTCTTTGGCAGATCGAACAGGGCAACCGCGATCAGGCGCAATATCATCTGAGCCGGATCGCTGCGATTTGTGGAACCGACTGCGAGGAGTATCGGTCACTGGCGGCGGCGCTCGAAAAACCGCCCGGCACCGGCCTCGTTTACTAGTTCCGCGATGCAACTCCGCGGCGCGTCTCGTTGTGGATGCGCCCGCTGGCGGTTGCTGTCGATCTCGCCGACGACGCGGCAATCATGCCGACATGTCGACGCCGTGTTTCGCGTCGTCGGTCAGGATTTCGAATGCCGCGCGGGTTTTTGTCTCCAGCACCTCGGTCGTGCCGGCACGCCTGTCCGTGAGACGCAGCGTGCAGCTGGCAATCTTGCTGTTGAGGCAGTGTTTTGTGCCTCCCGGCGGATTGTAATATCTTAATCCGACGAAGGCTTCGCGCGGCGCCGATATCGTCCCTGCAATCTCCGCATCCTCGTTTCTCGACGCAAATTCCCAGGAAAAATATCCAAACTTCCCTCTCGCCCGGATCGCCTGACCCAATCTCGTGAACGCGTACTCTCTTTGCCGATGGCGAAGCACGATTGGCGTTATCGGCGGCGTCCAAAATGGCCCAACACGAAGCCTGGCGGTTGCCACCTCCAGAAAGCTGTCGGGCTGATTGTCAAATCCGGCGACCTGACCCCACGCATAGAGGTCGGTGTGGCGCGATCCCCAATTGTGGTTCTGACTGCCGACCCAGTCAGCAATCTCGACCTGCCTTCCGTCAACGGTCAGCACGCCATTGAAGCAAGCCATTGGAACACTGACGACGCTCTTGGCCGCGGGAAAGCGGCCCTGGTACAGCGCCAGAGGCAACAGGAGAACCGGCGGCGAAGCTCCCTCGAATTTCAGGTCCCAGGCCAGGCTGTGTCGCTTGCCCTCGATGGCTCCCTCGAGACGGTTCGGCAGCAGCGTTGCCTTGCCAACGCGCACGCGAAACGACGAGACATCGAAGTCGCAGTCCGTGAACCGGTATTCTTGCTTTGCGGTCACGTGACGGTTGCGCTCGGCATCGAAAAAGATCGCCCAGAGCTCGCCGATCGCATCACCAGGGCGGCCCTTGGGACTGAAGATCGTGTAGCGGATCCAGAACGCCTGGGCACGATGCGGGTGGTTGGCGCGTACGAAAAAGCTCTCGTAGTGACCTTGGGGCTGGCCGCGATAGCGCGTGAAATTCACCCCCTGCGAGAATGCCTCCAACGGGTCCTGCATGTTTGCCCCATCGATCGTGCGCCGGGAATTGCTGACGGAGGACGGACACTGGGCTCACGGCGCCCATCGACCTCCGAGGCATCATATGCGCGCGCAGGCGTAATGCCAGCCAACCCTCGTCCTGATTCCGCCGGTTTCCGGTTAACAGCGACCCGCGTTCCAGGACGCGGACTCGAAAGCACGTGGCAAATACGATTGCACGCGGGCTGGATGAAGGCGAGATAGTCGGCTGCGATCTTGCGGCGACGGGTGGCGATGCAATCGCGTGGCGCATCGCTCGTCATTGCAGGACATCGGAAATCGTCAGGGGCCGCTCCGGCTCCACATCCGACCGGTTCCACCAGCCGCCGCCCAAGGCCTGGAACAGCGCTACAGTATCAGCGTAGCGAGCGGCCCTGGCTTGGGCGAGGCTGAGCACGGCCTGCTGATAGGTCTGCTGCGCGTTAAGAAGGCCGAGATAGTTGATGTCGCCGAGCTCCATGCGCCGGCGCGCGATTTCCAGGCTTTTGGCCGCTGCGCGCTCGGAGGCCACCACCTTTTGCAAGGCGACGGCGTCAGACTGAATTGCGCGCAACGCGTCGGCGACGTTCTGGAACGCGACAATCACCGCGCCCCGATATTGCGCGGCCGCCTGGTCGTACGCCGCCTTCGCTGCGAGTTCGCGATGCAGCAAAGTGCCGCCGTGAAATATCGGTTGCGCCACGACGCCGGCGGCGCTCCAAAAGCCCGTTCCCGGTGTGAACAGCTGGTCGACGGCGAGCGCTGTGCTGCCGGTTGTTGCCGAAAGCGTGACGTTAGGCAGACGGTTGGCAATGGCGACGCCAATCTGCGCGCTGGCGGCCTGCAGGTTGGCTTCCGCGGCACGCACGTCCGGCCGCTGCTCGACCAGTTGCGACGGCAGACTGACCGGCAAAACGCGCGGCAGCCGCAGCGACGCGAGCACGAACTGCTGCGGCATTGCCTGACTTGGAAAGCCTCCGGTCAGCGCGGCCAATAGGTCGCGCTGTTGCGCCAATTGCTTCCTGAGCGGCGGCAGCGTCTGTTCGGCCTGCGCCAGCGCGGCCTCCTGCGCCACCACATCGGCTTCCGCCACGGCGCCAAGTTCACGCTGGTGCCGCAGCAAACCCAAAACGTCGGTCTCGATTTTGATGATAGTGAGCGTGGCCGCAATCTGGGCGCGCAGCGAAGCCTCTTGCACGGCCGCGCCGGCAAGGTTCGAGGTCAAGGTCAGATAGGTCGCCTCGAGCGCGAAACGTTGCGACTCCGCTTGCGCAGCCAGCGCCTCGATCGAGCGGCGCGTGCCGCCGAACACATCGGGCGAATAGGATATGTTCAGTTGCCCGGTGAAGAGATTGAAAGTCGGCGCGTCGGAACCGACGTCGGACGGCGCGCCGATGGCCGGCTTCTGCCGGATGCCGCCGAAACTGCCGTCGATGGCCGGAAGCAGCGCGCCTCGCTGCGCGTAGACGTTTTCTTTTGCGACACGCAGCGCGGCCTGCGCCGCCTGCAGGTCGGGGTTGGCGGCGAGCGCCTTTTCGACCAAGGCGTTGAGTTCCCTGGAGTGGAACAAAGTCCACCATTCCCCCGGCAGGTCGCGACCCCGGTCGAACCGCTGCGCGGCGCCGGCGGGCGTGGCGGCGGAGGCGGTCGCCCGGCCGAGTGGCTCCGGCGTGTAACCGGTCGCATCCGGAGGTGACGGCACGACAAAATCCGGACCCACCGCGCAGCCGGCCAGCAGCAGCACCGTGGCCAGCGCTGCGGCTGTTCTCTTCGAACTGCCCTCCGAACTGCCTGTGGCCATCCGTCGCGCCTTACCAACCTTCATGTTTCGCCAACTGCGGCGGCGGCTTTCGGCTCGCGCCTTGCCGCGCGGCTCTCAAGTGCGAAGTAGAGCGTTGGAATGATGAACAGCGTCAGCAAAGTCGCCGGAATGAGGCCACCGGCCACTACCGTTGCGAGACTGCGCTGGACATCGCTGCCCACGCCCGTCGCCCAGGCCGCCGGCAGCATGCCGACGGTCGCGACCGACGCCGTGATGAGCACGGGCCGCAAACGCTCGCTCGCGCCGATCAGCACGGCTTCGGAGAGCGAAATGCCTCGCTCGCGAACCCGATTGAGGTTCGCCACCATGATGACGCCGTTCATCACGGCGACACCGAATAGCGCGATGAAGCCGACCCCCGACGCAACGTTGAGCGTAGTCCCGGTGACATGAAGCGCGATCAGGCCGCCGAGCGTCGCCAGCGGCACGACGCCGATCACCAGTAAAACCTGGCGCAGCACGCCAAACTCGGCATAGAGCAGCACCATCATCGCGCCCAGGACCAATCCAAGGATCAATTCGAAACGCGCCTCTGCCCGCAGCTCGCCTTCGAACTGCCCGGCCCATTCGATGTGATATTTGCTTCGATCGAACGAGACCTTTTGCGCGATGGAATTGGTGGCGTCTCTGACAAGGGAAACCGGATCGCGGTCCCGGTAATTCAGCTTCACCAGCAGATAGCGCCGATCCATCTCGCGATTGATCATGCCTTCGCCAGTCTGGAACTTGATTTCGGCGACCTGCGAGAGCGGAATCAGCGCCCCGTCGCTCGACGTCAGCAGCAGGTCCCTGATCGCCTCGGGACTGTCGCGGGCCTCAGGAGCAAAGCGGACGCTGACGTCGTAATGGCGTTCGCCAATGAACACCTGGCTGACGGCGCCGCCGCCGATCCCCGTGCTGATCAGGTTGGCGACATCGGCAACGTTGATACCGAATCGCGCCGTTGCCGCGCGATCGACCCTGATCGAGATTTGCGGCAGCTGGCCGTATTGATCGGTCGCGGCGTCGCTCACGCCAGGCGTGTTGTTCAATACACCGACGATGTCCTTGCCGATGCGCTTGAGTTCGCCGAAATCGTCACCGAAGACCTTGATGGCAAGAGAGCTGTGGGGGTCGAACACCTTGTCGCGGACGCTGTCGATGATCGGCTGGCTGAAGGCGATTTCGAAGCCGGCCAACTGATTGAGCAGCACCGTCATCCGGCGGATCAAATCCTGCTTGCTCTCGCCAGCCGGCCATGTCGTGTAGGGGGTAAGACCAACGGCAGCTTCCATGTGCGCCGGCGTCCAGGGATCCGTGCCATCGTCGTTGCGGCCGGTGTGGCTCACGACATACGAAACTTCGGGCATGTCGTTCAGGACGCGGCGCAAATCGGCGACCATCTCCGTCGCTTTCTGCAGTGAAATTCCCGGCGGCAGCTCGGCATGCAGCCAGAGCGAACCCTCGTCGAGCTCGGGCAAAAACTCCCGCCAGACTGTTGCGCCGAGAATGACGATTGCAACCGCCGCGCCGGCACTGACCAAATAGACGATCGACGGGCGGCGAAACGAGCTGTGCAGGGCGCGCCGATACAGCTCCTCCAGCCGATGCAGGATCGGATTATGAAACATGCGGCGAGGCCTGCGATAGGCCAGGTAGGCCAGGCCCGGAACGACAAGCAAGGCGAACGCCAGCGCGGCGAACTGGGAGTAGCCGACGGCATAGGCCAGCGGAAAGAACAGTTTCGCCTCGATCCGATTGAACGCGAACAGCGGCAGATAGGTGGTGATGATGACGGCCGTGGCAAAAAAGATCGGTCGCGCCACCTGGCGCGCGGCGTCGCGGACGTCGGCCTCTGTCAGCGGTTGATCCGGGTTCGCCTCGCGGCGGCGCAGAATCGCTTCCAGCATTACTATCGCGCCGTCGACGATGATGCCAAAGTCGATGGCGCCAAGCGACAGGAGATTTGCCGAAACTTTGGTGTGGTGCATCAGAATGAAGGCCGCCACCACCGCGAACGGGATGGTGATGCCGATGATCAGCGCACTGCGCGGGCTGCCGAGAAAGACAATGAGGATGAGCAGAACAAGGCCGATTCCTTCAAGGGTCGTGTGCGAGACCTTGTTGACAGTGGCGTCGACCAGGGTGGAACGATCGAGATACGGAACGATTTGAACGTTATCGGCCTTCAGCCGCGCATTGAGCTCGGCGATCTTGGCGTGCACGCCGTCCAGAACGCGCGACGGATTCTCGCCGCGCAGCAGCAGCACGGTGCCCTCGACCACATCGTTCATGTCGTCCTTGCCGACGATGCCGTGGCGCTCCTGGTTGGCGAGTTTCAGCTTGCCGAGATCGCGTACAAAAACCGGCGTGCCGTTGTGCTGGGTGACGACGATATGTCCGAGGTCGTCGAGCGTCTGAACCAGTCCGATACCGCGAATGACGTAGCCAAGTTCACCACGGTTGAGAACGCTGCCGCCCGCATTTGCGCTGTTGGCGTTGATCGCGTCGGTGACATTCTTGAGCGATATGGCGAAGCGTATGAGTTGTTGCGGGTCGAGCTCAAGCTGGAACTGGGTAGTGACACCGCCGAAATTGGCGACGTCGGCGACGCCGGGCACCTGCTTCAGGCTTGGGATCACTGTCCAATGTTGAATTTCAGAAAGTTCGCGGAGGTTCTTGGTGTCGGACTCAAGCGTGTAATAGAGAATCAGGCCGGTCGGCGAGGACAGCGGGTCGAGGCCGGGCGAGAGCCCGGGCGGCAACGTGACACCCTGAATCCGCTCCATGATGCGTTGCCGCGACCAGTAGTCTTCGATGCCGTCGCGAAAAATCAGCGTGATCAGCGACAGCCCGAACGTGCTGCGCGATCGCATCATGGCGAGTCCCGGTGTGCCGTTCAGCTCGCGCTCGAGCGGAATGGTGACCTGCTGCTCGACTTCTTCAGCGGCAAGGCCGGGGGCTTGCGTGACGACCTGCGAAGAAGTGTCGCCGACGTCGGGATAGGCCTCGATCGAAAGCTGCGTCCAGCAATAATAGCCGTAGATCGCGGCGAAGATGCAGATCATCGCCGCTACCAGGCGCTTGCGAAGAGCGAAGACGACGAGCCAGTCAATCACCGAGCAGCACTCCCCCCTTGACGACGATGCGCTCGCCCGCCTTGACGCCGCCAGCGAGAAACACCTGATCGCCCTGCTGGAATGCGATGTCCACGGACCGCGCCTGGAACCTCCACGGCGCGGTCTCGACAAACACCTGGCTGACGTCATCCTTGAGTACCAGTGCGTTCGTCGGTGCGACCGGCATTTTATGGCTCGCCGCATGGAAGTCGGCGGTCGCAAACATTCCGGGCCGCAGGCGCCGATCGGCATTGTCGAACGCGATGCGGACTTTGGTCCGGCGGGTGTCGGCGTCGAGGACATCGCTGACGAACAGGACGCTGCCGTGCAGCACCTCGCCGGGATAGGCGACGAAGGTGACGTCGACCGGTTGCCCTTTCGACACCAGCGAAATGTCTTTTTCCGGCATACTGGCTGTGACCCAGACGCGGCTGAGATCGGCGATCGTCATCAATGAGGCGGTCGAATCGTTCCAGAATGCGCCGGGCGCCACGCCAAGATCGATCACGCTGCCGTCCATCGGTGCCACCACCGTCACGGTACGGGACTTGTTCGCAGCATCGGGGTCGACGCCGATCTGCTTCAAATGCGCGGTGGCGCGCTGATACTCCGCCCCCGCGGTGACGGCGTCGGTTTCTGCCTGTTGCAGATCCTTGTCGGCCGCACCGCCAATCTTCGCCAGTCCGCGCTGGCGATCGCGATTCTTCAAAGCCAGCTCCAGCAACACCTTGGCGCGATCATAATCGGAATAGGCCGTCCCAAGATCAGGCGAATCGATCACGACAAGGGGCTGGCCCGCCTTCACCTGTTCGCCGAGCGCGACCTTCAACTGGGTGACGCGTCCGGCCAGCGGCGGCGCGACCTTGACGAGACGCGCGGGATCGCTCTCGATGACCGCCGGCAGCACCAGGTCGCGCTGGATATCCTTTTCCACGACCGCCGCGATCATAAGCTTGCCGCGCAACGGCGAGCGTTCCGGCACCGTAATCGCTTCGCCGGTACGAAGCAGAGCCTGCGCTTTCCCCGAAACTGGTTCGGAAGAAATCGGATGACCGGCGGGACCGCCGAGCAGGCGATAGGCGGCAGCGGCGATTACGACAGCGACAACGAGGTACGTCAGGTCCTTCGCCCGAAATGACCTCGTGCGTGATCGCCCGGCATCACCGTCCGTGTCCTGACCCGGATGCAACGAGCGGTCGAGATTTTTGGTCTCGGATCTGGGATCGACGAGCATGCGGCTTCTCGTCTGGATGAATTTGAAAAAGGCGCGCGCAAACGAGTCTCGTTTGACGCTTGCCGGCGCAGCACGTTCGGGATTGCCTTAGCGGCACGAATGCCTTCGGGCGCCCGCCTCAGACTGAGGGCGGGGCGCGGGCCTTGGGCTGGAAATGCGGTGCCGTCGCCGATGCCAACTCCGCATGGGGGCGCAGCGTGACGAAATCGACCGATGCCGGAAGCGGCAAATCCGGCGCAGCCGAGGGTGTCGAGGTCCCGGCTAAATTGATCAACGCACAGATCGGGCAATCGAAGTCAGCCAATCCGTTCCGGGCAGGATCGCGCGAGCTTGACCCATCCGATGCAGCCACGGCTGATGCCAGTGCCGTATCGATCGAAGTTGGCACAAGAGGATGGACGTGACCGAACGTCAGCACGATCTGCAGCGCCAGCGCCACGAGCGCCAGGCGCGAACCAAAGTGCATTTTCGACCGGAACCAACGCATCGTTAGTCGTGTCTTTGCTTAGGTGAGGCCAGCCCGGCCCAGCGGGCGGCCGCGGCTAAGCGTTTAGCATGATCCGGATGATCAGCAGCTGTCAACCGAATAGCTGCGGTCCGGCGACGCGTCTCCTGCAAAGATTCGCATGCTCTAAAGCGCAGCACGGTTCGTAGCATTTTTCGGGCTGGCTGCGATCCCTGACATGAGTATGCGCGCGATTGAAACGTAGTTAGCCTTGCGGTTTTGAATCCGGCGCAGCGGCCATGGCGCGGGTTCGAAAATAATCCAGCACGAAGAGGCGGATCGCGGAAGACAGGTTGCCTTGCTGGCGATTGCTGTCGATCTCGCCCACCAGTTCGGACAGCGTCATGTCCCGCAATCCCGAGATTTCCTTCATGCCGTTCCAGAATGCCTCTTCAAGGCTGACGCTGGTCTTGTGACCCGCCACCACGATCGAGCGCTTCACCACAGGCGATTTCATGACGCGTCCTCGCCGTCGATCCGATGCTGATCCAGCACGTCGCTGGAGCGCTTGGTGCGGGCTTCGTCCAGAACGCGTTCGGATTTGGTTCGGCCAAACCGCGCCCGGTTGGCCTCGGCCTGTTGCGCCGACTGTTCCCGCTCAGTGCGCTTCTTGAACCGCTTCAGATTGACCACATCCCCCATGCCTGCCCCCATCATGCAGCCAACTGGGGGCATGCGATATTTTTACAAAGGCGCGGGTGGTCGCGCTGGGCCTTGGCCGGCTCGGTCGTCATCCCGAAAATCCCCATTATCGCTCTCTGATACCATCAAAAAATGCGTTCCGCTCTGCGAAAACCAATATTTTGTGCTCTACCATGGGCGAGCGCAACGACGATAGCTGATCGGTCTAAGTCTTTAGGCGGTATGAACCATAACTATTTTTCCGGGTCGTAATTCCAGGCGGTTAGATCAGCCGGGGTGTGTCATTTTGTCCGGCTGCACCAGCCGGTCGAATTCCGCAGGGGTAACGAAGCCCAGCCGCACAGCCTCTTCTTTCAAGGTCGTCCCCCGGGCGTGAGCGGACTTGGCGACCTTGGCGGCGTTGTCGTAGCCAATCCTGGGAGCGAGCGCGGTCACCAGCATCAGCGAGCGTTCCATCAAATCCCGGATGCGTTTTTCGTCGGCGCGTATTCCCTCGACGCAATGTTCGGTAAACGACCGAGCGACGTCGGCCATCAATTGTATGGAATGCATCATACAATATGCCAGCACCGGCTTGTAGACGTTCAGCTCGAAATGGCCCTGGCTGCCGGCGACGGTGACGGCGGTATGGTTGCCGAACACCTGACAGCAAACCATGGTCATCGCCTCGCACTGCGTCGGGTTGACCTTGCCGGGCATGATTGAGGAGCCCGGTTCGTTTTCCGGCAGGATCAGTTCGCCAAGGCCGGAACGCGGGCCCGACCCCAACAGGCGGATATCGTTGGCGATCTTGAACAGGCCGGTCGCCGCCGAATTGATGGCGCCGTGCACGAATACGTAAGCGTCGTTGGAGGCCAGTGCCTCGAACTTGTTGGGGGCGCTGGTGAAGGGCAGCTTTGTAATCTTGGCGACGTGCCTGGCAAACGCCCTGGCGAATTTCGGCTTCGAATTGAGGCCGGTACCGACGGCGGTGCCGCCTTGCGCCAGCGGGTAAAGATCTTTTACCGCCACGCGCAGTCGCGCGATGCCGCTCTCGACCTGCGCGGCGTAGCCGGAAAATTCCTGGCCGAGCGTCAGCGGCGTCGCGTCCTGGGTATGGGTGCGGCCGATCTTGACGATGCCGGCGAACGCCTTTTCCTTGTTGCGCAGCGCGCGGTGCAGCTCGCTGAGCGCCGGAATGAGATCGGTGACGATGCGCGTCGCCGCGGCGATGTGCATGGCGGTCGGGAACGAGTCGTTCGACGACTGGCTCATATTGACGTGATCGTTGGGATGAACCGGCTTTTTGGCGCCGAGCTCGCCGCCAAGCAGTTCGTTGGCGCGATTGGCGATCACCTCATTGAGGTTCATGTTGGTTTGCGTGCCGGAGCCGGTCTGCCAGACCACCAGCGGAAAATGATCGTCGAGCTTGCCGTCGATCACCTCGCGCGCGGCGCGAACGATGGCGCGGGCGCGGCGCTGGTCAATCAGCCCAAGCTCGCGATTGGTTTGCGCCGAAGCAAGCTTGACGATGCCGAGCGCCCGAACGATTGCCATCGGCATCCGGTCATGGCCGATGCGGAAATTCTGCTTGGAACGCTCGGTCTGCGCGCCCCAGTAGCGGTCGGCGGGAACGTCGATCGGACCGAAGCTGTCGGTCTCTATGCGCGTGGAACTGGATCGCAAGGTCGTTGTTGATCGAGCCATGTATCATGTCCGTTGCGCGGGGCCGTTGTTCCGGAGCCAGCTCACGCCGGCTCCGCGCGCAGGTTCATTCTACAGAGCAGGACTTCTTGCGCGCGGATTATTTCTTGCGGAAGCGATCCAGCCGCACGACTTCGGCGCCTTCGCTCGGCTTCGCCGGCTCGTCCGGTTTTTCGGTTGAAGGTGCGGGAACCGGCAGGGCCGAAGGGGCAGGGACTGCCGGAAGCTTTGCCGCCGGTGTTTCCGCCGCGGCATCGGCCGGGTCGAACTGCAGGCCGAATTGCACCGACGGGTCGAAGAAGCTCTTGATGGAATTGAATGGAACAACCAGACGCTCGGGAATGCCGCCGAACGACAGGCCGACCTCGAAACGATCCTCTGATACCGTCAGGTCCCAGAACTGGTGCTGCAGAATGACCGTCATCTCTTCCGGATATTGCGCCAGCAGCCGCGGCGAAAGCTTCACGCCCTCCGCGGTGGACAGGAAGGTGATGAAGAAATGATGCTCCCCGGGCAGGCCATGCTCGGCGGCGTCGGTCAAGACGCGGCGCAGCACACCGCGCAGCGCGTCACGCGCCAGCACGTCGTATCGGATATGATCGGTCGCCATTGGTCGGTCCCGTCGCGTTCAGATGCCACCGGTGGATCGGCGGCGATGTCCGTGGCCCGATTCGCCCATCTAACCATGCTACCCCGACTGCGGGCCGAGGTCAGCAGGCTTGCCGCCGACGGTGGAAATTCCGGCAAAAGGGGGCCAGCCTTGGCTCAAATCGAAGTGGAGGCTTCTGTTGCCAGGTGCCTCCGAACCCCGCCTGATGGAGCTTAACCCATCAGGACTTTAGACTTGGTTTTTCAAACCGCTTACGCGGCCTGAGCAACCGGAGCATAGTTGTCGTTTGCAACTATTGCATAGCCCGATAACGGCGGAACCATACCGGGAAAAAACACGCCCTTTACGCCCTCGTCGATCCTGTTTCGCCCCCGCCGAAACCCGCGCCAGTTGCGGCGGGCTTGGGTGGAGGCGCCGGGTGCTGCCCCCGGGTCCGAATGGTTTATTGCGACGGCACTTTATTTCCATAGCCGGCGAACCGGCACTCTCAATATAGGACGCAAAAGTTGAGAAAAACAGAGCCTGCGACGGCCGTCTGGCGTGGAACAGGCCCCGGAGGGGTGGACTACGCCGAATATCGGTTGGCCTAGCCGGGCCGCCGTTCTAAATCTTGACGATGCCCCCGGATTCGCCGCCGGCTGCCATTCCGGCGCCGGAACTCCCGACATCAACCCCGCCTGGCCTGATCGCGCTGTTCGTCGCGTTCGCCAAAATGTCGCTCGCCGGCTTCGGCGGCGTGCTGGTCTGGGCGCGACGCGGGATCGTCGATCAGCACCGCTGGATGACGGCGGACGAATTCAACGAAACCTACGCGCTGTGCCATTTTCTGCCCGGCCCGAACATCGTCAATCTGTCGGTGGTGTTCGGATCGCGCTTTCGCGGGATCCCCGGCGGCATTGCAGCCTTTGCCGGGCTGGTCGGTCCCCCCGTGGTCATCGTGACGATCCTGGCAGCGCTCTATGCGCGTTTCGGTGAAATCGACGCCTTGCGGCGCATTTTGGCCGGAGTCTCCTGCGCGGCGGTCGGCCTGCTGATATCAGCCGTTTTCCGGATGATGATGCCTCTGATCCGGAGACGCGACCTAGTCGGTCTTGTTGTTTTGCTTGCGGTGTTTACGGCGATCGGGCTGCTGCGGCTGCCGTTGTCGGCGGTGTTGCTGGTGGCGATCCCGCTCAGCATCGCCATCACCTTTGCCAGACACCGGCGGGTGACGGCATGAATTCGGACGAGAGCCCGATTTTGACGCTTGTCTGGACGTTCGGGCTGATGTCGCTGTTTGCGGTGGGTGGCGCGAATGCCGCTATTCCGGAAATGCACCGGGTCGCGGTCGATGTCCGGCACTGGATGACCGACACGCAATTCGCCGATGTGTTCGCGATCTCGCAGATGTCGCCGGGGCCGAATGTGCTGATCGTAACCCTGATCGGCTATTCCGTCGCCGGCGTTGCCGGCGCGCTGGTCGCAACCCTTGCTATGTGCGGTCCGACGGCCGTCCTTGCCTATTATGTCAGCCGCCTTCTCACGCGATCCAGCCATTCGCGCTGGCCTGCGATCATTCAGGCGGCGCTGGTTCCGCTCTCGATCGGCTTGATGGGCGCCAGCGGCCTCGTTCTGGCGTTGACCTCCGATCGGAGCTGGGCAGCCGCCCTGGTCACCGCCGTGTCAGCGGTGCTGGTGTTTGCGACGCGGCTTAATCCGCTCTGGCTGTTGCTGGCCGGAGGTTGTCTGGGTTTTGCCGGCGTAATCGGATGAATGGCGATGCGGCCGCGCGGTTCTGCGCTTGTCGTTTGTGGGCCGGATGCTCAATTTTCCGGGTATAACGGACCGTATCAGTCGAATCGCCGCTGTCGAATGGCGGTCGACGCCGCTAAAATTCATCGTCTCCAGGGTCCGCCACAACAGCCATGAATCAGTATCACGATCTGCTCGAACGGATTCTCTCAGACGGCGCGGAGAAACACGACCGCACCGGCACCGGCACGCTGTCGATATTCGGCCATCAGATGCGCTTCAATCTGGCAGCCGGCTTCCCGATGCTGACCACCAAGAAGCTGCCGCTGAAATCGATCGTGCACGAGCTGCTGTGGTTTCTCAAAGGCGACACCAACATCAAATATCTCAAGGACCATGGCGTTTCGATCTGGGACGAATGGGCTGACGCCAATGGCGATCTCGGCCCGGTCTATGGATCGCAGTGGCGATCCTGGCCGGCGCCGGACGGGCGCCGTATCGACCAGATATCGAACGTCATCGACATGATCCGGCGCAATCCGGATTCGCGGCGCCTGATCGTGAGCGCATGGAATCCGGCCGACGTCGACAAGATGGCGCTGCCGCCGTGTCATTGCCTGTTTCAGTTCTACGTCGCGAACGGCAAACTGTCGTGCCAGTTGTATCAGCGTTCGGCCGATGTTTTTCTCGGCGTGCCCTTCAACATCGCGTCCTATGCGTTGCTGACGATGATGGTGGCGCAGGTGACGAATCTCAAACCCGGCGACTTCGTTCACTCGTTCGGCGACGCCCACCTCTATTCGAACCACCTCGAGCAGGCCCGGCTGCAGCTGACGCGCCCGACGCGCCCGCTGCCGGTGATGAAGCTCAACCCTGATGTGAAGGATATCTTCGCGTTCCGCTATGAGGACTTCGTGCTTGAAGGCTACGACCCGCACCCGCACATCAAGGCCGCGGTCGCGGTGTGAGCGATTGAATGGCACTCAATATCCGTCGCGCGCGTCCCGATGAAGCGGGGCTCGTTCTTTCCCTGGTTCGCGAGCTCGCCGAGTACGAGAAACTGCTGCACGAAGTCGAAGCAACCGAAGCGATGATCGAGCTGGCGCTGTTCGGCAGCGATCCTCGGCTGTTCTGCGAGATTGCGGAGTGGAATGGCGAGCCGGCCGGCTTCGCGGTCTGGTTCGTCAATTTTTCGACCTTCAGCGGGCGGTCCGGTATCTATCTGGAGGACCTGTTCGTCCGCCCGGCGCAGCGCGGCAACGGCATCGGCAAGGCGCTGCTGGCGCATCTCGCGAAAGAGTGCGTGGCGAACGGCTGGTCGCAATTGCAATGGTCGGTGCTGGACTGGAACACGCCGTCGATCGAATTCTATAAATCGCTCGGCGCTGAGATGATGGACGAGTGGACGGTTTGCCGGGTTGGCGGTCCGGCGCTGACGGCGCTTGCACAGGGAACGCGCTGATGGAAATCGTCCTCATCGTCGCGGTCGCCGACAACGGCGTGATCGGCTCTCAAGGTGCTATTCCATGGCGGCTGAAGACCGATCAGCAACGCTTCAAGGCGATGACGATGGGCAAGCCGGTGGTGATGGGTCGCAAGACCTTCATTTCGCTGCGCCGGCCGCTTCCCGGACGCACCAATATCGTCGTCACCCGCGATGCAAGTTTTCGTGCCGCGGGCGCGGTGGTGGCGACCTCGTTCGCGGCTGCCCAGGCGGTCGCCCTGGGTGATGCGCTGCGGCGTCCGGCCGGTGAAATCGCCGTGATCGGCGGCGCGGAGATTTACGCGCAATGGATGGATATTGCCGACCGTCTGGAAATTACCGAAGTGCACGCCCGGCCCGAGGGCGATACCTATTTCGCCGCAATTGATGCCGCTGTTTGGCAAGAGGTTGCCCGCGTGCGGAATTCGGCCGGTTCGGACGACAGCGCCGACTTTTCCTATGTGACATATCGCCGGCGAAAGTCGCATTAACTCCGTCAGGCAATGTTTACATTGACAATTATCGGCTCAAGCATAGCTGCTTCTAGCAGCAAGCTTGCGTTGTAAGGACCGGGGCTGTCCCCTATAAAGCCGTCAGATATTGCGAGGCCGGGCGGTTTGGCCCTTAAGCCCGCGGAGGAGACAATCGATGCCGTGGAAGAATCAAGGCGGAGGCCCATGGGGCTCGGGTCCGAAGGGGCCGTGGGGCTCCGGCCCGCAATCGGTGGGGCCGAGGCCGCCCGATCTTGAAGACCTTCTGCGCCGCGCTCAGGACCGGCTGCAACAGTTGCTGCCGGGCGGGTATTTCAGCGGCATCGGCATCGCGCTGATTCTGATCGGCGCCATGGCGATCTGGGGACTGTCCGGATTTTTCCGCGTCCAGTCCGAAGAGCTCGGCGTCGTGCTGCGTTTCGGCAAGCATGTGCGCACGGTGCAGCCGGGTCTGAACTATCATCTGCCGTTTCCGGTCGAGACCGTGCTGCTGCCGAAGGCGCTGCGCGTCTCCACCATCAGCATCGGCATGACGCTGATCGACGATCCGGCGCGGCGCGGCAGGACGATGCGCGACGTGCCGGAAGAAAGCCTGATGCTGACCGGCGACGAGAATATCGTCGACGTGGATTTCACCGTGCTGTGGCGGATCAAGCCGGACGGCGTCGGCAATTATCTGTTCAACATCCAGAACCCCGAGGGCACCGTGAAGGCGGTCGCCGAAAGCGCGATGCGCGAGGCAGTTGGCAAAGCCAACATCCAGCCGATCCTCACCGGCGCCCGCACCACCACGGAGGCCAACGTCCAGGAGTTGATGCAGAGGACGCTCGACAGCTACGGCGCGGGCATCCTGGTGCAGCAGGTGCAGATGCAGAAGGTCGATCCGCCGGCGCAGGTGATCGATTCGTTCCGCGACGTGCAGGCGGCGCGCGCCGATCTCGAGCGCTTGCAGAACGAGGCGCAGACCTATGCCAACCGCGTCGTTCCCGACGCGAAGGGACGCGCCGCGCAAATTTTGCAGGTCGCCGAAGGCTACAAGCAGCAGGCGGTCGCCGAGGCCAAGGGTCAGAGCGCGCGCTTCCTGAAAGTCTACGACGAATACAAGAAGGCGCCCGACGTCACCCGGCAGCGCATCTATCTGGAGACGATGGAGCGCATCCTCGGCGGTTCCGAGAAGCTGATCTATGACGGCGGCGGTTCATCGTCCGCGCAGGGCATCGTGCCCTATCTGCCATTGAGTGAGCTGACGCCGCGCCGTGCTCCGGCCACAACGGGCCAGCCGCAACAGCCGACCGGAGCCACGCGATGAGATCCCCCGTTGCAGGTATTGCCGCGCTGTTCGTGCTGTTTGTCGCCGTTATCGTCGGCTACGGCTCGGTCTTCACCGTGGATATGACCGAACAGGCGCTGGTGGTGCGGCTCGGCGAGCCGGTCCGCGTCGTCACCGAACCGGGCCTGAATTTCAAGGCGCCGTTCATCGACACCGTGATCAACATCGACAAGCGTATCCTGGATCTCGAAAATCCGTCGCAGGAGGTGATCGCGTCGGACCAGAAGCGGCTGGTGGTCGACGCCTTCGCCCGCTATCGCATCAAGAACGCTTTGCAGTTCTATCAGAGCGTCGGCTCGATCCAGGCCGCCAACATCCAGTTGACGACGCTCCTGAACGCGTCGCTGCGCCGTGTGCTCGGCGAGGTCACCTTCATCCAGGTGGTGCGTGACGAGCGCGAAGCCTTGATGAAACGAATCCGCGACCAGCTCGACAAGGAAGCGGGCGGTTATGGCATCGAGGTAGTCGATGTGCGAATTCGCCGGGCTGACCTTCCGGAGCAGAACAGCCAGGCGGTCTACCAGCGGATGCAGACCGAGCGGCAGCGCGAAGCCGCCGAATTCCGCGCCCAGGGCGGCCAGAAGGCCCAGGAGATCAGGTCCAGCGCCGATCGCGAGGCGACCGTCATTGTCGCCGAAGCCAATTCGACTGCTGAGCAGATCCGCGGCGAGGGCGACGGCGAACGCAACCGGCTATTCGCCGAAGCCTATGGCAAGGACCCCGACTTCTTCGCCTTCTACCGCTCGATGACGGCCTATGAGAACGGCTTGAAGAGCAGCGACACCCGCTTCCTGCTGCGGCCGGACTCGGACTTCTTCAAGTTCTTCGGTGGTTCGTCCGGCAAGCCGGCGACGGCTGAGGTGCCGAAGCCTTAAACAAGATCAGGGGTCGAAGCGAAACCTCGCTTCGGCCCCGGCTTTATTTACTTTGAAGCGTTTTCTTTGCGCGAACCGGTATCCACCCCGGATCAAGTCCGGGGCAGGCTCCCGGATCAAGTCCGGGGCAGGCTTTCGCTGGAAAACACTCAGCGCACCTCACCCGGCCGCGGTCACCGCACGCTGCGCCATTACCTTGACGAGATTGGCGCGATAGGCCGCCGAGCCATGGATATCGGCCAGCATTCCGTCGCTGGAGATCTTGACGCCATCGAGCGCCGCCGCCGACCAGTTGGCCTTCAGCGCCGCCTCGATCGCAGGCACCCGCAGCACGCCGTTCTGCGACGCGCCGGTGGCCGCGACGCGAACATCGCCCGCCTTGGTCTTGACCACGAACACGCCGGTCAGCGCGAAGCGCGAGGCCGGATGGCGCATTTTCGAATACCCGGCCTTGGCCGGAATCGGGAACGCGACCTGTGTGATGATCTCGCCGTCCTCCAGCGCCGTCGTGAACAGGCCCTTGAAGAAGTCTTCGGCCGCGATCGCGCGCTTGTTGGTCTTCACGGTGGCGCCGAGCGCCAGCACGGCCGCCGGACAGTCTGCGGCCGGGTCGTTGTTGGCGATCGATCCCCCGATGGTGCCGCGATAGCGCACCGCCGGATCGCCAATCACCGAGGTGAGATACGCGATCGCGGGGATCGCCTTTTTGACGTCGGCATTGCTCA
>Ga0097691_1001190_pt1 | contig 19834 bp, 12 predicted proteins | sample NGESurdeep072012_8_FD_72858 | JGI IMG/M metagenome (GOLD analysis project Ga0097691, IMG submission 72858) | Arctic peat soil microbial communities from Barrow, Alaska - NGEE Surface sample 210-1 deep-072012 | ecosystem: Environmental > Terrestrial > Soil > Wetlands > Peat ... | reverse complement strand
ATCGTCCCCACCAGCGGTTCTTCGCGTAACTTGACGATGCGCCGCGGGGCGCGCGCCGGTGGCTCGGGTTCCCATCCTTCTTCTCCGAGCAACGGGACAAAGCGAACATCGGCGAGGTCTTCATGTTTGTATTCGCTCTGCGAAATCCGCGTGACCCGCACCAGTTCCTGCGCCCGCACCTCGCTTCCAACCGGGATGACCAGGCGGCCGCCGATCTTGAGCTGAGATCGCAACGAGTCCGGAATCTTCGGTCCGCCCGCAGCCACGACGATGGCATCGTAAGGCGCATGCTCCGGCCAACCGCGCCTACCGTCGCCGTGCCGGACGTGCACGTTATCGTATCCGCGTTCGGCCAGCGTCACTGCCGCCTTTTCCGCCAGTTGGCCGATCCGCTCGACGCTGTAGACGTCGGCTGCGATCTCGGCGAGGACCGCCGCCGCGTAACCGGAGCCAGTGCCGATTTCCAGGATTTTTTCGCCGCCTTTTAGCAGCAGCGCCTCGGCCATCAACGCAACGATGTATGGCTGCGAGATCGTCTGCCCCTCGGCGATCGGCAACGCGTTATCCTCGTAGGCGAACTCCTGCAGATTTTGCGGAAGGAACGTCTCGCGCGGCACCTTGCGAATGGCGTCGAGAACGAGCTCGGAACGCACCCCGCGTTCGAATATGTGATGGTCCACCATCTCCCAGCGGAGTTTGGCGAAGTCCGGCACGATACTTTTTTGTGCAAGCGCCATTTTGAATAACTGCCACCCCCGGGGCACGGGTGCATTGACCAGGGTCAACCGCCTGGCCCGCGGCCGCGGGGGCACTCGTGCTGCATTGCGCCAAAATGCGCGAACCGGCGTCCGGCGGAAATTTCCTTCTCGTCTGCAGCCTGAGAACGAAATTGACCGCAGGGCCTTGCAGTGTCAGCTTTTCTTGCGGCGGGACCTACTTTGCGTCCCGTGGCGTGAGCCTATATGAGTGGGGCACGGGCGCCGTTTTGTTTCCGCCGCATTGCCAAGGCCAGCTATGACGCTTCGACCCGTCAGCCTCGATGACAAGTACGACCTGAACCAGTCACACGTGCTTGTGACCGGTTATCAGGCGTTGATCCGCGCCTGCCTCATGCAAAAGGAGCGTGACCGCCAGGCCGGGCACAACACCGGCGGCTATCTCACCGGCTATCGCGGCTCGCCGCTTGGCGGCCTCGATCAGCAGTTCATCCGCGCCGGCCGCCAGCTTGCCGCCGCCGACATCAAGTTCCAGCCCGGCATCAACGAGGAACTCGCCGCCACCGCGCTGTGGGGTGCCCAGCAAGCCGAGCTGCGCGGCGAGGGCAAGTTCGATGGCGTGTTCGGCCTATGGTACGGCAAGGGCCCGGGTGTCGACCGCTCGGGCGACGTGTTCCGCCACGCCAATTTTTCCGGCACCTCGAAACATGGCGGCGTGCTCGCGCTGATGGGCGACGACCACACCGCGGAATCCTCCACTACCGCGCATCAGTCGGAATTCCACTTCGTCGACGTGATGATGCCGATCCTCAATCCGGCCCGCGTGCAGGAAATTATCGACTACGCGCTCTATGGCTGGGCGATGTCGCGCTACACCGGCACCTGGACCGCGCTCAAATGCATGCACGAGACGGTGGAGTCGACCGGCGTTGTCGACGGCAGCCTCGACCGCCTGCAGATCGTCACGCCGGCCGACTTCCGCATGCCCGAGGGCGGGCTCAACATCCGCCTGGTCGACAGCATTCTCGGCCAGGAGGCGCGGCTGCACGATTTCAAGCGCGACGCCATGCTCGCCTTCGTGCGCGCCAACAAGCTCAACCACATTATTACGTCCGGCGGCCGCAATCCGAAGATCGGCATCATCACCACCGGCAAGGCCTATCTCGATGTGCGCCAGGCGCTCGACGAGCTCGGCATCGACGAGGTCAAGTGCAACGATCTGGGCTTACGCCTGTTCAAGATCGCCTGCGTGTGGCCGATTGCCCGGCAGGAGCTTGCTGACTTTGCGCAGGGGCTCGATCTCATCATCGTGGTCGAGGAGAAGCGCTCGCTGATCGAAGTGCAGGTGCGCGAGGAATTGTACGGCACCGCCAATCAGCCGGTCTGTATCGGCAAGAAGGACGAGCAGGGCAACTGGCTGTTCCCGGTCAAGGGTGCGCTCGATCCCAACGACGTAGCGGTCTGCATCGGCGAGCGTCTGCTGCGTTACGGTGCCAATGAAGAATTGGCAGCGAACGTGGCGCGGCTGAAGAGCGCGCAGCGCGCGCTCGCTGAGACCGTCGACGTGGCGCAGCGGATTCCGTATTTCTGCTCGGGCTGCCCGCACAACACCTCGACCCGCGTGCCGGAAGGCAGTCGCGCCTATGCCGGCATCGGCTGCCATTACATGGCGCAATGGATGGACCGCGAGACGCTGGGCTACACCCAGATGGGCGGCGAGGGCGCCAACTGGATCGGCGAGTCGCCGTTCTCCAAGCGCCCGCATGTGTTCCAGAATCTGGGCGACGGCACCTACAATCACTCCGGCTATCTCGCCATCCGCGCCGCGATCGCGTCCGGCGTGACCATGACCTACAAGATCCTGTTCAACGACGCGGTGGCGATGACCGGCGGGCAGGCCAATGACGGCGGCCTCACTGTGCCGCAGATCGCCCGCCAAGTGGCCGCGGAAGGCGCAAGCCGCGTGATCGTGGTCACCGACGAGCCGTGGAAATACGCCAAGGACACCGACTGGCCGCGCGGGCTGACCGTGCATCACCGCGACGAGCTCGACGCACTTCAGCGTGAACTCGCCACCGTGCCGGGCGTGAGCGTGCTCATTTACGATCAGACCTGCGCCGCCGAAAAGCGCCGCCGCCGCAAGCGCGGCACCTTCCCCGATCCCGACAAGCGCGTGGTGATCAACGATCTGGTCTGCGAAGGCTGCGGCGACTGCGGCGTGAAATCGAATTGCGTGTCGGTGCAGCCGCTGATGACCGAATGGGGCCGCAAGCGCACCATCGATCAGTCGAGCTGCAACAAGGATTATTCCTGCGTCAAAGGCTTCTGCCCGTCCTTCGTCACCGTGCACGGCACCAAGCTCAAGAAGGGCGAAGGCATTGCCGAGCCCGCGCATTGGGCGGCGTTGCCCAACCCAAGCGTGCCGCTGACCAATCATCCTTACAGCATCATCGTCACTGGCATCGGTGGCACCGGCATTGTCACCATTGGTGCCATTGTTGGCATGGCCGCGCATCTGGAAGGCAAGGGCGTCGGCGTCATCGACATGGCCGGCCTCGCGCAGAAGGGCGGGGCGGTCTACAGCCATATTCGCATCGCCAACACCGCGAACGATATCCACGCCATCCGCGTCGCCGCCGCCGGTGCTGATCTGGTGCTCGGTGGCGACATCGTGGTGGTCGGCGCCAAGAAGGTGCTCGGCGCGATGAAGTCCGGCCACACGCGCGTGATCGTCAATACTGCCGAATTCCTGCCTGGCGACTTCACCCGCAACGCCGATTATTCGCTGCCGACCGAACGGCTCAAGCGCGCGATTGTCGGCGCGGCCGGCGCTACGCGCAGCCATTTCGTCGATGCCAGCCGGCTGGCGACGGCGCTGCTGGGCAATTCGATCGGCAGCAATATGTTCATGCTCGGCTACGCCTATCAGGTCGGCGCGCTGCCGCTATCGGCGGAGGCGGTCGAGCGCGCCATCGAGATGAACGGCGAGGCGGTGCCGATGAATATCGCGGCGTTCCGCTATGGCCGCCGCGCCGCAGTCGACCCCGCGGCGGTGGAGGCGCTGATCGCGCCGCGGCCGCAGGAGGACAACGACTCGCTCAGGCTCTCGCAGTCGTTCGCGGAGACGGTGGATCGCCGTGTGGCGTTCCTGACCGCCTATCAGAGCGCGCGCTATGCGCGGCGTTATCGCGACTGGGTCGAGAAGGTGCGCGCGGCGGAAGCGGAAAAGGCGCCCGGCCAATGCTCATTGTCGGAAGCGGTGGCGCGCTATCTGTTCAAGCTGATGGCCTACAAGGACGAATACGAGGTGGCGCGGCTTTACAGCGACACCTCATTCGTTGAGCGAGTGAAATCCACATTCGCTGGCGACAATCTGCGCTTCGAATTCCATCTGGCGCCGCCGCTGCTGGCGCGGCGCGACCCATTGACCGGCGAGCCGAAGAAAATGTCGTTCGGTCCCTGGATGCTCAAGGCGTTCGGCGTGCTGGCGAAGTTCAAGGTCCTGCGCGGCACGCCGCTCGATCCGTTCGGCTACACCGACGAGCGCCGCAGCGAGCGCAAATTGATCGCCGATTACCAGGCCTTGCTCGCGACGCTCATCGCGGAATTGACGGGCGCCAATCACCAGACCGCGGTGGCGCTCGCCGCTATCCCGGAAAAGATCCGCGGCTTCGGCCCGGTCAAGCAACGGCATCTCGTCGCCGCCAAGGCCGAGGAAGCCGCCCTGCGCGAGCAATTCCGCACCGGCGCAACGCCGTTTCTCAAGGCCGCGGAATAATCTAGCGACCCCCGCGACCAAATCCCACCCCGCCCGATACTTGACCCGGGGGTGGCGGTGTTTTCATATCGAGACAACAAGACCGTCCCGCAAGGGCGGCGAGGGTGGGAAGCCGCGCCACGAACGAGCGCGGCCGAACGGGAGGAACTGGCTTTGGCGCCGCACGCCGCCGCGCTGGCGGATACCTTTCCCAAGCTATTGATCCGTGACGCCCATTCGTATGGGTCGCGGCCGGCTATGCGGCATAAGGACCTCGGCGTCTGGCAAACCTGGACCTGGGGCGAGGTGCTTGAGCTCGTGCGTGCCTATGCGGTCGGCCTGCATCGGCTCGGCCTCAAGCGCGGCGAGACCATCGCCATCGTCGGCGCCAACCGGCCGAAGCTCTATTGGTCGGTGATGGCGGCCCAGATGCTCGGTGCGGTACCGGTGCCGGTCTATGCCGATGCGGTGGCCGAGGAGCTTTCCTTCGTGCTTGCGCATGCCGAAGTGCGCTACGCCGCGGTTGAGGATCAGGAGCAGATCGACAAGATCCTCTCGGTGAAGGAGCGTCTGCCGAAGCTTGAGCAGATGGTCTACGACGAGAAGCGGGGCTTGCGCGATTACGACCACGCCCGACTGCGATCCATGGACGACGTCATCGAGGACGGGCGCAAGGCGCTCGCCGATCCGTCGGTCGGCGCCTGGCTCGATGCCGAGATCGACGCCGGCAAGGGCTCCGATCCATCCATCATCCTCTACACCTCGGGCACCACCGGCACCTCCAAAGGCGTGGTGCTCACCGGCGAACGCTCGATCAAGGCGGCGGCCGACACGGTTGCCTTCGATAAATTGACTGAGAACGACGTAGCGCTCGCCTATCTGCCGCTGGCCTGGGTCGGCGATCATTATCTCAATTATGCGCAGGGCCTCGTTGCCGGCTTCTGCATGGCCTGCCCGGAAAGCGCCGATACCGCGATGCAGGATCTGCGCGAGATAGGGCCAAGCTTCTATTTCGCCCCGCCGCGCACGCTTGAGCAGCTGCTCACGCGCGTGATGATCCGCATGGAGGACGCCGGCTTCCTCAAGCGCAAGATGTTCCACTATTTCATCGGCGTGGCGCGGCGCTACGGCGAACGTATCCTCAACGGCCAACCGGTGCCGCTGCTCGGCCGGCTGCTCTATTGGGTAGGCAATATTCTGGTTTATGGCCCGCTTAAGAACGTGCTCGGCTTTTCGCGCGTGCGCGTGGCCTACACCGCCGGCGAAGCCATCGGCCCCGACCTGTTCGCGTTCTTCCGCTCGATCGGGCTCAACCTCAAACAGCTTTACGGGCAGACCGAAGCCTTCCTCTACGTCACCGCGCAGCCGGACGGCGAAATCTATTCCGACACCGTCGGCCCGGCCTGCCCGAACGTGGACATCCGCATCGCCGAGAACGGCGAGGTGCTGTTCAAGTCGCCCGGCATGTTCGCCGGCTACTTCAAGGACGACGCCAAGACCGCCGAGGCGATGACGCCGGACGGCTATGTGAAGACCGGCGACGCCGGCTTCTTCGACGAGAAGACCGGGCACCTGAAGATCATCGATCGCGCCAAGGACGTCGGCCGGCTCACCGACGGCACACTGTTTCCGCCGAAATACATTGAGAACAAGCTCAAATTCTATCCCAACATCCGCGAAGTCGTCGCCTACGGTGACAAGCGCGATTTCGTTTGCGTGATGATCAACATCGACCTCACCGCGGTGGGAAGCTGGGCCGAGCGCAACAACGTCGTCTACGGCTCTTATCAGGAGCTTGCCGGGCACAGCCTAGTCTACGACATGATCGAGAAACACGTGGCGGAAGTGAACCGCTCGCTGGCCGCGGACAAGGTGATGGGGGGCGCGCAGATCAAGCGCTTCCTCATTCTGCACAAGGAACTCGATGCCGACGACGGCGAGCTCACGCGCACTCAGAAGGTTCGCCGCAGCTTCATCGCCGAGCGCTACGCGCCGCTGATCAAGGCGCTCTATGACGGATCCAAGGAAGCCGACATCTCGACCGAGGTGACGTTCGAGGACGGTCGTAAGGGCACGATCAGCGCGCGGGTGAAAATCCGCGACATGAAGACCGAGCCGGCGCCCGCCGCCATGGGGAAGGCGGCATGAGAGCGCCGGGCGGACCTGAAGTTGCGGTCGGCGATGTGCTGTTGTCGGTGGAGAATGTCTCGCTGTCGTTCGGCGGCGTGAAGGCGGTGAGCGACGTCTCCTTCGATATCCGCAAGGGCGAGATCCGCGCCATCATCGGGCCGAACGGCGCCGGCAAGACCTCGATGCTCAATATCATCAACGGGTTTTATCAGCCGCAGCAGGGCCGCATAACATTCAAGGGCGAGGCGCGCTCCAAGATGCGGCCGCACGACGCCGCGCATGGCGGCATCGCGCGCACCTTCCAGAACGTGGCGCTGTTCCGCGGCATGACCGCGCTCGACAACCTCATGGCCGGCCGCACATTGAAGATGCACAAGAACTTCTTCTGGCAATTGCTGCGCTTCGGGCCGGCCATGGCGGAAGAGGTCGAGCATCGCCACCGGATCGAGGAGATCATCGATTTCCTCAAAATCCAGAATATCCGCCGTACGCCGGTTGCCCAGTTGCCCTACGGCTTGCAGAAGCGTCTCGAGCTTGGCCGCGCGCTCGCCATGGAGCCGGACCTGCTGCTGTTGGATGAGCCGATGGCCGGCATGAACCTCGAAGAGAAGGAGGACATGTCGCGCTTCGTGCTCGACGTCAACAACCACTTCGGCACCACGATCGCGCTGATCGAGCACGACATGGGCGTGGTGATGGATTTGTCCGACCGCGTGGTGGTGCTCGACCACGGCATCAAGATCGCCGACGGCACTCCCGACGAGGTGAAGAGCAATCAGTCTGTGATCGACGCCTATCTCGGCGTGGCACATTAGGGAGTAACGATGGATCTGCTCTACAAGATCTTCCTCGACCCCTTCGTGCAGATGGGCAGCGCACCCGATCTGCTGGTGCAGACTTTGTGGGAAGGACTAGTCTCCGGCGTGCTCTATGCGCTGATCGCACTCGGCTTCGTGCTGATCTTCAAGGCCTCCGGCGTGTTCAATTTCGCGCAAGGCATCATGGTGGTGTTCGCGGCGCTCACTTTGGTCGGTCTGCATGCGATGCTGCGCCAGTGGGGCGTGTCATCCGGCACCGTCGCCGCCTATCTCGCGCTCGCCCTGACTGTCGCCGTGATGTTCGGCCTGGCATTTGCGATCGAACGGCTCGTGCTGCGGCCCTTGGTGAATCAGCCGGACATCATTCTCTTCATGGCAACGTTCGGAATGACCTATTTTCTCATCGGGCTGGGCGAGCTTGTGTTCGGTGGTGAGCCGAAGTTGATGATCACGGACGATCTGCATCTTCCGCGCGGCGCCATCGATGTGAAGATGTTTGGCGGATTCGTCAGCTTTCAGAAGCTCGATATCGCCGCCGCGCTCATCGCATCCGTGATGGTCGCCGTGCTGGCGGTGTTTTTCCAGAAGACCCGGATCGGCCGCGCGCTGCGCGCTGTCGCCGACAGCCACAAGGCGGCGTTGTCGGTCGGCATTTCGCTCGAGCAGATATGGGTCGTGGTGTGGTTTGCCGCCGGAATCGTTGCGCTGGTCACCGGCATCATGTGGGGCGCGCGCTCCGACGTATCGTTTGCACTTGAGGTCGTGGCGCTCAAGGCGCTGCCGGTGCTGATCCTCGGTGGCTTCACGTCGATTCCGGGTGCCATCGTCGGGGGCATTATCATCGGTGTCGGCGAAAAGCTCGGCGAGTTCTACTGGGGTCCGCTGATCGGTTCCGGCATCGAAAGCTGGCTCGCTTACGTCATCGCTCTCGTATTCCTGCTGTTCAGGCCGCAGGGCCTGTTCGGCGAGCGCATCATCGAGCGGATTTGAGGACTCATGTTTTATCGCGAGACTGGCCAGTTCAAAACGACTTACCGGGCGGACCAGGCGGTATTCCCGATCCTGCAGGATCGTCTCGGGATCGCGATCATTCTCGCGCTCGCATTCGCCGGTGTTCCGCTGCTGGCGTCGGAATTTGCGATCAGTTCGTTTTTCATTCCGGTGCTGGTATTTTCGCTCGCTGCCATTGGGCTGAACCTGCTCACCGGCTACACGGGACTGTTGTCGCTCGGCACCGGCGCTTTCATGGGTGTCGGCGCCTACGGCTGCTACAAACTGGCGACCTGGTTCCCGGGCGTGAACATCCTCATTCTGATCCTGGCCTCCGGGTTCGTTTCGGCCGCGGTCGGCGTTGTGTTCGGCCTGCCGTCGCTGCGGATCAAGGGCTTTTATCTGGCGGTGGCCACGCTGGCGGCGCAGTTCTTCCTGTCCTGGTGCTTCGTGCGCATTCCATGGCTGGTCAATTACAACATTTCGGGCGCGATCGAAGTGCCGACGCGTACGTTGTTCGGTATTCCGGTCACCGGCCCCAATGCAACGGCAACGACGCGTTATCTCGTGGCGTTGTCGATCGTCGTGTTGATGACCTGGCTGGCATCGAATCTGGTCCGCGGCCGCTTCGGACGCATGTGGATGGCGGTGCGCGACATGGACCTCGCGGCCGAGCTGATCGGGATCAGGCTCTATCGCACCAAGCTGTTGTCCTTTGCGGTGTCGTCCTATTTCTGCGGTGTAGCCGGCGCGATGATGGTGTTCCTCTGGTTCGGCTCTTCGGAAGCCGACACCTTCAACATCAACCAGTCGTTCTTCATCCTGTTCATGGTCATCATCGGCGGCTTGGGCAGCCTGGTCGGATCGTTTTTCGGCGCGATCTTCATCTGGGGCACCCCGATCATGCTGAAAGCCGTGCCGCCGCTGTTCGGACTGACAATTCCGGCGGCGACGGTCGAGCATCTGACCTTCATGATCCTGGGCGCCTTGATCATTTTCTTTCTGATCGTCGAGCCGCACGGCCTGGCGCGGTTGTGGCAGATCGGCAAGCAGAAACTGAGGGTATGGCCTTTCCCGTACTGATTGGGCACACTTGACGTAATTTCGCACCGAGGATGATGCGGACCAGAAGGCCCCTGCGAAAGGGGTGTGCCGGCGCCCTCGCAAGGGGTTGTCGGCGGGAGCAAACACAAGGGAGAGAAAACGCGATGCATGTGAAACATCTCGCTCTCGGCGCCATCGTTGCGGCAGGCTTTGCCGCAACGGTCATGGCGACAAAAGCCGAAGCGCAAGACACGATTTACGTCCCGCTCTTGACCTATCGCACCGGTGCGTTCGCCGGTTCGGGCATTCCGATCGCCAACGGCATGCATGACTATCTCTCGATGCTGAACGAACGCGACGGCGGCATCGGCGGCGTCAAGCTTGCCATCGAGGAGTGCGAGACCGGTTACGACACCAAAAAGGGCCTCGAGTGCTACGAGCAGGTGAAGGGCAAGAAGCCGGTCATCATGAATCCGTGGTCGACCGGCATCACGCTCGGGCTTATCCCGAAGGCGTCGGTGGACAAGATTCCGATCCTGTCGATGGCTTACGGCCTGTCCGCGTCGGCGGTCGGCAATGAATTCCCCTGGGTGTTCAATCCGCCCGCGACTTACTGGGACGGCCTGTCGATGATCTTCCGCTATATCGGCGGCAAGGAGGGCGGCCTCGAAAAGCTCAAGGGCAAGACCATCGGCTACGTCTTCTTCGACGGCGGCTATGGCCGCGAGCCGATCCCGCTGCTCGAACAGTTTGCCAAGGAATACGGCTTCGAGGTGAAGCTTTATCCGGTGCCTGCGGCCGAAATGCAGAACCAGTCCGGCCTGTGGCTCAACGTGCGGCGCGATCGTCCGGCCTGGATGATCATGTGGGGCTGGGGCGCGATGAACCCGACTGCGGTGAAAGAAGCCGCCCGCATCAACTACCCGATGGATAAGTTCGTCAGCATCTGGTGGGGCAGCGGCGAGGACGACGCCCGCCCGACCGGCGCCGAGGCCAAGGGCTTTACTGCTCTGAACTTCTCGGCGGTGGGTGCGAACTACCCGGCGATCCAGGACATCGTCAAGAATGTCGTCGACAAGGGCAAGAGCCAGACGCCGAAGGACAAGGTCGGCGAGTCGCATTACAACAAGGGCGTCTACAACTCCGTGATGATCGCGGAAGCGATTCGCAACGCGCAAAAGATCACCGGCAAGAAAGCAGTGACCGGCGAGAATGTGCGCCGCGGACTCGAGACCATGAACATCAGCGCAGCGCGCTGGAAGGAGCTCGGGCTGCCCGAGTTTGGCTCTCCGCTCGCCGTATCCTGCACCGATCACAACGGCCATCAGGCCGCCTATGTGATGCAGTGGGACGGCGCCAAGTGGAGCAAGGTGTCCGACTGGATCTCGCCGATGAAGGAAAAGGTCACCCCGCTTCTCGACGCGGCGGCCGCGGACTATGTGTCGAAGAACCAGCCGTGGCCGAAGCGCACCGAGGCTTGCGACAAAGCGTCGTAATCTAACAATTCCTCTCCCCGCGCCATGGCGCGGGGAGAGATCTTTTTGGAGCTTGCATGGCTGTCGCGGCGCAGATGGGAAAGACGTCGTCCGCGCTTGCGGACGCAATCCTTTCCGTCAACAACATCGAAGTCATCTACGATCACGTCATCCTGGTGCTCAAGGGCGTGTCGCTCGACGTGCCGAAGGGCGGCATCGTGGCGCTGCTCGGCGCCAACGGCGCCGGCAAGACCACCACGCTGAAGGCGATCTCCAATCTGCTGCATGCCGAGCGCGGCGACGTCACCAAAGGCTCGATCATATTCGAAGGCGCCGAGGTGCAGGACCTCTCGCCCAATGAACTGGTGCGCCGCGGCTGCATCCAGGTGATGGAAGGCCGCCATTGCTTCGGCCACCTCACCATCGAGGAGAACCTGCTCACCGGCGCCTTCACCCGGCGCGACGGCAAGGCGGCGATCAAGCGCGATACGGATCTGGTCTATTCGTATTTCCCCAAGCTGGCCGAGCGCAAAAATTCGCTCGCCGGCTACACCTCGGGCGGCGAGCAGCAGATGTGCGCCATCGGCCGCGCGCTGATGTCGCGCCCGAAGATGATCCTGCTCGACGAGCCGTCGATGGGGCTCGCGCCGCAGATCGTCGAGGAGATCTTCGTGATCGTGAAGGACCTCAACGACAAGGAAGGCGTCTCGTTCCTGCTCGCCGAGCAGAATACCCATATGGCGCTGCGGTTCGCGCGCTACGGCTACATTCTCGAGAACGGCCGGGTGGTGATGGACGGCGACGCCAAGTCGCTGGCCGAGAACGAGGACGTGAAGGAGTTCTATCTCGGCATTTCCGAAGGCCGGCGCAAATCCTTCCGCGACGGCAAGCATTACCGCCGGCGCAAACGCTGGCTGGCGTAATTTTGCCGATGGCTGATAAGCATTACGACGCCCTCGAAACCCGCGACCCGACGCTACGCGAGCGGGAGCAATTCGCGCGGCTGCCAGAGATCGTCGCGCGCGCCATGACCGCGCCGGGCTGGGCGAAGCATTTGGCGAACGTCGATCCGACATCGATCAATTCGCGCGCGGCGCTGGCGAAGCTGCCGGTGCTGCGCAAGTCCGACGTCGCCGCTCTGCAAAAGGAACATCCGCCGTTCGGCGGTCTCAACGTCACCGCGCCCGGCAAGGTGCGACGGCTGCTGATGTCGCCGGGCCCGATCTTCGAGCCGGAAGGCGAGGGCGCCGACTGGTGGGGCGCCGCGCGCGCTTGCTATGCCGCCGGCTTCCGCGCCGGCGACATCGTGCACAATTCCTTCGCCTATCACCTCACGCCCGGCGGGTTCATTCTCGAATCGGGTTGCCACGCGCTCGGCTGCGCGGTCATTCCCGGCGGCGTCGGCAATACCGAGCAGCAGCTCGAGGCGATCGCGCACTACAAGCCATCGGGCTATGTCGGCACGCCGGATTTCCTCAAGATCCTGCTCGACACTGCCGAGAAGACGGCAAAGGACGCCTCGTCGATCAAGCGCGGCCTGGTCTCCGGCGCGGCGCTGCCACCGTCTCTGCGCGAGGAGCTGGGCAAACGCGGCGTCGCCGTGCTGCAGTGCTACGCGACTGCCGAATTGGGCGTGATCGCTTACGAATCACCAGCGCGTGAAGGCATGATCGTCAACGAGACGGTCATCCTTGAGATCGTGCGGCCCGGCACCGGCGATCCGGTAACGGAAGGCGAGGTCGGCGAGGTGGTGGTCACCTCGTTCAATGCCGATTATCCGTTTGTTCGGCTCGGCACCGGCGATCTCTCCGCGCTGATGCCGGGCACTTCACCTTGCGGGCGCAGCAATGCGCGCATCAAGGGCTGGATGGGGCGCGCCGACCAGACCGCCAAGGTCAAGGGCATGTTCGTGCACCCCAAGCAGATCGCCGAGGTCGCCGCGCGTCATCCGCAGCTTGCGCGGCTGCGCCTCGTCGTCGGCCGCGAAGCCGAGCAGGACACCATGACGCTGATGGCGGAATGCGCTTTGCCCGATGCCGGGCTCGAGGTCGCGGTGGCCGCGACCTTGCAGTCGGTCACCAAGCTCAAGGGTGCGGTCAAGCTGGTAGCAATCGGCGCGCTACCGAATGACGGCAAGGTGATCGCCGATGAGCGCAGCGCCGGATAGCCGTTTCTCGGTGCGCACTTGACCGCGCCGGCGGATTACTCCTGATAGCAGCCATGAACCTGACCGACGTCACGCATCTGCCGCCGGGCCATCCCGCGATACCGCCGCGCCGCATCGGCGTGCTACTGGTCAATCTTGGCACGCCCGACGCCACCGATTACTGGTCGATGCGCCGCTTTTTGAACGAATTTCTCTCCGACCGCCGCGTGATCGAGGAGAATCGTATCAAGTGGTGGCTGGTGCTCAACCTCATCATTCTGACGGTGCGTCCGCGCCGCAAAGGTCGCGACTACGACAAGATCTGGAATCGCGAGCGCAATGAATCCTTTCTCAAGACCATCACGCGCTCGCAGTCCGACAAGCTGGCCGGCACCTTCGCGAGCGATCCGCGTGTTCTGGTCGATTGGGCGATGCGCTACGGCAATCCGTCGATCGCGTCACGCCTCGAAGCGATGCAGGCCGCCGGCTGCGACCGCATTCTGATCGTGCCGCTTTATCCGCAATACGCCGCCGCGACCACCGCCACAGTCTGTGACAAGGCGTTTGAGGCGCTCGTGCGGATGCGCTGGCAACCGGCGGTGCGCGTGGCGCCGGCCTATTTCGACGAGCCGGTTTACATCGAGGCGCTCGCCGCTTCGCTCGAACAGGGATTGGCGAAGCTGCCGTTCAAGCCGGAGGTGATCCTCGCCTCGTTTCACGGCATGCCGGAAGAATACCTGCGCAAGGGCGACCCATATCACTGCCAGTGCGCCAAGACGGCCCGCCTGCTGCGCGAGCGGCTCAAGCTCGACGAGGAGCGGCTGATCATGACCTTCCAGTCGCGCTTCGGCCCAGCGGAATGGCTCAAGCCCTACACCGACGCCACGGTGAAATCCCTGGCCGAGCGCGGCGTGAAGAACCTCGCCGTCATCACCCCCGGCTTCTCGTCCGACTGCCTGGAGACCCTGGAAGAGATCGCTATGGAGAATGCCGAGGCATTCAAGCATGCGGGCGGGCAGAACTTCGCGGTAATTCCCTGCCTCAACGACAGTCCTGGCGGCATGGCGGTCATCCGCGACGTGGTGCTGCGCGAGCTCAAAGGCTGGATCTGAGGCGCAGGCCCGGCGCCGCTAGCGGCAATCAACCGCTCGTTAACCATAAAAGTCTTAACTCCGTTAACCAAAGTCCGCCGCCCGTCGCGAAGCCGTGGGCGGCGGCTCACGTTTCGTTCCGGTTCGCGGGACGAGGAGGGTTAGGACCGCAGTGCCGCGCTTCCGTCCCACATGCCCGGCCTTGCCGCGCGGCGCGCGCCTGCTCGTTGCCGCCTGCGTGGTGCTCGGCAGCGTGGATGCGATGGCGCAGACGGCGACGCCTGTTTTTCCCGATCCGCTGGCGCCGAAGCTCGCAACCGATCCGCGCAATCCGCCGCGCTTCCAGAAATTCAACCGGCCGGGGCTCGTGCAATTGGGGCCGCCCGCTGCCTTCGCCCCGCCGGCGTCGGGTGCGGGTAATACCGGCTTCGATTCAACGAACACCCGCAAAATCAAAGGCAAGGCCAAGCCCAAATCGCGGGCCAATGCGCAGGCGGTCGCGCCCGGACCGGCTCAGCCTGCGAGCATTTTGCCTTACCAGAAGCCGGCGGCCAACACCGGCAATGGCGCCTACGCGGCCGCGCCGGGAACTCCGCCGGTGGAGCTTGGCCCCATCCGCCAGCCGCCGAAGAAGCGCAAGGCGCATAGCGAGCCCGACGATCCTTACGCGGCACTCGGCATGCACACCGGCGCATTCACGCTCTATCCCGCGATCGAACTGATCGGTGGCTACGACACCAACCCGGCGCACGCGGCTGGCGGCAAGGGTGCCTCGCTCTACACCGTCGCTCCGGAATTGCAGGCGCAGTCGAACTGGTCACGGCACGAGCTCAAGGCCGACTTGCGCGGCAGCTATACCGGCTACAATCCCGACAGTTCGCCGACGCTGAGCCGGCCTAATGTCAACGGCAAGGTCGACGGCCGCATTGATGTCACCAAGGAGACGCGCATCGACCTCGGCGGCCGCGTGCTGGTCTCAACCGACAATCCCAACAGCCCGAACTTGCCGGCCGGGCTCGCCAAGCTTCCGATCTTCACCACCATCGGCGGCAGCGCCGACATCGGTCAGCGCTTCAACCGCTTCGATCTGTCGATCAAGGGCGATGCCCAGCGCCCCGCCTATCAGCACTCGACGCTGACCGACGGCAGCACCGCCAGCAATGACGACCGCAACTACAACCAGTACGGCGGCACGCTGCGCGGCGGCTACGAGCTGTCGCCGGGCGTGACGCCGTTCGCCGAAGTCGGCGCCGACACCCGCGTGCACGATCTCAATTCGGATCTCTTCGGCTACCAGCGCAATTCCAAGGGCGTGATTGGCAGGGTCGGCTCGACCTTCGATCTTTCGCGCATGCTCACCGGCGAAATCGCGCTTGGTTATACGCGGCGGACTTACGAGGATCCTCGGCTGGACAAACTCAGTGGCCTGATCGGCAATGCCTCGCTGGTGTGGACCGCGAATGCGCTGACCACCGTGAAGCTCAGCGCCAATTCAACGGTCGGGGAATCGACCATCCCCGGCGTCTCCGGCGTGCTCTACCGCGACATCGGTTTACAGGTCGATCACGCCTTTCGGCGCTGGCTGATCGGGAGCGTGAAAGTCGGCTTCGGCTTGGATACCTATAAGGGCGGCGCCGTCGATACATCGACAGGCTTGGCGCCGCTTTGCGATTGCGTGGTCTCAACGCCGGGCGGCACGGTCGCCGACCGCGAGGATAAGCGCTATTCGGCGGGTGTCGGGCTGACGTACAAGCTCAACCGCTCGGTCCAGATCAAGGGTGAGTTCCGCCATGACTGGCTGCGCTCCAATGTCACCGGCGTCGACTATACCGCGAGCATCTTCCTGCTCGGGTTGCGGCTGCAGGAGTAAGGGCGGCTAGTTCTCGCCGAGCAGCCGGCGGATCTCGCCACGAAGCTCCGGAGCGATATCGGAGCGCTCGAGTCCATAGGCGACGTTGGCCGTGAGAAACCCGATCTTGGAGCCGCAGTCGAAGCTGCGGCCTTCGAATTTGAGGCCGTAGAACGGTTGCGTGCGCGCAAGCGCCACCATGGCGTCGGTGAGCTGGATCTCGCCGCCGGCGCCGGCGGCCTGCTTCCCCAGAAGCTTGAAGATTTCCGGCTGCAGGATGTAGCGCCCGGTGATGGAGAGATTGGACGGCGCTTCGCTCGCCTTCGGTTTCTCGACCATTTTGGTGATCGAGAACGCCTTGCCCTTGCTGGCGCCCACGCCGACCACGCCATACATGTGCACCCGCTCGGCCGGCACTTCCTCGACCGCAATGATATTGGCGTTGGCGTCGAGCCCATTGGCGGCGTCGATCATCTGGGCGAGGCAGCCGCGCGGATGCTGCACCAGCACGTCGGGCAGCAGCAGCGCGAACGGCTCGTGGCCGACCAGCTCGCGCGCGCACCAGACCGCATGGCCGAGGCCGAGCGGCGACTGCTGACGGGTGAAGCTGGTGGTTCCCGGTCCAGGCAGGTCCTGCGACAATAAGGCCAGGTCCGCCTTCTTGCCGCGCTCGACCAAGGTGAGTTCCAGTTCGAACTGGCGGTCGAAATGGTCCTCGATCACGCTCTTGTTGCGGCCGGTGACGAAGATGAAATGCTCGATACCGGCCTGGCGTGCTTCATCCACCACGTGCTGGATGAGCGGCCGGTCCACCACCGGAAGCATTTCCTTCGGCATGGCTTTGGTTGCCGGCAGGAAGCGGGTTCCGAGACCGGCGACGGGAAATATGGCTTTGCGGATGCGGGTCATGCGGGGATTGCGGTCGTTGCGGGGGTCGTGATGGCGTCCAACCGGGCAGAAAGCATGCTGGCGCCCACCGGTCCAGATGCAGGCGTATAAGAGTAAACTATTAACGTCCTCGAAACGATATCGCGGCACCCATGGGGGTCTTGGACTAGGAGCGCGGACCGGCACGGCCATGCGAAAGACCCGACCCTATCTCATCGCTGCCATCCTGCTGGCAGCCGCCATTGGCGGCGCGGCAGCGCAGAATGCGCGCGACGACCGCTATTCCGGCACGACCGGGACGATCTCGCCGGTCGCACCCGTCACGCCGGCGGGCGCGCAGGAATGGACGGGCGAGTCCGGTGCCTCCGGCCATCCGCTGATGACCGCCGAGGCGATTCGCGCGGCGGCGGCGAATTTCCGTGGCTGCATCGAGAATCTATGGCCGGCGGCGGCGCGGCGCGGCATTTCGCGTAGCGTGTTTCAGACCTACACGGCGTCGCTTGCGCCGGACCTGCGGATCATGGATCTGCTCGATAACCAGCCCGAATTCACCAAATCGTTCTGGGACTATCTCGACGTCCTGGTGAACGACGCGCGCATCGCAAAGGGCCGCGAACTGCTGGAAAAATATCGCGCCACCTTCGATGCGGTGGAGAAGGCCTACGGCGTCGACCGCTATATCGTCGCCGCGATCTGGGGCGTCGAGACCAATTACGGCGCCATCGCCGGCGATCGGCCGGTGATCCGCTCCACCGCCACGCTCGCCTGTGTCGGGCGCCGGCAGAATTATTTCCGCGAGGAATTTCTTTCGACGTTGGAGATTCTCCAGCGCGGCGACGTGCGGCCGGACCGGCTGGTCGGTTCATGGGCTGGCGCGTTCGGGCCGACCCAGTTCATGCCGACGGCGTTCAAGCGCTATGCCGTGGATTTTGACCGCGACGGCCGCCGCGACGTGGTCGACTCGGTGCCCGACATCATCGCCTCCACCGCCAACAACTTGCGGAAGGACGGCTGGGTTGCCGGGCAGACCTGGGGCTACGAAGTGGTGGTGCCGGCGACCTTCAATTTCATGCTCGCCGACCACGCCCAGATGATGACGATCCGCGACTGGGAGCGGCACGGACTCACGCGCCCCGGCGGCAAGCCGTTCCCGCGGCCCGTGGACCGCGCGTTCCTGCTGGTGCCGGGCGGCGTGCAGGGTCCCGGCTTTCTGATGCTGCCGAACTTCCTCGCCATCATGAAATACAATCCGGCGGAGGCCTATGCGCTGGCGATCGGCCATCTCGCCGACCGGCTGCGCGGGGCTGAGCCGTTCGCGCAAGACTGGCCGCGTTATGAGCACGTGCTGTCGCGCACCGAGCGGCTGGAGTTGCAGCAATTGCTGGCGCGCCATGGCTACGACGTCGGCGAGCCGGACGGCCAGCTCGGCGCCAAGACCCGGGCGGCGATCCGTGATTTCCAGGCCAAGATCGGCCAGGTTCCCGACGGCTTTGCCTCTGCGATCGTCCTCGACCGGCTGCGCGCCCGTTGAGCGGTAGAGGGTAACCACCCGGCCACCTTCGAGTTGACATTTTTTGCGGGCTATTGACCCATGCTGGGTGGCGAAGGCCGGCTTGCGGCCGGCGTTTACCCCTATAGATTAAGGCCTTGGGTGATCGGCATGTTGGGCAAAAACCGGATTTCACGATGGCTGGTCGGGGCGGTCCTTCTGGCCGTGGCCGAACTTGCCGGCGTGGTCGCGGTCGAATTTGCCCTCACGGCTCCCGCCCAGGCCCAGTTTTTTGGTAACGATCGGTATTCCAGCCGCCAGCGTCCGCAACGATCGGGCGGGTTCTTCGACAATCTATTTGGGCCGCGTTATGAACCATCTGGGCCGGCTGAGCGGCGCGTTTACGAGCAGCCTAGCGACAATTCGCGCGCGCCGAGCCCACGTAAGGCGGATCAGAAAGGTGAGCCGGTCACGACCTCGATCGTGGTGATGGGCGATGGCATGGCCGACTGGCTCGCCTATGGATTGGAAGACGCGTTTTCGGATGCGCCTGAGATCGGCATCCTCCGCAAGAACAAGCTTCACTCCGGCCTGCTGCGCTATGACCCGAAGGGCGAGCTCGACTGGTGGCATGTCGCGCGCGACATCCTCGCGAAGGAAAAGGCCAACTACGTGGTCATGATGCTCGGCATCGGCGATCGCGAGAACATCCGCGAGAAGGACCTCGCCAAGGAGGCCGACAAGAAAGAGGCCGAGAAGAAGGAAGCCGAGAAGAAGAAGGTCAAGGATCAGCAGGACAAGAGCGACGCCGACAAGAGCGCGCAGAACAAGGATAGTGCGCAGAAAAAGGATAGCGTGCCGGTCAAGGAAGCCGGTGATCCGGATCAGCCGTCGATCGTTGCGCCCGAGCCGCAGCCGGGCAAAAGAGCCAGCGGCAATATCGAGTTCCGCACCGAACAATGGGCGGCGATCTATTCGCGGCGCATCGACGAGACGATCGCCGCGCTCAAGAGCAAGGGCGTGCCGGTGTTCTGGGTCGGCCTGCCGTCGATCCGCGGCACCCGCTCCACCGCAGAGATGGTCTACCTCAACGATCTCTATCGCGCGCGCGCCGAGCGCGCCGGCGCGATCTATATCGACGTGTGGGACGGCTTCGTGGACGAGGCCGGCAAGTACTCCAACTTTGGCCCGGACTACGAAGGCCAGGTGCGCCGGCTGCGTTCCAGCGACGGCGTCTATTTCACCAAATACGGCGCGCGCAAGCTCGCGCACTATGTCGAGCGCGAATTGCGCCGCTATATGAGCAATCGCGCGCTGCAAGTATCGCTGCCGTCCGGCCCAGTTACGCCCGTGCCGGCCGACGGCAAATCGGTCGCGCGGCCATTGGCCGGACCGCTGGTACCGCTGACGGTAACGCCAGAAAATTCCGAAGAGTTGGTCG
>Ga0097691_1001189_pt1 | contig 19842 bp, 14 predicted proteins | sample NGESurdeep072012_8_FD_72858 | JGI IMG/M metagenome (GOLD analysis project Ga0097691, IMG submission 72858) | Arctic peat soil microbial communities from Barrow, Alaska - NGEE Surface sample 210-1 deep-072012 | ecosystem: Environmental > Terrestrial > Soil > Wetlands > Peat ... | reverse complement strand
GAGATGAACACGCGCATCCAGGTGGAGCACCCGGTCACCGAGATGGTCACCGACGTGGACATCGTTAAAAGCCAGGTGTTGATCGCCATGGGCGCGAAAATGGACGAGGTGTTGCACGGGCCCATCGTCCACCGCGGCCACGCCATCGAGTGCCGCATCAACGCCGAGCACCCGGAGAAGTTCACGCCCTCGGCGGGGAAGATCACGGTGTGGAATCCTCCCGGTGGGACCGGCGTGCGCGTGGACACTGCCGTCTATGCGGAGGCGACCGTCCCGCCGTACTACGATTCACTGATCGCGAAGCTGATCGTGCGCGGCAAAGATAGGGACGAGGCGATCTCGCGCATGCGCCGCGCGCTCGACATGTTCATCGTCGAGGGCATACACACCTCGATTCCGCTGCACCGCAAGATCCTGGCGCATCCGGACTTCGTCGCCGGGAACACGGACACGAAGTTCATGGAGCGGATGCTGGCGAAATAGTTGTCAGTTGTCAGTTGCCAGCGTTTTTCGTTTGCGCCCTTAGCGGTTATGCTTTTCTGGTGACCTCTTCCGAAATCCCGCGGCTATACGCCATCGCCGACCGAGCATGCTTTCCGGATGCGGCTGCGCTCTACCGCTTTATTGAGGAACTCCTCGCCGCGGGCGTGACCCTGCTGCAATATCGGAACAAGCAGGGAAGCGGGCGCGAGATGCTGCGCGAGGCGCGGGAAATTCGTCGCATCGTCCCACGTATCCGCTCCGAAACCTGGAGCGGAAACGTGGGCCACCCGGACGCGGGGCACCCGATGCTGATCATGAACGATCGCGCAGACCTGGCTCTGGCGGCCGATTTCGACGGAGTCCACGTGGGCCAGGAGGATCTTTCGCCCGCGGCGGTCCGCGACCTCATCGGCCCCGACCGCTGGCTGGGCGTCTCCACCCACAATCCTGAGCAACTCGCGTGGGCTGATAAAACCGACGCGAACTATCTCGCCATCGGTCCGGTGTTCGCGACTGGGAGCAAGCAGAATCCAGATCCCGTAATCGGACTCGACGGCGTTCGCCGCGCCCGCCAGTTCACCCGCAAACCCCTGGTCGCCATCGGCGGCATTACTTGCCAACGCGCCCCCGAGGTCATTGCCGCCGGCGCCGACTCGGTCGCCGTTATCTCCGCGCTCGTGCGTGAGCCGCGCCGCGCCGCCGAAGAGTTCCTCGCCTGCTTGCGCTGACTACGTGCGTCCCAGATTTGCGGAAGCTGGCTGGATGACATTGATTGCCAGGGCGGCGCGGTGCGTGCCGAGGCGTCCCGACAATGGTCCCTCAACTTCGCTCGGGATGACAGACCTAGGTAGTTTCCAGCCAGAACGAGCTCCCCCGGAACGCCACGCCCGGCAGTTGCTGCCAGAGCGGGTTGACCAGCGCGACCAAGTCTTGCTCGCGGCTGATGAATGCGTTGGGGAGCACGACGCGGTAGTTGCGGTGCCCGGCAAGCAGGCTGGCGGCGAGCAGGTACTGCTCGGAGTAGTACCAGTGCGCGCGCTCCGGCATGTAGTCGCAGGGCAGTTCGATGTCGTGAATGTGCACCAGCACGCCCGGCTTCAAGCGCGGCAGGATTTCCAGGAAGAAGACGGTGACGTCGGAGTTCATGAAGACGCGGTGCGAGCCGTCGAAGAAGAGGATGTCGCCGGCCTGGAGCTGCTCGAAGCGCGACAGGTCGGTGTCTTCCAGCGGCTGGCGCACGATTTCGTCGCAGAGAGCGTCAATCTCCGCGCGGGGATGCGGGTCGATCGAAATCAGACGCGTCGGCAGGGAGTGATCGCGTATTGCGCGCCGCACCAGCTTGGTCGAGTAACCGGAACCGATTTCCAGATACGTACCCGGCTTGCGCGACGCCACGAATCCGTATAACGCCAGCGTGTCCAATCCGTCCAACCAGTTGTGGATCCACGAAGGCTGGTCCGAACCCTTCGGCTGGCGCAGCGGAATTGCCAGCAGGTGCGCGGTGTAATTGAGGAAATCCGTCAGCGACTGGCGGTAGCTCTCGCGGTCGCGGGCGAACATCTCGTAGAGCTGCGGATGCGGAGGCTTCCCGTATCCCCAGCGCGGGACCGGCGTCACCGGGTAATCGAGGAAGATCGGGAAGTAGCCCTTGAACAGGCGCGGAAAGTTGTAGAGGAGCGAGAAGAAGCCGTTGGATTGCGCCAGTCGCCGGAGAGCTTTCGCCATCGCGGGGGAATGGTAACACCGGGGGGATTTGTAATTTGTAATTGGTAATTTGTAATTGACAAGGCAGCTTACGCCCCACCCTAGCAACCCCGGCTAGGGTGGGCCACCCGATTGAACCCGCATGAATACTGCGTTCCCCAATTGCGCTCTCCGCGCGCGCCGATGTAAAGTCTCACGATTCGTCCAAGGAGCTCCGTGAGCCAGACCGCGAACCAAGCGACGTCTTCCGCCGCCGACACCGACCAGCAGATGGTGAAGGGCATCGGCCTGACCAGCGCCACGACCCTGGTGATGGGCTCCATGATCGGCTCCGGCGTGTTCATCGTCGCCGCCGACATCTCCCGCCTGACCGACTCGCCCGCGCTGCTGATCGGCGCCTGGGTGGTGACCGGGTTCATGACCATCGTGGCCGCACTCAGCTACGGCGAACTGGCCGCAATGTTCCCGCGCGCCGGCGGGCAGTACATCTTCCTGCGCGAGTCGCTCGGCCCGCTGTGGGGATTTCTGTACGGCTGGACGTTTTTCCTGGTCATCCAGTGCGGCACGATTGCAGCCGTGGGCGTGGCTTTCGGCAAGTTCCTCGGCGTGTTCTTTCCCTCGGTGTCTTCGACAAACTGGATCGTCCACCTGTGGAAGGCGCCGCCGATTCACGTCGGGCCGATGGTGCTGGGCAACATGGATGTCGGGCTGAATACGCAGAATCTGGCCGGCATCGTCACCATCGTCATTCTTTCGCTGGTGAATATTTTTGGCGTGCGCACGGGCGCGATGGTGCAGAACGTCTTCACCTTTGCCAAGACCGCATCACTGCTCGGACTGGTGCTGCTCGGACTTGCCATCGGCCGCAACTTCGACGCGCTGGCGGCGAACTTCAGCGGACACTTCTGGCGCAACGCCGGATGGAGCGTGCTGCACCCGGTGGAAGTCGGCGTCGGTGGCCCGATTGCGATGGTGGGCATGCTGACGATCCTGGCCGTCGCGCAGGTGGGTTCGCTGTTCTCCGCCGACGCATGGCACAGCGTCACCTCGGCCGCCGGGGAAGTGAAGAATCCCAACCGCACGCTTCCGCTCTCGCTGGCGCTGGGAACCAGCGTGGTGATCCTGCTCTACATCGCGGCCAATTTTGTGTACCTGCTGGCGCTGCCGCTGCACGGCGATGCGAACGCAACTACGGTCATCGGGCGCGGCATTCAGTTTGCCGCCGAGGACCGCGTGGCAACGGCGGTTTTGCAGGCGATGTTCGGGGCGGCCGGAGCGTCTCTGATGGCCGCGGCCATCCTGGTCTCGACGTTTGGCTGCAACAACGGCCTGATCCTCGCTGGAGCGCGCGTCTATTACGCAATGGCCAAGGACGGCCTCTTCTTCCGCTCCGTCGCGCGCCTGCATCCGAAATACAAGACGCCGCACATCTCACTGCTGGTGCAGATGGTGTGGTGCTCGGTGCTGTGTTTGTCGGGGACATACAACGACTTGCTGGCTTACGTCGTCTTTGCGGTGCTGGTGTTCTACATCCTGACCATCGTGGGCCTGTTCGTGCTGCGGCAGACGCGTCCCGACGCGCCCCGGCCGTATCGCGCAATTGGGTACCCCGTGCTACCGGCGATCTATGTCCTGATGGCGGTCTTTATTGATATAGTGCTGCTGCGCTACAAGCCCCAATACACGTGGCCGGGATTGATCATCGTTCTTTTGGGGATTCCGGTGTACTTCGTGCGTTCCCGCCGGGCTGTAGCCGCGTAGGGGATTTAAATAGCGTTGGGCGAAACACTCCCGGCCTGGCCAAAAGCGGGCCAGACCGAGGCACCCACAAAACTGGAGATTACTGAATGTCAGATCTGCTGGCGAAGAAACCATTAAGCGTCATTTTGAATGAGGCTGCGGAGACGGGCGAACACTCGCTGCGCCGGGTACTTGGCCCCACCAACCTGATTTCGCTCGGCATCGGGGCGATCATCGGCACCGGCATCTTCGTGTTGACGGGCGCCGCCGCCGCGCAATACGCGGGACCGGCGATCGTGCTCTCGTTCGTGGTCGCCGCCGTCGCCTGCGTGTTCGCGGGCCTGTGCTACGCCGAGTTTGCCGCCATGATTCCGGTCGCCGGCTCGGCCTACACCTACGGCTACGCCACGCTCGGCGAAATCTTCGCCTGGGTCATCGGCTGGGACCTGATCCTGGAGTACGCCTTCGGCGCGGCCACGGTGGCCAGCGGCTGGAGCGGCTACGTACTCAGCTTCCTGCAGGACTTCGGCATCCGCATCAGCCCGGCGCTGGCGGGCGCTCCGGGCACCAAGTTCGTGATGTACAACGGCCACTGGGAGAAGCTGAGCCGAGTGCAAGCCGCGCTGGACCTGAAGGGCATCGACGCGAATTCGTTGCAGTCGATGACATCCTCGTTCAACCTGCTCGGCTTCATCGGTATTGCGCTCGTTACCTGCATCCTGGTGATCGGCATCAAGGAGTCGGCAAACTTCAACTCCTTCATCGTGATCGTCAAAGTTTGCGTGCTGATGATCTTCCTCGGCCTGGGCATCAATTACATCCTTGGACACCACGAACAAGCGATGGCCAACTGGCACCCGTTCATTCCGCCCAACTTGGGCAAATTCGGCCAGTACGGATGGTCGGGCATCGTACGAGCGGCGGGCGTAATTTTCTTCGCTTACATCGGGTTTGACGCGGTGTCCACCGCGGCCCAGGAAGCCAAGAACCCGAAGCGCGACATGCCCATCGGCATTCTCGGCTCGCTGGTGATTTGCACCATTCTCTACATTCTCGTCGCCGGCGTTCTGACGGGCCTGGTCAACTACAAGACCCTGAACATCCCCGACCCGATCGCCCTCGGCATCGACCAGACGGGCGTCCGCTGGGGCAGCTTCCTGGTGAAGCTGGGCGCCATTTGCGGCCTGAGTTCGACCATGGTGGTGATGCTGCTGGGCCAATCGCGCGTGTTCTTTTCCATGTCGAAAGACGGCCTGCTGCCGAGGTGGTTCAGCAAGGTGCATCCGAAATTCCGCACGCCCTATATCTCGTCGATTTTCGTCGGGATTTTCGTCGCCTTCTTTGCAGCGCTGATTCCGATTTCGATTCTCGGCGAACTGGTGAGTATTGGAACGCTGCTGGCATTCGTGATCGTCTGCGCCGGAATCTGGGCGTTGCGGCGCAAGAACCCTGACCAGCCGCGTCCGTTCAGGACGCCATGGGTGCCGTTTACGCCGATTGCGGGCATGGTGGTATCGCTGCTTATGATGTTTGGGTTGCCACTCGATACCTGGCTGCGATTGATCATCTGGCTGATAATCGGATTCGCGGTGTACTTCCTCTACGGGCGGCATCACAGCCGCGTACAGCGGGGAGAATACGCTGGCGCGACCGAGAACCAGCGTTAGCTGCTCCGGTTTCACTTGTGGCCCTCCGCACATACTGCGGAGGGCCTTTTGCTTTACAATCACCAGTTTTGAACGAACACCCCCGGCCTAGCCAAAGTCAGGCTAGACCGGGGCACCCGCTTCATGAGCCGATTCCGCAATCTACGATGGATCGCCCTCGCGTTGGTAGTGCTGTTTGTTCTGGGCACGACCGGATTTCACGCGCTCGAGGGCTGGTCGTGGTTCGACGCCTTTTACATGGTGCTGATCACGGTCACGACCATCGGGTACACCGAGGTCCACCCGCTGACCGAGGTGGGGCGCGAATTTAACGTCGCGGTTATCATCCTGGGGGTCGGGCTGGTGTTCCTGGCCATCGGAGCGCTGGCCCAGACCCTGCTAGAATTCGAACTTCACAACGTATTTGGAAGGCGTCGTATGGAGCGCGAGATCGAGCGCCTGCAGGACCACTACATTATCTGCGGCGCGGGGCGGGTGGGCCGCAGTACCGCACGCGAATTGGCGCTGTTTCCGGCGCCGTTTGTCATCATTGAAAGCAGCCAGGAAAAGCTGGACAACATGCCATCGGGGTGGCTCACGCTGATCGGCGATGCGACCCAGGAAGCTACCCTGCGCGCCGCCCGCGTGGAGCATGCTCGCGGGCTGGTGGCGGCAACCACGACCGACGCGACCAACCTCTACATCGTGATGACCGCGCGCGGCCTGAACCGCAAGCTCAAGATTATTGCGCGCGCCAGCGAGGAAGACGCGGAAAAGCACCTCAAGACCGCGGGCGCCGACGCGGTCATTTCGCCGTACCACTTCGCCGGACACCGCATCGCGCAGTCGTTCCTGCGTCCCAACGTGCTCGACTTCCTCGATTCCGCGACCGTGAAGATCGGCGTGGACCTGGAAATTGCCGAGGTGCAGATTGGGAAGGAGTCGCGGTTCGTGGGACAAAGCTTTCGCGAATCGAAAATGCGTCACGAGATGGGACTCATCGTGCTGGCGGTAAAACGCGACGGTCAGATGCAATTCAATCCCGGTCCTGACGACCGCATTAACGCCGGAGATTACCTGATCGCGATTGGGGAATCGGCAGGGCTACGCAAACTGGAAGAGGCCGCGGCAAAGTAATTGGAAATTTCAAATTTGAAAATTTCAACTTTCAAATCGTGAAGATCACTACCGCAGAAGAAATGCGCCAGATCGACCGCCGCACCAGCGATGAATTCGGCGTGCGCTCGCTCGACCTGATGGAGAACGCGGGCAGCGGCGTGGCCGAGTTCGTCTTGCGGCGTTACGCGCGGGCGGAATCGATCGGCATCCTCTGCGGCAAGGGCAACAATGGCGGCGACGGCTTGGTGGCCGCGCGCAAACTGCATGAGGCAGGGAAGCGCGTGTCGGTGGTGCTGCTGGCCGATCCCGCGGACGTGAAAGGCGATGCCGCCGCCATGCTGGCGCGCATGCCGGTGAAGCCGGTGATCGTGCGCAATGAGCAGGAACTTTCGGGAGAGGCGGCACGAGCATGCTTCGATTGCGACCTGCTGCTCGACGCGGTGCTGGGGACCGGATTCACGCCTCCGGTCGAGGGCCTGTACGCGGCGGCGATCGAGCGCATGAATACTTCGCGAGTACCGGTATTCGCGGTAGATATTCCGTCCGGAGCGAATGCCGATGCTTTAGCGCCGGAAGAGCACCTGCGCTGCCGTGCCGATGCGATCGTCACCTTTACCGCGCCGCGTCCGGCACACGTGTTTGGCGACCTGACCCGCGGGGAGATTGCGGTGGTACCGATCGGCTCGCCGGCGGAGGCAATGCAGTCGTCGCTCAACCTCGATGTGATCGCATGGCCGGACATCGCGTCGTGCTTCGCACTCCGCTCTCCTGATGCACATAAAGGCAGCTTTGGGCATGTGTTGGTGATTGGCGGATCGGTGGGGAAATCGGGCGCTGCGGCGATGGCGGGCATGGCCGCGCTGCGCGTAGGCGCCGGGTTAGCGACGGTGGCGACGCCGCGATCGGTGCTGGCGCAGGTTGCAGGCTTTGCGCCGGAGTTGATGACCGAGCCGCTGGCCGAAACCGACACGGGCACAATTTCCGCCAGCCAGTACGCGCGCATGGACCTGATCGTGGAGGGCAAGACCGTACTCGCACTGGGACCCGGAATCACGCGGAATGCGGAGACGGTCGAGTTCATCCGCGCGGTGGTGGCCAAATACGCGCTGCCACTGGTGATTGATGCCGACGGATTGAATGCGTTCGAGGGCTGCGCCGACAAGCTGAACGGCAGCAAGCGGCCGTTGGTGCTGACCCCGCATCCGGGCGAAATGGCGCGCCTGACGGGGCTTTCGGTGAAGCAGGTCCAGCAGGACCGCATGGGCACGGCGCGGCGCTTTGCCCGCGAACATCACTGCATCGTGGTACTGAAGGGCCATCGAACGCTAGTTGCGGAGCCGGACGGACACGTCTGGGTGAACATGACCGGGAATCCCGGCATGGCGACCGGCGGCACCGGCGACGTGCTCACCGGGTTAATTGCCGGCATGATTGCGCAGTTCCCGAACGACCTGGCGCGGGCGGTGTGCGCAGCGGTGTGGCTGCACGGTGTTGCAGGCGATCAAGCGGCCACGTTTTCCGAGCAGTACCTCACCGCGACCGACCTGCTCCGCTATTGCTTCGTGGACGCCTACGCGAGGCAGCGCTTCGAGTTGGAGCTGTTCGTCAGCATCCATGACCTCGGGCTAAGATGGTCAGCGTGGACGCGGTAATCACGCATTCCCCTGAAGAGACGATAGCGTTCGGACGGCAGTTCGCCGCGCAACTTGCGCCGCCGAAACTTGTCCTGCTGCGTGGCGACCTCGGCGCGGGCAAGACCACGATGGTGAAGGGAATCGCCGAGGCGTTCGATGCAGCCTCGCCGGACGACGTCACCAGTCCAACCTTCACGCTCATCCACGAATATCGCGGGCCGAAGGTGACGGTGTTCCACATCGATCTCTACCGCATTGACACCGAAAGAGAACTGGCAACGCTCGGCCTGGAGGACTACTTCCGCGAAGACAGCGTGGTGCTGATCGAGTGGGGAGAGAAGTTTCCGCAGTTTCTTCAAGAGCGCGACGTGGAAATTGCGATCGAGAGGGTGGGGGAGAACGAGAGGAAAATCAATTTGAAATTTGAAACTTGAGAATTTGAAATTGAAAACACCGAAGACGCGGGCATGCCGCGCAAATTTCAAATTCTCAAATTTCCAATTTCAAATCCTTAAAACCCCATGATGTTGTAGCCGCAGTCCACGTAGAGTATCTCGCCGGTCACGCCGCTGGCCAGATCCGAAGCCAGGTACAAGGCGGTCTTGCCCACCTCGGCCGCTTCGACGTTGCGTCCCAGTGGCGCGCGTTCGGAGTGACCCTTGAGCATGTCGCTGAGGCCGGAAATCCCGCGCGCAGCCAGGGTTTTGATGGGACCGGCGGAGATAGCGTTGACGCGGATGTTCTGCTTGCCCAAGTCCCAGGCGAGATAACGCACGGTACATTCCAGCGCGGCCTTGGCGACGCCCATGACGTTGTAATTCGGCACGACTTTCTCGGCGCCGTAGTAGGTGAGGGTGATTACCGAACCGCCCTCGGTCATAAGCGGGGCGGCAGCGCGGCAGAGCGCGATCAGCGAATAGACGCTGACGTCGTGCGCGATGCGGAAGCCTTCGCGCGAGGTCTCGACGAAAGGGCGCCTGAGTTCCTCGGCGGGGGCGAAGGCGATGGAGTGGACCAGGACATCGAGGCGGCCGTAACGCTCGCGCAGCTTGGCGAAGAGTACGTCGATCTCGCCTTCGACCGAAACGTCGCACTGCAAGCCCTCGGCGTTGGGCAGGTCTTTAATCAGGTCGGCCGCTTCCTGGGCGAGCCGCTCATTCTGATAGGTGATGACCAATCGCGCGCCCGCCTGCTGAAGTTCCTGGGCGATGGCCCACGCGATCGATCGTTTGTTGGCGACGCCGAAGACGACGGCGACTTTGCCCTCGAGGCTCAATGGCATTCGTTCTCAATACCCAGTTGTAATGCGAAAGAATAACAGATAGGAAATCGGTAATCGGTAATCCGTAATCGGGAGGTTCACACGAAGGGCACGAAGGTTTCACGAAGGCACTCGTCATGGCCGATGCCTTGAGCCCTCACGCAAGCTCCCGCATCTAATTGTGTTAGCCTAAAGTTTCAGTTTCAGCCGTGGTAGATGTCCGCGGGCAAGATGCCCACACAACTGCCGGCTGGAAGCCAGCGCTACAGGATTCACACCTTGTTAAATACGCTTGCAGCCAAGATTTTCGGGACGAGAAACGAGCGCGAAATCAAGCGCCTGACGCCCCGTGTCGCCGGGATTAACGTCTTCGAGGAGCAGATGAAGGCGCTCTCCGACGAGCTACTTCGCGCCAAGACCGAAGAATTTCGCCAGCGCATCCGGGAACGCATCGCGCCGATCGCCGACGAGCCCGAAGCCACGTCCGAGCGACTGAAGGAAATCGACGAAGAGCGCCGCAAGGCCGAAAACGAAATCCTGGACGAGATGCTGCCGGAGGCCTTTGCGGTGGTCCGTGAGGCGGGCCGCCGCGCGGTCAACATGCGCCATTTCGACGTGCAGTTGATCGGCGGCATGGTTCTGCACGAGGGCAAGATCGCGGAAATGAAGACCGGCGAAGGCAAAACGCTGGTCGCCACGCTGCCGGTCTATCTGAACGCGCTGCCCGGACGCGGCGTGCACGTGGTCACCGTCAACGACTACCTGGCCAAGCGCGACTCCGAGTGGATGGGCAAGATTTACAACTTCCTCGGGCTGACGGTCGGTGTAATCGTGCACGACCTGGACGACGCGGAGCGGCACGAAGCGTACGCCGCCGACGTCACTTACGGCACCAACAACGAATTCGGTTTCGACTACCTGCGCGACAACATGAAGTTCGATATGCGCGAGTGCGTGCAGCGCGGGCACAACTTCGGCATCGTGGACGAAGTGGACTCGATCCTGATCGACGAGGCCCGCACCCCGCTCATCATCAGCGGCGCCAGCGAGGAATCCACCGACAAGTACACGCGCGTCAACAAGATCATTCCCAACCTGAAGCAGGGCGAGGAGATCGACCAGGGCGCGGGCGAAGCCAAGATACTGACCGGCGACTTCGTGGTCGATGAGAAGCACAAGACCATCACCGTCACCGACGAAGGCTGGGAGCGCGTCGAGAAGCTGCTGGGCATCGAGAACATCGCCGACCCCGAAAACTGGGACCTCAAACACCACGTGGAGACCGCCATCAAGGCGCACTCGCTGTACAAGCGCGACGTCGAATACGTGGTGAAGGACGGCGAAGTCCTGATCGTCGACGAGTTTACCGGGCGCCTGATGCCCGGACGCCGCTGGAGCGATGGCCTGCACCAGGCGGTCGAGGCCAAGGAGAACGTCAAGGTCGAGCGCGAGAACCAGACGCTGGCCACCATCACGTTCCAGAATTACTTCCGCATGTACAAAAAACTGGCCGGCATGACCGGTACGGCGGAAACGGAAGCAGCCGAGTTCGACAAGATTTACAGGCTGGAAGTGGACGTCATCCCGACCAACCGCACGCTGCTGCGCGTCGAGAATCCGGACACCGTTTATCGCACCGAGCCGGAAAAGTACACAGCGGCGGCGGAAGGTATCGAAAAACTCCACGAGCGTGGGCAGCCGGTGCTGGTGGGCACGACGTCGATCGAGAAATCGGAGCGGCTGAGCGAACTGCTGAAGAAACGCGGCGTGCGTCACGTGGTGTTGAACGCGAAGTACCACGAGCGCGAAGCGGAGATCGTCGCGCAGGCCGGGCGCAAAGGTATGGTGACCATCGCGACCAACATGGCCGGTCGTGGTACCGACATCCTGCTCGGCGGCAATCCCGAATTCATGGCCAAACAGGAACTGGTCAAGAAGGGTGTGGCGAAGCCGCTGCAAGAGGCGGGTGGGGAAGTGGAAGCGATTGCGCAAAGCCAGGAATTCACTCGCTTCTACTATGCGGGCAACGAGTTCGAGGCGCCGGTGGCGCAGTGGAATGAGGCGTTCGAGCGCTTCCGGTCCGAATGCGAGCAGGAGCACAAGGACGTCATCGCCGCCGGTGGGCTGTTCATCCTGGGCACGGAGCGTCACGAGGCGCGGCGCATCGATAACCAGCTTCGCGGACGCGCGGGCCGCCAGGGCGATCCGGGCGAATCGCGCTTCTATCTTTCGCTGCAAGACGACCTGATGCGCATTTTCGCCAAGGAGTGGGTCTCGACGCTGCTGCAACGGCTGGGCATGGAAGAGGGCGTGCCGATCGAGTCGAAGATGATCTCGCGGCGTATCGAGGCAGCACAGAGGGCCGTGGAAGCGCAGAACTTCGAGGCCCGCAAGCACCTGCTCGAGTACGACGACGTCATGAACAAGCAGCGCGAAGCGGTGTACGGCCTGCGCCGGCAGTTGCTGGAGGGAGTGGAGCAGAAGGAACTGATCGTCGAAGACTACGTCGCCGGCATTCTCAGCGACCTGATCAACCAGCACGCGCCCAAGGAGACGCATCCGGAAGACTGGGACATCAAGGGCCTGAAGAACGCTCTGTTCACGCGCTTTGGCGTGGATATTGAGGCCGAGGGAGTCAAAGCGGAAGATCTGAATCGGCAGGAACTGGGCGATGCGATTTTCGAGAAGCTGAAGCAGCGCTACGACGCCAAGGAGCAGTTAATCGGTCTCGATCCGATGCGCTACCACGAGCGCATGATCATGTTGAGCGTACTCGACCAGCAGTGGAAAGACCATTTGCTCAACATGGACCACCTGAAGGAAGGCATTGGGCTGCGCGGCTACGGGCAGCACGATCCGCTGGTGGAGTACAAGCGCGAGAGCTTCGAGATGTTCGAAGCCATGATGCACCGCTTCGAGGAAGAGACGGCCCGCTATCTGTACCTGATGCAGGTCATCGGCCCGGAAGGCACTCCCCAGCAGCGCCAGCCGGAGATGATTATCGACGGCGATCACACGCGGATGGGGGAGGACGGCAACGGTCACGGGCGCCGGCGGGCGCAAACCACGGTGGACGAGCTGGAAGAGGAGTTCCTGCGCAAGAAGAAGCGCGAGCTGGAACAGGCGCGCATGGCCGGTTCCGGCGACCTGGCTCCCGTGCAGCAGGTGAAGCGCGCGGGCGACAAGGTCGGACGCAACGATCCCTGTCCTTGCGGGTCGGGGAAGAAGTACAAGAAATGTTGCGGGCAGTAGCCAGTTGCCAGTTGTCAGTTGCTAGTTGTCAGTCTCGGGCACCGGCAACGAAGCAATCAGGCCATTGACAACCTTGCCGACTTCGTTCGTACTCTCCAGAATTCCGCTAAAGATATCTTTGTCCATGAATCCAAGTCTGTGCGCAATGATGAGCTGGGTTTCGATTTCCGCCAACGACCCCGCCGCAGTGCGCAGGAACCGCCGGAATTCCTTTGGCAATTTGAGTCCCTGTCCTTCTGCGATGTTGCTGGGCACGTGCGCACGCCGAAGCGGAGGTCCTGGAAGAGGCTGTCGAACATAGTCACGCTCTTATTGGCACGCGGACTTCCACCATAAGGCATTCGCTATCAGTAGGTTAGCTAGATTTGACAGGGCAGGCCGTCCGCTCATGGGAAGTTAGTGTGCGGAAATGAACGCACGTGTATGGTTGAAAGCGCGCACTTTATCACGGCTGCCCACCAACTCGCGTTCGCACGTGGAGTTCACGATTGGCGGTGTTCATTCCGGGTTAGGCTGGACGGAGCAATTGCGGTCGCGGTCGGACCGGAACGGAAATTGGTTCACGGACTGGAGGGGCCGCGACTGCGACAGCAACGTGGTTACCGAAGTCCAGGGTCAAGCAACGCCCATGGCGTTCGGCGATATAGGTTTTTTTGGGAGTTTTTTGAGGGGAAACGCCCCCAATTCGTTACCTTTCGAGTAACATTCCCAATTGACAATTTCTGTCAACAAACATACGATTCGCGCTACCCGAATTAGACAAAACTTTTCCCCGAAAAAGTAGCATTGCACTCGAAACAGGGACAGGACGCGCGGTTCCGAAATCAGTGGTGGTAAGGGAAGTAAAAGGGAGACCGGAGTATGTCTCAGCGACTGGGCGATCTTCTCGTTAAGGAGAAGGTAATTACGCCCGATCAGTTGGATCAAGCACTGAAGGTGCAGAAGGAGTCCGGCACACGCCTGGGCTCGGTCCTGGTGAAACTGGGATTTCTCTCCGACGAGGACGTCACAAATTTTCTGTCGCGCCAGTACGGCGTGCCCGCCATTAACCTCACGTTTTTCGAGATTGACAATACCGTCGTCAAGCTTATCCCGTACGAAACCGCGAAGCGCTACCAGATTCTGCCGCTGAGCCGGGTGGGATCGTCGCTGACGATCGCCATGGTGGACCCGACCAACGTGTTTGCCATGGACGATATCAAGTTCATGACCGGCTTCAACATCGAGCCGGTGGTCGCTTCGGAAAGCTCAATTCTCGGAGGGATCGAAAAGGCGTACGGGCAGGGCGACCAGCAGGAAGACCTCGAATCGGTGATGGCGGCCATGGGCGAAGGGGCCGACGTCGAGCTGCAAGCCGAAGCGGAAGAAATGGGCCTTTCCGAATTGGAGAGGGCCGCCGACGAAGCGCCGATCGTCAAACTGGTAAACCTGGTTCTGACCGACGCGGTCAAGCGGGGCGCCAGCGACATTCACGTAGAACCGTACGAAAAGGAATATCGCGTCCGCTTCCGCATTGACGGCATGCTGCAAACGATCATGAACCCGCCGTCGAAGCTGAAGGATGCGATCACGTCGCGCATCAAAATCATGGCGAAGCTCGACATCAGCGAGAAGCGCCTTCCGCAGGACGGCCGCATCATGCTGAAGGTCAACCTGGGCGGAAGGAAGAAGCAGCTCGATTACCGCGTCAGCACGCTGCCCACGCTGTGGGGCGAAAAGATCGTCATGCGGCTGCTCGACAAGGAAAACCTCCGCCTCGACATGACCAAGCTCGGCTTCGAACAGGAATCCCTGGATAAGTTCGAGAAGGCCATTCTCAAGCCCTACGGAATGGTGCTGGTCACCGGTCCGACGGGTTCGGGAAAGACGAATACGCTGTACTCGGCGATCTCGCGGCTGAACCAGCCGGATACGAACATCATGACCGCCGAGGACCCGGTCGAGTTCCAGCTTGCCGGTGTCAACCAGGTGCAGATGAAGGAATCCATCGGCCTGAACTTTGCGGCCGCGCTGCGATCGTTCCTGCGGCAGGACCCGAACATCATCCTGGTGGGCGAGATTCGAGACTTCGAGACGGCCGAAATCGCGATCAAGGCTTCGCTGACCGGACACCTGGTGCTGTCCACGCTGCATACCAATGGCGCACCCGAGACCATCAGCCGCCTGATGAACATGGGTATTGAGCCGTTCCTGGTGGCGACGTCAGTGCACATGATCGTCGCCCAACGCCTGGTGCGCAGAGTTTGTGCCGACTGCAAGGAAGTAGTGGACCTGCCCGTCCAGGCGCTCATCGAGGCCGGCTACACGCCGGAAGAAGCAAAGACGGTCAAGGTCTACAAGGGCAAGGGCTGCGGCGTCTGCAATAACAGCGGATATAAGGGACGCTGCGGTCTCTATGAAGTGATGGAAGTGGACGACCAGTTGCGCGAGTTGATCCTGGTGGGTGCGTCGGCACTGGAACTGAAGAAGAAGGCGATCGAGTGCGGCATGATTACGCTCCGCCGCAGCGGCCTGATCAAGGCGATGACGGGCCAGACGACGCTGGAAGAAGTGGCGCGCGAAACCGCCCACTAAGAGTACCGAGTAACGAGTGACGAGTACCGAGTGAAGCACCGTACGTCGAACGACGGTTCGGGGCTACGGATTACGAATTGCGGGATACGAAATTATGGCAGCAACACTGAGCGATCTGTTGAAGAAGCTGCTCGAAATGAACGGCAGCGACCTGCACATCACACTGAATTCTCCGCCGCAGATCCGCGTGCACGGCCATCTCCAGCCGCTGGACATGCCGCCGATGACCGCGGCAGAAACCAAGTCGCTGGCCTACAGCGTGATGACCGACGCGCAGAAGCACCGCTTCGAGGAAGACCTGGAGTCGGACTTCAGCTTCGGCATGAAAGGCCTGGCCCGCTTCCGCGCCAATATCTTCAACCAGCGCGGGGCCTCGGCGGCCGTTTTCCGCGTCATCCCGTTCGAGATCAAGTCGTTCAACCAGTTGAACCTGCCACCGGTGGTAGCCAGGCTGTGCGACAAGCCGCGCGGACTGGTCCTGGTGACCGGTCCGACGGGTTCGGGAAAATCGACGACGCTGGCGGCCATGATCGACAAGATCAACGTGGACCGCCACGACCACATCATCACCATCGAGGACCCGATCGAGTTCGTACACCAGCACAAGAGCTGCCTGGTGAACCAGCGCGAGGTGCACAGCGACACCAAGTCGTTCACCAACGCGCTGCGCGCGGCGCTTCGCGAAGATCCCGACGTGGTGCTGATCGGCGAAATGCGCGACCTGGAAACGATCGAGTCGGCGCTACGAATCGCTGAAACGGGCCACTTGACCTTCGGCACTCTACACACGAACTCCGCGTCCAGCACCATCAACCGCGTGATCGACGTCTTCCCGTCGCACCAGCAGTCGCAGATTCGGGCGCAGCTTTCCCTGGTGCTGGAAGGCATACTTTGCCAATCGCTGCTGCCGAAGGTGGGCGGACAGGGGCGCGCCTGCGCGATGGAAATCCTGATTCCCAACCCGGCCGTCCGCAACCTGATCCGCGAAGACAAGATCCACCAGATTTATTCGGCGATGCAATCGGGCCAGGACAAGTACGGCATGCAGACGTTCAACCAGTCGCTGGCGACCCTGGTGCTGAGCAAGCAGATCACGCAAGAGACGGCGCTTAACCGTTCGTCGATGCCGGATGAGCTGGTGGAGATGATCAACCGCGGCACCGGATTGAATCGGTCGTCAACCGCGACCGGCGCAGTGGGAAAGAAATAGGAATCCGTTTCCGTTTCAGCAGTTGAAAGATGAAGCGAGCAGTACGTGGGCCGGTAGGTTCGAAAATCCGGCCAGCGAGGTCACCCAATGCCAGTATTTACTTTTTCGGGTACGAATGCGGCCGGCCAAAAAGTCGGCGGAGAGCGCTCGGCGGAAAACAAGCAGGTGCTGAAGGCGCAGTTGGCCAAGGAACGAGTCACGGCTAATTCGATCAAGGAGAAGGGCAAGGAATTTGCACTTCCCACCTTCGGTTCCGGCAAAGTCCCCACCAAGGACATTGCCATTTTTTTCCGCCAGTTCTCGGTCATGATCGACGCCGGCCTGCCTTTGGTGCAGTGCCTGGAGATCCTGGGAAACAACCAGGAGAACCCAGCGTTCCAGAAGGCGCTGACCGGCATCCGGCAGACGGTGGAAGGCGGCGCGACGCTGTCGAACGCCATGAAGCAGTATCCGAAGATCTTTGACGATCTGACCACCAACATGATCGAGGCGGGCGAGACGGGCGGTATTCTGGACGTCATTCTCGTACGCATTTCGACCTACGTGGAAAAGGCCGTGAAGCTGCGTTCGGCGGTGAAGTCGGCGCTGATCTACCCGGTCGCGGTGATCAGCATCGCTCTTCTGATCGTCGGCGCGCTACTCAAGTTCGTGGTGCCGATTTTCGCCAACCTGTTCGTCGGCTTGGGGGTGGATTTGCCGCTGCCCACGCGCATCGTGATGGGCCTGAGCAAGTTCGTGGGCGCCTTCTGGTGGGTGATATTCCTCGCTCTCGGCATCCTGGTCTACGCCGTCAAGCTGATGCGCAAGGACCCGCGCGGCCGATACCTGTGGGACAAGATGATGCTGCACCTTCCGGTATTCGGCATGGTGCTGCGCAAAATCGCAGTCGCCCGTTTCACGCGTACGCTGGGCACGCTGATCACCTCGGGCGTTCCGATTCTCGAAGGCCTCAGCATCACGGCGCGCACCTCGGGTAACGCGGTGCTGGAACAGGCGCTGATGAAGGTCCGCAAGGCGATCGAGGAAGGGCGCACCATTGTCGATCCGCTGAAGGAGTCCGGCGTCTTCCCGAACATGGTGACGCAGATGATCGGCGTCGGCGAAGCTACGGGCGCCATGGATGCCATGCTGCAGAAGATTGCGGACTTCTATGAAGACGAAGTCGATGCGGCGACCAAGGACATGCTCACGCTGCTCGAACCGGTGATGATTGCGTTCCTCGGCGTGGCCGTCGGCGGTATCGTGATCTCGCTGTACATGCCGCTGTTCTCGATGATCGGCAAGCTCGCGGGATAACGGGCGGATCTCGTTCCGAAATGAGGCCGGTGCAGTTTCTTGCGCCACCGGCCCCTAACAGCTCCCGAAGTACGGCGCTCGACGTGTGCATGGGCGGTCGGGCCGGCAGGTGACGCAGTCGTGACGAAAGCGGAATCGCAACAACGGACATGGCTCATCTGGCTGGCCAAGGTCCGCATCATCGTCATTACTTTCCTGTTCGGCATCGAGTTCGCCATCTCGACGCTCACCCCGACGAACCTTCCGAAGACGCTTTTCGTCGTCACCATCCTGCTGGCGTACACGATTTCCGTCTTCTACATCCTGCTGCTGTCGTTGTGGGGCGACTTCCGTTTCCAGTCGCGCGTGCAAGTGCTGACCGACGTCGGCATGACCGCGGTGATCGTGTACATCACCGGCGGCATCGACAGCTCGTTCACGTTCCTCTATCCGCTGATCATCATTGTCGCCAGCATTCTGCTGACGCGCACGTGGGCGTTCCTGACCGCCGCGCTGGCATTCATCGCCTGCGGCGCGGTCCTGGAACTATCGTACTTCGAAATCATTCGTTCCTATTCGATAACGCGGCCCGACCTGCGCAGCCTGCAGGCCAGCATCCTCATCAACCTGCTCGCGTACGCCGCGATCGCGTACCTGGCGACGCAGCTCAGCACCAAGCTGCGTCAGGCCGACGTGCAGCTCGAGGAGCAGAGCGGCGCGCTGGAAAACCTTCAGGCGCTGCACGAGAACATCGTGAACTCGATCAGCGGCGGCCTGATCACCACCGGCATGGACGGGCGTGTGAGCCTGGTGAACGCCGCCGGGCAGCGGCTGCTGGAGGAGCACGAGGGCGAAATTATCGGGCGGCCGGTGGATAATTTCTTCATCGAGCGCCTGCCCGAACCCGGGCCGGCTGCCATTCGTTGCGAGGTGACATCGCTCTCGCCGCTGGGGGCACAGAAGACGTTCGGCATGACGCGCTCGGTGCTCGAAGTCCCGGACCGCGGCTCCGTCGGATACGTGTACACGTTCGACGATCTGACCGAAATCCGGCGCCTGGAACGGGAAGTCCGGATGCGCGACCGCATGGCCGCGATCGGCCGCATGGCCGCCGGCATCGCACACGAGATCCGCAATCCACTCGCGTCCATCGCCGGCTCCGTAAAGGTGCTGGCCGATGTTTCCGTGCTGAACCAGGAGCAGAAGACGCTGGTGGACATCGTGAACCGCGAGTCGGAGCGGCTCAACAGCATTATTTCCGATTTCCTGACCTACTCGCGCGAAAAGCAGTACCAGCTCACGCCCACCGATCTTGTGCCGCTGCTCGACGACACGCTCACACTGCTGGAGAACCGCGCCGACATCAAGGCCGGCGGCCAGTTGGGCATCGTTCGCAATTTCCAGGCGGAGAGCGCGATCGCGCTGGCCGATGGCGACCGCTTGAAACAGGTGTTCTGGAACATCTGCGACAACGCGGTGCGCGCCATGAGCGACAGCGGCACGTTGAAGGTGTCCTTGTATGGCGACAACGGCAATTGGCTGATCTCCTTTGCCGACACCGGCCGCGGGCTGGCGCCGAACGCAGTGGAGAAAATTTTCGAGCCCTTCCAGTCGGAGTTCATTGGCGGTACAGGCCTGGGCCTGGCGATCGTGTACCAGATCGTGCAGGCGCACGAAGGCAAGATCGGCGTGAAATCCAAGCACGGAGAAGGAACGGAGTTTACGGTGCAACTGCGGAAGGCCGCGCTCGACGCCAAGCCGGTGCGCGCTGGCGCCGTAGCGGCGCAGGGAAAGGGAACGCGTGGGTAACGTACTCGTAGTCGACGACGAGCGCTCCATCTGCCAGATGCTCGAGATCGCCCTGAGCAAGGACGGCCACAAAGTGGAAACCGTCTCCAGCGGCGACGCTGCGAAGAAGAAGCTGGACTCCGCGCTGTTCGACGT
>Ga0097691_1001187_pt1 | contig 19848 bp, 27 predicted proteins | sample NGESurdeep072012_8_FD_72858 | JGI IMG/M metagenome (GOLD analysis project Ga0097691, IMG submission 72858) | Arctic peat soil microbial communities from Barrow, Alaska - NGEE Surface sample 210-1 deep-072012 | ecosystem: Environmental > Terrestrial > Soil > Wetlands > Peat ... | reverse complement strand
CTCGAGTTAAGGGAACACCCACCCCATTAAATACCTTAACTTCTGCTTCTGCCCAAATCGGCTCACTATCTATAAGTAGGCCGTCCATGTCAAATATAACTGCATCAATCATATGATTAATATAGCTTCGTTATAGTTCGTCAGGCTGTGACGATCTAGATATGCTTTCATCAATATATAGTAACAAATTATCTAAACTTAACCTTTTGTACCAAAGGACCATACCCAGTCTAGGTCTCGTACATCAGGACCAAAGCGTTCTCTTTCATTTAACGTATGGTTTTGTTTGATAATAAAGCCGGCATTTTCCAGTATTCGATTCAATCCTTGCTCACTCTTAAAGTTATAGAAACGAGACGATTCACTACTGAACGTCTCAATTACTTCGCGGGAGCCTTCACCTTCTTTAAAAGATACAGCAACTATTCCTTTAGGAGCTAGGACTCTATATATTTCGATTAGTGCTTTTTCTAAATCCTGATCATTTAAATGAAGTAGTACTGCGTTACACCAAACACTACCAAAGCTATTATCTTCAAGGTCTAGGTTTCTAACATCCATATATTCAAAATCAAGGTCAGGGTGTAAGGATTTTGCTCTGTCTAAAAGTTGTTTTGACATGTCTATACCAACAGTCTTATATCCCATTTTGGTAAGAACTCCTGAATCCTTACCTGAGCCTACATCCAAAATAGGTAGCGATTTGTCTGGCATATATTTAAGCATTATCCCCATCTCTACGGCGTTAATCATAACGTCAGTAGTTGTGACAAACTTGTCTGGAGCATTATCGTAAGCCTGGATAGTTTTAGCCATGTAATCGTCATTCATTCTAATAATCATAGCAAACTGAGTGATCAAACGGGCTTTAGTCTCGACAGCTGCTTAAGAGACTGGGAGTTTCTCGGTCTCTATCGGCCTACTTTTCATGCTAATTCTAGATATTATAACCGCACAAAGTATTATGATCCCGGCACCAATTAACTCCTCAATACTGATTGTTTCTCCATATATCAAGTAGCCAATTATTATTGCAAACACTCCCTCCAGTAAAAGTATATTGCCTGCAACATATGCTTTAAGATGAGTGAAGATATAGTTAAGTAGATATAGCCCCACAATGTTAAGTACTACCGATACTGCTAGTCCGATTAAAGCAATATGGTTTATATGTTTAGGAACAATCGGCTGATGTTGAATTAGTAAAAGCATCAACGGTATTATCCATGCAAAACTAAGCATTAATGTCGTGTTATGAAAATTAGTTAGTTTCTTATTATGATAACGGACCATTAGATAAGAGATGTCAAAGCCTAGCATGCTCAAAATAGCAGCGACTGCCCCTACGCCTAGCGACAGCCCACTAAGAGTAAGGCCGGCTACCAAGGCCAATCCAATAACAGATAGGGCCACGAAGGGTATGGCCTTTTTGTCAAACTTTTCTCTAAACATAATCCAAGCCAATAACCCAATTATTGGAAGCGATGATATGAAAGAAACGATACTTAGCTTCGTGTGTGTTACCGCTACTGTAAAAAATAGAACGCCTACGCCATAGTTTAGGATCGCTCGTATGCCGTAAATAGTCCAGTCCTTTTTGCTTAATGTTTGGAATACCTTTTTACTAAACATATGCCCAAAAATTATCCAACATAAAATGGCAGCAAGCAGGAATCTCCAAAATACTTGCTGAGCAATGGTAAACGATTCGTTCATCATTCTGGCCCATACGCCCATAAGCACAAAAGATAAAGCCATGAATATAGCTACTATTATCGGGAGTAATTGTTTACCCTTATTCATTCTAGGTATCATACCAAACAAACTAAGAATATTTACTGTTTAGATACGGTTCGAAGCTCACGCGCTCTCAACTAATAAAGAGCCGAGGGAATCGAGAGTGAACATTTCCTTGTCAAATACCTTCATACCGAACTGCAGTAACTTTAATTTCTGCTGCGCATTATCAACGCCTACTATCCATTTACCCGCCCACCTGTGAAGTACCTCGGCCGCAAAGTAAGTACAGAATACTTCATCCTCAATTGGTAATAGTTTCCTATAGGCTCCGACTGCTGTTTCTATAAACGCTTTCGCCTCATCGGCTTGAATGTGTCCTGTTAGTGCATATACTGCAATGTGTGCCAGACCATTTGGTAGAGCAAAGTCCCTGTCTGCCCACGCAGAAAAGCCAAAATCAATCCATGCTGCATTACCTTCATTATCTATGAAGGTATTCTTCGGGTGAGTATCGACAGCGATCAGCTGTTGGTTGGCAGTAGTAAAACGTTTTTCAAGCGTAGTGTACCAAGCCTGGTCGTTGGGGTAAGTATGACGTAGTTCAAGTCCACGTTCGTAATAGTTTTGTCGGCCAGACAAAACAGTTTCAAACTCTTCGTGGCTTGCAAGTGCTAGCATCATTTCTGCGATATCTGTTCCAATATTGGCTGCAGCATTAGTTGGGAATTTTCCGGCCACCAAAAGGTCATTCAGTAAAGTAAAGCCTGAGGCTCGCAAATCTTCCATTACTGACACAGGGACATCAGCAAAGTCATGTAGTAGCTCTGGGACTCTAATAGAACCATTTGCCGCTAGAAATTTTAGCATTTTGGTATCGACGTAATGAGACTCCCGCGGTATAAAGTAAACTGTTTGGTCAGTATCAATTACATCACCAGTATGCTTAACGACTACTGGCCGACCATCTTCATTAGCGGCGTACACCTGAGAAACTGTGCCTCCTTTTAGTGTTTCACCTATACTGACATTGACTCCTCTTTCATGGAGAGTAGCTTCGAGTTCTGACGTAGTTGGAATATCTGTTTCAGCGTTATAAGGCTCAGTAGACAGTCCGACAGGGCTAACGTATCTATCATTGATCATGGTGTGATTATACCAAACAAACTAACGCTAGAAGCTATTGGGTTCCCCATACAAAGATTACTCATTATATTTTAGGAGAAGTGACTTAGACAGCAACTTTATAATCACGCTTCATTTGTTTTAGCTTACCTGTGCGAATTAAATCGATTTCTTTGTTATCGCTTTCTGGCCTGTATTCGTTAGACATGCCGGCATATCGTCCCACGTAGCCTTCTCTAACTGGTTGTTCAAGTCTCTCAAATACTAATTGACAAACTCTTTCCCCAGGGTACAGTCTTACCACTTGCATCGAAGTGGTGTTGTGTATTGGAATCATTAGGTGGCCATTATACCCAGCATCGACTATTCCAGTCATATCAACAGACAGACCCCTGCGATTAACTGATGAGCGTGGGTATAATATACCCATCAAACTATTACTTTTCATGTGTACTTTTTCAAGTGTGGTACCCATTATCCACTCGCCAGGTAGAATATCGAAATATTGTCCTGGTTTGAGTTCAATTTCTTCATAAAACTCAAAATGCCCATTATTAACTGCTAGAAAATCTAAGGCAGTTGCTGAGCGACCACCTTTTTTCTTGTCGACACCAAAAGTTCGTTTTGGAACTTTAAAAGTTGTGCCCAGTCTTAAATCTACTGCATGTGGTCGAAATTGTAGCGAATCAAGAGCTGGTGTAAAACGTAACTCACCACTCTTAATAGATTCTAGTATCTCGTTCTTGACAACAATAGCCATAATTCACGTATATTACCATTTTGTTGGCATATAGTCAATATAATGAAGCGAATAGCTAAAGGTTTGCCCTGTTAGGTGTTGACTAAGCAGCCCTACTAGATGCCATCGCATAAACCAGTACTGCAGACAAAGTTAAGGGAGTTCGGTCAAGTGGTTCGGCCTCATCAGGATTAACACCTTCTGCAAAGTCGGGTATAAGATCAAAGGTCTCAGTAATCGCTGCCTCTGCAGAATCTTTCAATGCTGCTTCTAAGCCATATTTACCTAGCATGACCCTGGCTGTTTCCTCCGGCCATGCTGGATTGGTGTCAGTCCACATACCTTCAAGTTCTTCGGGTAATACGTTTGGTGTCTCCGGGTGGGACCTGAAAACCGCTAATTGAACATTGAGCAAACCTACTTTAGCTAAAGGACCTGGTCTCAAGGCTGGTCCCCATCCCAGTTGTGTACCTTGCCCTACTATTCCAGTCAACACACCTCTAAAATAATAGTGCTGGTCTCTTTTCCATCTCATATCTCGTCTATCTAGCTGCCATAGACCAGTCCAATCATGCTGCCCTTCCATCCCCTCGTAGGGCCCCAGGTCAACTGGTGGTTGACTAAGCGGTGCAACATCTCGCCCTGAATGTCTGAGTAATCTTCCTCGCATATTTACAGATCCCCTATTTATATAGAATTATCCTCTAAGATAAACAATAATCAAGCATAAGTTAAATAAAAAACCGGTGTTAGTAGAGGTAAAAACGATTATGCCCAGCAATTGAGTAAAAGCTACACCCTGTTAGATGTGGGGTGTCTCGTTGGAAGGGTATTTTAGCAATGCTGTATCGGCAATACATATTAGCCAAGTATCGGCTGTGGGTAACACTACTTGGTCTATTATTCGCTTTTAGTAACACTCTCTAAAATTTCAAATGTTTTATCACTCGCACTAAATCGAGCATTTGCACCTATTGGCAGCATTATATTTGCTACATGATGTCCAGCCTCACCAATTTGCAATATCGGTAAGTCTGGTCTGCCAACCGTTTCTATGACCAGCTCATTAAAAGGCCTTTCATGACCTATAATTTGTTGGTCGTCTGCGCCAACCCAATAGCCGAGCACAAGACCAGCTATGTCATCAAAGGCTCCTCTAAGTTTATACTCTTTGAGAACCCGATGAATTTCTCGCTTTGGTTGCATATATCCTTCAAGTACCAGTATTTTAGCTTTTAAATCAGGCTGGAGAGAGGTGTTCAAAAAATACCCAAAGCATGTTGCATTGCCGCCAGTTATTATGCCCTCGGCACTGCCTTCTTGTATAGTTTGCCAGCCCTTGTATTCATTATAAGCACCTTTGAAATCCACCCAGTCGGGATTGGGCAAAATCTCTCCCATATTACCTTCGAACCACGCCTTTTGAATACTATCGACCTGGTACTTCATATCAAAGTCTGCATATTGAAGAAATTCTAATCCTAGAAAAGTTATCAAGCCTGTCTTCTTTGTAATTGGTGTTAGCAAAGTAGTGCCGTCAGAGATTCCTGATATAATCTTTGGATTGTTTCTTACTAGTTCATAATCAATTTCTTCTACCAAATCAATCGCTACACTACCACCTACACTGAACAACACTGCTTTAATTTCTGAATTAGCAATGGCTTCATGAAAGTCATCAAGACGCTCTTGTTTTGTACCTGAGCCGTAGTAGTGTTTTCCTAGCGCATGCTTACCAACAACAACTTCCAGCCCAGTATGCCCCTCGAAGTTCTTTATCGCCCGTTCTGTAACGTCTATGCGATCATTTACAGGATTCGATGGCGAAATCAATGCCACTTTGTCACCTTTTTTAAGTCTCATGGGCTTCATAATATAATGATAGCAGAAGAGTTAGTTTGAGTCCTATTTGGCTTGAACTATAAAACGTCGAGTAAATCGGCGATTTATAAAGGTCATTATTTGCAGTGTAATTGGTGAAGCAAGTAGGTAAAAGTTCTCACCTTATTATGGATGAGGTGGCTCGTTGGAGAGAAATACTTGATGTGCCATATCAAGAGTATTTAATAACTAAGCAGCTTTATGCTCAAGTTTATTGATTCTTTGTCTGTATTCGTCTAGCTGTGTATCTACAGTTTCATTTGTTGTACCCAATGCTTCGGCAACTGCATTTAGATAAATCATCCATCTTTGTTGCCAATTTCTCGTCTAACTTCTTTACGTCTTCTCTAATAACTACAACTTCTTGATGAATAGCGGAAGTGATAAATTGTTTTAGGTCTTGAATAGTATTATCATCCATAAACTCTATTATATATAACGATCCTCCCTTTCTGGTAAAAGCTACTACCTGTTAAGGATGAGCTAGATGGAGGAAGGTTTTGGATGAGCCTTATAGACATTATCTAATGTTATATAGTGCAAGAAAGACAAATATCAAACTAACTACTTACGGAACTAAAAATTAGCTAAGATTGGTCCGCCATTTGCTTCCCTGATCATCCCGCTTACCACCGCACTTGTTTGTTGTCCGTTAATAGTTAGTCTGTCTCCCTCAGCTATTACATCGGCTGAAAGTGAAACTTCACCAATTCCTGGAAAATGTCTACGCTCTCTCAACCAATTTTTAAGGGCCTTACCTGCGTACAATGGAGACATGGCCAGATCGATAGGATCATCACTATATATTATTTCAGTATGTGCTTTTAATAGGACGGGCTGGACTCTCCTGTCTTCAACTCTCGTTGTCTTCAAGGCTGTAAACGCATACCAAAGCCCAGAAGCAGTGCTAAAAGTTACATAGTCATACCCAGCTTCTCTGTCGTTAGCAAGTAAAGACAGGTCTATTGGGCCTTCTTTTCCGTCAGTTCTTGTAAATCGTGAGGGCATAGTCCTAATAATCAGACTTCTTAACTATTTTTGCAAGCATTAGCAATAAAAATGACCTCATTTTACAGAAGTAAAAATGCTTATGATGATGCAGGTGGGTAAAAGTTTACACCTTATTAGAGGTGAGATAGTCAGATGGAGGGAAGTACTGAAAGAACCTTATCAAGAATACTTATTAGTAAGATGAGTGGTGGGGTTACACAGTTAGGTCATTAAATGAATAAACGATTAAGTCTGAGTTACTCAAGTCTTGCTCCGTCTTGTTACCAGCTCTAAGTCCAGTCACATACATGTTAGCGGCCTTACCTGCTGATACACCATTAGTTGCATCCTCGAATACTAGGCAATCTGATGGGTCAATTTTTAGCTTTTTAGCCGCCAACAAATAAGGTTCAGGGTTAGGTTTAAAATTAGTAATATCTTCCTCGCTTACAATATCAGTGAATAGTTCTCGCCATTTATGAAAGCTTAGAATCGCCTCAGCTTGTTCCCTTTTACTCGAAGTAACTAATGCTAGCTTTTTGTTATTGCGAGCAGCTAATTCAAGAAAGCTAGTTGCCCCCGGCAATTGCTCCGCTTTAATAATTTCAGATTTGTATGTTTGATAGAACTCCTGAACAAAATCTGTTGGAGGTGCGTCAATCCCATACTTCCTAACAAGCTCAATTAAATAGTCCTCTTCTTTTATATCTGTGCCTTCCCTACGCCAAACCTTAACAAAAAGTTCCTTTTCTGCCTCAGTTAAGCCAACGTTATATTTCTTGAATAAGTCATTAAAAATTTGAGGGCCAACAGGTTCGGTGTTTACAAGCGTTCCATCCATATCAAATAAGTATGCTAGTAAATTGGAGGGTAATTTGTGCATAGAATAGAGTATAGACTATTCTTCTACCTCAACAAAAAGACCCAAAAATAAATGGGGTCAAGGTCCTTTTGGTTGGTGCAGTAGATGGGTAAAAGTTTACACCTTATTAGGGATGAGTTGGTTAGATGGAGGAGGGTTTTGGAAATGTCTTATCAAGAGCTTAAGCTAAATGGATAAGTTATTGGGGGTTATGTTAAGAAGGTAATGCTATATTGTGCAATAAATAATTCGCCTTGATTATACCGTGATATTGGTTTTACCATGAATCAACAAGCAGGTAATGCGTTTATACTCCCCTGCCCATAGAGATTCTCAATTGCTTGAGTATATCCCTGCATATATAAAGAAAATCCACTATTAACACCCACGGAGAGAGTTTTCTCAGCAATAGTACCCGCCCAATAAGAATTAGACCACGAAGGTTGGGCCATAGGTGTATCATAAATGCCATACCAGTATGCTGGCGTTGATGCATTTTTTGTAATAGCTACGGTAATTGAATTCGTTCCGCTTTCGGCCGCATAGGGATTGCGGCAAGCCCAAAAATATAATGTCCCTCCATATATTCCGTTTTTTGCAGTAAGTATTGCCCAGCTTCCAGCATGAGCAGTTGGTCGTATAGGTTTATTGGTATGAGCCTGGTAAACAAAGAACCCTACTCCAGCTATAGCTGCTACAACTAGTACTATTAGTATTGTTTCTATATGGCCAAAGCCATGAGAGTCTTTCTTCAGACTTTTTAATATATTCATATTCTTTTTCTCCTAGGTTTTTATTATAAAGTTAACAATTTGCCCATCCAGCGATGTTTGCTTGGATAAAATTACTTCCTGTTGCTGACTGAATATTAATGCGTAGATTATAAAACGAATATGCATTAAATGTTACAGTTTGTACAGCTATAGTCCCGCCGTAATACGCATTACTCCAGCCCGCATCGGCTAATGTAGGCGAATTTGAACCAAGTCCAGTAACATGAGTGTTGTACCAATATGCTGGCGTGGATGCTGTCTTAACGTACGCAACTTTTATCTGTTCCAAACTACCCCACTGAGCTTTACATCCATATGCTAAAACATTACCTCCGTATTGTAATGGCGTAGGGTTCCCGTATATATACGTCCACCCACCTGCATGAGCAGTCGTATGCTTCTTCTGATGTTGGTATACAAAGAATCCACTAGCTGCTATAGCTGCTACAACTAGTACTATTAGTATTGTTTCTATATGGCCAAAGCCATTACTATCTCTTCTTAGTTTTTTTAGTATATTCATAATTCTTTTCTTTTTGTTTTTATGTATTTTGATATTTAATCTAGATATTTTATATTTTTATATATAAGTTAAAGATAACTTAAGCGTTATATAAATAGCAAGCAGTTATGCACAGGTTATAGATTGGGGTGTAAACAGACCCATTTGGTTGGCTTAAAAATAACTGTAGTCAAAGTGGTTATGGTGCACCAGGTGGGTAAAAGTTTACACCTTATCTATGATGAGTTAGCAAGATGGAGGAACATTCTTGATGCTCTCTACAGAGAGTATTTATTATCTAAGTAAGAGTTGGGAGTTACACTAATCGTAAAACGATAATTGTAAGAATACCCTTTGCATTGTATACTATGCAAACTTAATAGAGAGATGGTTCTATATGGCTGTATCATACGGTTGCGAGGATGTGGTTAAGGACTGGATTATCGAATCCTTTGCTATTAATGGTACAGCTTTGGCCGAATTAGGCTTCACTGCGGACCAACTTGAAATAGATTTTCCATCCGTAGAAGGTGTGGCAGATTCTATTACACCTAGTGAAGCTGTTTTTATTGCCGAAAGACTTGAACAAAAAGTTGGCGATACGTTTGTTATGACTCCTATTGTTAGATGGGTTGGTTTAGTAGCAAGAAACGGTCTTGTGACTAGATTCGACGCCCAGCGGCCTAGAAACAGCAGGTCTTTCGTTCAAGCCAATCAATGGGGCAGACCTTCTGATAGAAGTTTGTTGCATGATAATGGTAGAGTGTGGCCATCGTTCCAAGTTGGTGTTCTACTTGCCGACACCCACCTAAGTCCAGAACCAGGCGATATAGACCAAGTGCCTATAGAGGCGGGTCTAGCCCTTACAAGTAACAATGTTGACAGTCAAAGGTCATTGTTCGAAGCAGAACGTCAAAGTTTCGATAGCCAAGAATTGACTCTCGACTTAGCTACCATAGCACAGATTGTTGTCGTCAACGCTCAGCGTAGAATTGCTGGCCAAAAACTGTTAGATAGCCATGGAACTGCTACTAGATTTATTCAATACCCTGACCGGTCAAGCCCCATGGGTACTGGGCCATACTGTATTAACACTGCGTGTATTCGTGATGATAGATTTTGGTTAGGAGGTTCGGTCGTTACGCAAGCTAGCCCTAATGAGGGTGTGCGGCGATCGCTTCGAATAAGCACAACGCCAAGATAGATTGATAAGGTAAGTACACCCCGCAGAGAGCTAATCCTTAACTAAAAAGACCTCATTTTACAGAGTTCATTAAGCTTATGCTTGGTACGCCTACTGGATTGTAGGTGTAACCATTTTGTCCCTGGTGTTTATCTACTATATTCTAGGCTTGAGAAATTCGAGCCTTCGTTCCATCAAGTCGCCTAGAGTGTCTTTACGTGATTACCGCCACGATTTACTAATTCTTTATCAAATGTAATAAGTGTGTTGCCATAGACCTTCGCTTCTGTTGCTGCGTAACTATCCACTATAGATAAGCTACTATTAGCTCCATATAGATCAATGGATTGATCTAGGAAGTAATCATTGTATATAAGGTTAGGCAAGCTCAAGAAAGATTTCACTAGCTTAACTATGTCAGAACGATTCATACCTATTACTCTCTCAAGCACGAAGACTATTTCTACGGCTACAACATCAGTGATATACGAAGTAGAACCGGTAATGACGGCTTTAGACTTAGCACTTTGCTCAGGGATGTCATTTAGCAGATAGCGGAGCACAACATTTGTATCTAGGCTATTCATTGTAGTCGGCGACCCACGCTTTCGCCGTCGCTTCTTTTAACGCTTGGCCCGTTAAGCCTTTTTTATGACTAGGGATTTTTTTAGTAATCTCGTCACGAAGCTTTTCAAAATCAGCCACTGTAGTGCCCCCACCAATAACAACTTGATGATTCTCGTCTAAGGTAAGACTTACCTTCTGCCCTGGACTAAAACCAAGAGCTTTGCGTAATGGTGCAGCAATAGTTATAGTCCCCTTGCTGGTAATAGTAGATGTATATTTCATGTCTTACATTATACATAATGTATTACGTTCTGTCAATTTCTTTCACTATATGCTCGACGCAGCAAGTGGGTAAAAGTTTATGCCTTATTAGTGATGAGATGGTGCGTTGGAGGAAGATATTGGAAGTACCGTATAGAGAATATTTGCTAATAAAGTGAGGCGTGGGGTTACGCTTAGCCAGTAAAAGTAAATCGCTTATATTCTTTGTCCTTGTTGGCAAGCATCCGAACTAAAGCAATGTGATTTATCGTAGATATTCCATCAAACACTTTGTTTTTTAGATAAGCTAGACCCTTCTCATAACCCTTCTCGTCAAGGTCTCTGAATGCAATGGTTACATGTGGAATATAGGGTGCTGGCATGTGATACCACTTTTGGTAGCTAGCAGTAATCTTAGCGACTTTTGCGACTAAGTAAACTACCTCTTCGTTAGCCTCTACATTGACCCAAAGAACATAAGGTGTAGAATACTCACCATCTCCAATTGTTCTATCCTTCCTGCCTCCAAAACCTGTAACTTTTACTTTGAACTGTTCTGTAGTAGAGGCCAGATTATTTAGCAGATATGCGAATTGCTCTAGCTCAGTATGATCAGCGATAGAAATACCGTCACCTACACTGACATGTGGTTCCCAGGCAAGTAATGATGCCTTCGAGCCAGTAAGGTCGGCTATTGTCTGCTGTAGTTCCCTAACGCTCGATGTTGTGACTTCATCAAGATAGCTAACAATCGAGTATTTCATATAGTCATGATAACAAAGTATATGACCAAATGGGATTTACACCCTTAAACAGTTAAGGCTATAAAATAAAAGACACGTACATTGACGTGTCTAATCTGTTATTTCTAAATCATGCAGCAGGTGGATAAAAGTTTACACCTTACCGGGGATGAGATAGTTAGATGGAGGAAAATATTGAAGATTCAGTATCAAGACTACAAGCCCAGTAGGTAAGTCTTAGTTGTTATATTGGTTGTTTGATTTCTATTTAACGGTTAACACTGAGCAGTTACATTTGATAGAAGGTAATTGAAATTCGGCGTACTTTGCATATTAATGTATATATTAGGGTATTTATTTAAATTACTAGTATTAAAGTAGAGAGTTTGCACAGCAATAGTTCCAGCATAGTAACTATTACTCCACCCAGCATCAGCAATTTTTGAAGCTCCATTATTCGTTGTTATGGTTACAGTAGAATCAAACCAGTAAGCTGGTACGTTAGCTGCTTTAGTATATGCTACTTTTACCTGTTCTAAGCTGCCCCATTGTGCTTTACATGCCCATATGTTAACGTTTCCTCCGTACTGGAGGTTCCCAGTATTTAGAATATAAGTCCACCCACCTGCATGGGTAGTAGTCTTCTTGCCTGTTTTACTATGGTTTTGGTAAACAAAGAACCCTACACCAGCAATTACCGCCACTACTAGGACTATTAGTATTGTTTCTATATGGCCAAAGCCTTTATTGTTTAGTTTTGATTTAAATAGTTTCATTATTATTCTCTTTTTTGTTTTATATATATGCTCGAATAATAGCTTAAGGGTTATATAAATAGCAAATAGTTATACACAAGTTACTGAGAGGTGTGTAAACTGGCCCTTTTGGTAAGCGTTAAATTAACAGTGGTCAAAATGCTTATGGTGCAGTCGGCGGGTAAAAGTTTACACTTTACTAGAGATGAGATAGTTAGGTGGAGGAAGATATTGGAATAGCCATATCAGGTCTACACATTATCTAAGTAAGAGCTGGGGTTTACACTATAACTTACTTTGGTTTTAAATGTGAGGAGTTATTCTGGGTAGACTTTACTTTGTCATTAAATGCAGACACACTAGATACTAGTGAACAACAACATGCAAGTTATAGCAGAAGGTGCAACATATGCGTCCGCTATGATGATGGCTGAGGGTAACGTGATGTCCTCTTATCTACACCGGGCAAACACACACGGTAGCGTAGAGTTCAGCCCGCAGACACAGATGGCAGCTGAAGTTATAAACTGGCTACTTTCTGGGATGTCGACGCTAGAGTGGAAGGCAGTACACTTAACTCATCATGCGTTTCAGGATACTGAGCCGACAGAAGAACAATGGACGCTACTGCAATCCCAATATCCTGGTGCTCCAATAGAGGCTTTTCGTGATCCACACTCCCCAATTATAGAGGGGCATCTTAACATCCTCTTTAAGAACGGTACGCATTACTACCCAAGAGCTGCAAAAGCGATCGTACCCTACCTCAGAAAACTTGAGGCAGATGAAGTTCCTCGCGAACTTTGGCCGCCACACTTAAGGAATATAGGCCTTAACGAAAGTAAGTTCGAGAAAACCATTGATAAAATCCCTCACGGACGCATGCTCGGTCTAGTCGCGGTCGGCGGAGCCATACTTGCTACACGAGGTCCTAAGGTTGCAGCCACTACTATGGCTAGCTATATCCCTGCGGTCTTAATGTTAGGTGGTGGTGTGAATATGATGGGACACACCGGGCAAGTTGAGAACGAGATTGAACGGCTTAGGGTTATCTTTGGCAAACAAGCGGCCATACCAGATGCAGACGGCTCGTATGCTTCCAATTTCTTCAAATGGCTGGCATTCTTTACTGCTGGAGAGGCAAATCATGGAGACCACCACCGAGATCCGGGCAATCCATTTTTAACTAGTGAAAACAACCCTCTTCGTGATCCATCCAGTGCAATTCTAAAAGAACTCGCAAAACATAGCTTAAATGGCGAGGCGCTAGTGTTCTTCCCTGGTAAAAGCCAAGATAGCTCTAATCAAATAGTCTCCTAGTCTTTACGGAGTCAAAACGCTTATACTTGGTGCACGTTAGCTGACGTGTTCCGAATGGAATGTTACGCTGTTATTGTAGGATTAGCCAAAGAAATTGAAATGGCTAAAAAATATTTAGGCGACAGTTTTACTAGTAGGTTAAGTGAAGTTAGCTTACTTTAGGTCTTTTTTTAACTGTTCAAACTGTTCTTTCGTAATCCCACCCTTCGCATAACGTTCTTTTACTATATCCACTGGGTCTGACTTTTGAATATCACCTGCGTGATGGTGATGGTTGTGTTCTCTGTGTAAATGCATAACTACGACAGCTACAGCCACCAGGACTAAAAGCCAGAAGAACATCATAATAATGCCCCAACCCCAATCACTGCCATTCATCATTGGACCATAGTGGTACATAGCTTAATCCTTTCTACTATGTATAAGTATACTCTCAAGATACCAACTGACGTTCAGTGACTATGGTCACTAGCTGCCGTTGACTTGCCATTCATCATTTTCAGCATTGGCAAACCCTTACTTCGCACGAAGCGGTACACTAATACCCCTGCTAGTAAAAGGAAGGCTATGTTTAGGACTGTAGTGTAATTCCAGCTAATACTTGCCTCAGCTACTTTAGCTGCTCGTTCAGTAGGGATTAAGTGTAGTAGGCTGAATATTATTTCAATAGCATAGCCAGCCAGAGCCATAGCTACATAAAAAGTGCCGAAGATAAATAACATCATCTTAGTTCCGTAGTATTTACGATAAATCAGTAATATAGGAATAATAATTAGGTCGGCAAAGATAAAGCTAACTACACCACCGAAACTGATACCGCCATTCCATAGCACACCAGCTAACGGTACGTTACCAATAGAGCAGACGAAGCTAACCACCGACACCAATGGGCCGATTAGTGGACCCCATAGCTTAGATAATAGGGGGTGACTAGTCAAAAAGAACTTCTGCCAAAAACTATTTGGCACCCACGCACCAACAGCACCAGCAATTAACAGACCACCTACAACGTCTCGTATTACAGCAGCCCATTCCATAACAAAGATGTGTGAAACTGATGTAAACCCCTCTGGTGAACCTAGACGCTGCCAAAAACTGCCCTGACGCTTAATACTCATATCCATTGCAGCGTGGCCTTCCATTGAACCAAGTAAACCTTTCTCAGCTTGGAAGTGAGCTTCTTCAAGCAGCTTCTTTCTAAGGAACAGGCGGAATAAGACTGCAATAAAAATAATCATCAGCGGTCCACCAACGAACTCTGCTAGCGTAAATTGCCAAGCTAATAGCAGAGCTAGAATAATGCCTAATTCAATCACTAAGTTAGTTGAAGCAATTTCAAACGTCATTGCAGCAGTAAAGCTTGCACCCTTGTTCCACAGGGAGCGGGCTAATGCAACGGCAGCATAGGAACATGACGAGCTGGCAGTACCAAGACCTGTTGCTATTAGTAACGTCTTAGGTTTGTCATCACCTAATAGCTTGGTAATAGTTTTACGGCGTACAACTGCTTGGACAATGGCAGACAGTATAAAGCCAAGTATTAACGCCCACAGTATCTCCCAAGTCATTGAACCTGCAAGTTTCAGGGCGTGTAGAATTGCATGGAGAAACATAACATAATAATAGCTTAAAACCCTAACATGACTCTAACTCGCTTTAAGGGGACAACTTCAGGTTATCAAAAAAGGAGTCAAAATTGACCCCTATTAGAGAAAGCTTGGTGCAGCAGGTGGGAAAAAGTTTACACCTTATTAGGGATGAGATAGCCCGTTGGAGGAAGATATTGGAAGTGCCTTATAGCGAATATTCGTTATCTAAGTAAGACTCGGGAGTTACACGCAGCTGTATAAATCTATTTTGTTTCAGATGATAAATCAACCATAAGCTGGAGAGCCTCTGGCGGAGTATCAATCGGGACACGATCTACATGCTGGTCTAAGAAACTAACCAGACCAACCCTACTGTCTGCATCTCCAGAAAGATATAGTACGTAAGCTGCTGGGGCCAACTGTCCGCCACGCTCGACGACCATTTCAGTAAATCTCTCTCCTGCAGCTCTCTGTTTAGCTGAACGCTCTTGGCCAGCAGGACTATCTTCGACAAGTCTCTCTGCAACTACTTCACAAGCATTGGCGAGACTTACCTCACCTAAAAGACTTAAAACTTCTGAAGATACACCAACTCTTTCAGCGATTCGATCCATGTATTCCTGCGGTGGAAATGTATCACCCATTACCCATCGGGTTATACTTTGTGAAGCAACACCCAAACTTGCAGCAAATTCTGCCTGACTACCCTCAAAAACACGAGCATGTGTAAATAGTAACGCCGAAAATAAAGTCGGATTTGGTTCTCTCCTGTTATGCGTGCCTCTATTGCGAGTCATAAGTAGTATATTGTAATATAATATGTACTATTTTGCAAGTTATTTATGTGCTTGCTATTTACATAAAAAAGGCCTCTTTTTACAGAGGCCGTTAAGCTTATGCTTGGTGCACCTGGTGGGTAAAAGTTTACACCTTATTAGGGGTGAGATGGCTAGATGGAGAGAGTTACTTGATATACCGTATCAAGAGTATTTACTGTCTAAGTAAGTTACGGGAATTACACTTTTCTGTCTTCTGAGCCAACAGCTTTTCGCAATACTCGAACAAATACTGGTTCAGATTTAATACCTCTAGTGGTAAACCACTCTATGGCAGATTCTATATTACCAACAACTGTTAATTCACCGTCGTTCTCAACGACTGTTAATGGACAATCCTTTTTATTTCTCTCTATTACTCTTAGCATTGCGGGCCAAGAGTGTCGTGAGCCATTTCCACCGTAAAGTTCACTAAAACGAGCGCTGGTTAAAACCATATCATTATCTGTTAGCACCATGTCTTCGAGTGGTGTCATTTTTTCTGGAGGCACAATTTCCCAGCCAGGATTAGCAGTAACTCTTAGTGAGTAATTAAATGGGTCGCTGAACCTGAATTCCTGTGCTCCAGCGTGGTCTCTTGGCAATATATGAGAATGGCGTTCTAGAAGCCTACCGCCTTGTTCAAAGATCGTATGAACGTCATCGTCACCTGGTACAATCAAGCACACTTCTCTTAGCTCTTCTAGTAAGGGTAGTCTTAAACCTTTTGCAAAAATTGATGGTTCGTTGGCTTGACCTTCAACAAAACGTGAAGTTTTGCTTTCACTTTCTGTTTGCCAATAGGCAATTGTGGGAGGAACACCCTCTGACACCTCTGGGTTTACATAAGTAAAAAATTCGCTATTAGTGGAGTTACGAACGGCCCATCTTATTGCCTCATAAAAACCATGAAGTCGTGCTGCAACTTCGGGATCACGAGGAACCATAAACTCATCCATTAGACTATTTTCATAAGCCATAAAGCATACGATACCACAATAGTAAGTTTTTGTATATCGTGATACAGCGGGTAATATGAGCAGGCAAATGGGACTTACGCTAAGTTTAAGTTGTTATTGGCAATTATAATATGGTGAAGTTTTAAGTATTTTATCTGTTGGTGAAGCAGGTGGGAAAAAGTTTACACCTTATTAGAGATGAGATACGTCGCTGGAGGAAGATATTAGAAGAGTCTTATCAAAAGAATAAATTATCGAATTAACTTGCTAGTATTACGTAGTTAATTTTGAACAGGGTGGCGAACAATAGTCTTGTCCTGAATACTGCCAGCATTTGGCTGTACTCTTGCAATTTGCCTTTCTCTAGCAGCCTGCAGAACTCTTGCCGTAGGGGCATCATCTATATCAATAGCTACTGGATAATACTCGTGTGAAAATGTATCTAAGCCTTCTAGCCAGATTTTAGTAGGATCTCGTTCTTCTGAACATGGGTAGCCCTCTATATGTTCTGGGGCATCCTCGCCCTTCGTAAAATCAAAACTTGATGACATAAATTTAGGCGGCATGTTGACTCCTTATAACTATAGATTATCAATCAGGTTTTTTATTGCAAGCATAACCAAAACAAAAACCTCTGAATTAACAGAGGTCACTATGCTTATGGTGCAACAGGTGGGAAAAAGTTTACACCTTATTAGGGATGAGGTGGCGAGATGGAGGAAGATATTGGAAGTGCCATATCAAAAGCATCTACTCAATAAGTAAGAGCTGGGAGTTACACAAAGACTATCGTTAGTGATGCTTGCCCAGAGCTTTGTCGTGTTTAGCCCAGTAATGGTACATTGGTGCGGTATAGAACTTATCCTCAAGCCAGGCATGGTCTCCGGATTGCATGGGTTTTAAAAACTCTGTTTGCACTTCAAGTGTGTGCGGTTCGTTATAGATACTACCAACTTCGCATTCTATTGGTTCAAAGGCTACAGTGTATTCGCTCCCCAATACACGGCTACACAGAAACTTTAATCGTGGGATACGAAATCCTGCTGCCACGAACAGAAGATTATTGAGGTGTCGGGGAATTAATAATTGTGTTTTTAAGTAATAGAGATTACTAATAGTGTCCTTTGAATCACCTTCTCTAAGTATTTTCCTATCAGGCAAACCTTTTTTAATAAGATAGTCGGCGAGTGCGTCACATTCCCTGAATGGCTGTGTGAGACCCTGATTGTCAATCGATATTCCCCACTTTCCCGATGTGGCAATAAATGGAGCTACGCCGTTATCGAATAGTTCTTTGGCCTTATCAAGGCAGTCATAAATTTGCTTTGGGAACTTCCACGTTTTCGTGTCAGGTTGCGAGCCAAGAACAATAATTAAGTCATATTTTGTCATTAGAGCCTAGTATAACATCCGCTAGTGGCAGGGTTTTAGACTTATACCGACTATGCTTGGTGCAGAAGGTGGGTAAAAGTTTACACCTTATTAGGGTTGAGATGGTTAGATGGAGGAAGGTATTATATAAACCTTATCAAGAATATCTACTAACTATGTAAGTGTAGGGATTTACACTACTAAACTTTCAAGCTTGTCGTAGCTTACGTCATTCCAATCATTAACCGTAAGTGCGGTGTTTACAAGCGTGGACTTATCACTATTGTACTTGGTAATGCCTATTACCTTAGCGCCGGCAGCATTACCTGCCTGAATACCAGCCGCCGAATCTTCAAAGACTATGCTCTTCGCAGGAGAAGCACCTAAACGCTGAAGTGCTGCAAGGTACGATTCTGGGTGTGGCTTATGCTCTTTTATATCATCAGTAGTGATAACCTCGTCAAAGAAATCGTCCAGACCTAATATGCGTAATTTATTGTTCGTGCTTTGTCGTGACGCAGAGGTAGCTACAGCCATCGGGATATTGCGACTTTTTAAGTCATTCAATAAATCCAGTAAGTCAGGGTCGGCACTTACATGGTTTTCTTTTAGGTCATTGTATACGCTGGTGACTATCTTATCCGTAAACTCACTCTCATCTATATGAACGCCCGTACTTTCCTGCACAGCTGTTAATAATGTTGTTATTGAGCCACCTTTGTGAGCTTCATTATGAGGGTCTGGTACAGACACTATATCTATATCGTAATCGTCTTTTAAGATTTTGCTCTTTACCCGATAAACCGAAGCGATCGAATCAATTAGTACGCCGTCCATATCAAAAATTACAGCTTCTATCATGTACTGAGTATAGCAAAACGAGCATATGGGATTTTCACCAACACCTCAGTAGTGGTTATAAAATGAAAACGACACGCTTGTGACGTGCCGTCTCTGTTAGCCTGAATTGGTGCAGCATAGCGGACGCATTTCAAACATCTGCACTAGAAGTAATCAATGATTATAAGCTGCAGCAATTAGTAGAAGTATTCGATTTGTCTAGCACGCTACTCAGCTAATGTATCACCAAGAGCTTCAATTAATTTTGATTCAATATCTGCTCTTCCTAGAACTTCTCTATGGTCGCCAATCTTAATAGTCCACTCGTCTTCACCAGTACGTTCAATTCGTGTAGGCTCTGGTGCAAAGTGCTGCCAAGCTGGATTTTCAGTAAATTCCGAGATAGCTTGAGCTAATTCGGGTGCCATGGACATCGTACCCAAGGTTGTCCCCACATCAACCTGCAATGCACTCATTAAGCTTCCAGCAGAAATAGATTTACCTTCGTCGCCAATTGGAACGAGCGTAGGCTCTGCGACTTCCATAGGCACATCAACCAGCCACTCTGGCAAACCTGCCGATACTAAAGGGTGTCGTTCACCTGGAATCATCTTTTAATTATACTATATTATCGGCATATGTCAATACTTGGTGCACATAACTATACCCCTATAACATGTAGTGTATAACTAGAATACGTCTGTTTATGAATAGCTATTGGACCATTACGACGGTCGAGCCACTAAACATATAGGACACTTGTATCTACTGTAGCACTCTCAAAGCCGTTTAGGCTTTGTAAATATTCAATTGGGGTCTTCATGCCCAGCATAGAA
>Ga0097691_1001184_pt1 | contig 19872 bp, 21 predicted proteins | sample NGESurdeep072012_8_FD_72858 | JGI IMG/M metagenome (GOLD analysis project Ga0097691, IMG submission 72858) | Arctic peat soil microbial communities from Barrow, Alaska - NGEE Surface sample 210-1 deep-072012 | ecosystem: Environmental > Terrestrial > Soil > Wetlands > Peat ... | reverse complement strand
ACGACGGTGCGGACGCTGGTGTGGCCGGTGGAGTTAATCGCCAGCGCCACCGCGGCGGCGGTCTTGTTGTCCGGAAGCTCGACGGTGGCGTAGACGTCGTCCTCGCCGAAGGCAAAGTCGAACCTCTCCAGACGACCGCCGAGCTCTTCGGCCATCTTCTGGATCGCTGCGCGGCGGGCGCTGCCGCCGGCCGTGACAACGCCTTTGACTCCGCCGCTGGCGTAGCGAGCGATGAACATGTAACGGGCCATCGGAACCTCCTTGGTTCTCCGCTTCGTGGGTGCCGGTGACTTTAGTCCCGAGCCAAACCGACCACAACCGTCAACTGCACGAGTTAGCGGCCGTGGCGCCCGGTGGCACTGTAAGAAGCCGGACCCGTTGTCCTTCGCCGCCCGGACAGCGATCGTCCAGCGGGACACGGACGACGTCTTCCGCGGCAGCGCGTTCGCGCTGTACGACGTCCTCTACAAGGCGGCATTCGTCGCGGCCGCGGCCCTCGCTTGCCCTCGTTCTGCTGGACAACGGCTACTCGCCGGCGGCCTTCGCCGTGCCGGGGCTCGTCTCCCTCGCAACCGCCGCCACCTACCGGTCCCGGTCGCGGGGGGAGTTCTCACCGCGACTGGCACTGAAAGCACCTCACTTGGTCCCCCGAGATTGTCCCCGGAGGGAGAGAAGCCTGCTCGCTGGGACCAGCGAATCACGTATCCGGCTTCTGGTATTGGTACGCGCCCTGAACGAGACCTGACCCTTGGGGATCCCCCCTGCCTCGTCTTCTTGATGGGTGACATCAACGGGCAGAAGTGCTTAGGTGAGGGCAGCCTTACTGAGGCGACCCTAATGAGGAGGGGTGATGAATACCAAGACCAGACGCGGCTTGGCCGCACTGGCAGCCGATCGCGCCTGTGACTTGAAGCTCGTGACGCTACCGACGTCGAGTTTTCGACCGCATTCTTGAATACAAATAGGAGGACAACATGAGCTTCTTGGTCAAGGGCGACTATTTCGAGACGTGCAGCTGCGACGTCAGTTGCCCCTGCATCTGGCTCCAGCCGGCGACACAAGACGCGTGCGATTTGCTGCTCGCGTGGCACGTGACGAAGGGCCAGAAGGACGGTGTCGACCTCTCGGATCTGAACGCAGTGATGGCCGTGAACACGCCCAAGTCGATGACCGACGGTAACTGGAAGGTCGCCCTCTACCTAGATGATCGGGCGACGCCAGAGCAGTCCGGGGCATTGGGGGCGATCTTCTCCGGAAGTGCCGGCGGGCACCTCGCCGCCCTCGGCCCGCTGATTAGTGAAGTCGCGGGGGTGGTACCCGCGTCAATCTCGTTCAACCGGAACGGCCGCTCGCTCAAGGCAACGGTCGGCGACCTGCTGTCGATGGAGTCTGAGGAGATGGTCGGGATGGACGGGTTACACGCGCCCGTCATCACCAATCCCTTACTGGGCGCCGTTGCGCAACCGGTGACGCAGGCGAAAGCTGGCGCGGTTCGCTACCACGACCACTGGGACGCGGAGTTCTCCGGCACCAACAGCTTCGTCACCGACTTCTCATATGAGGGCTGAGACGGAGGTCGAAGCCGACCCGCCGCTCGGGATCTCCCTGAGCCAGCTCCTACCTTGGTGGATCGGCCTGTGTCTGATCGCGGCGCTCGCCTGGGTCGCCACAATCATTTGGGTCGGCCCTATGGGCGTCGGCGCCGGCACGATGGGGCTCTCGCTGACGGCGTTCCTCTTGGTCTGGCTTGTGATGATGGCCGCGATGATGTTCCCGTCGGTGGCCCCGATGGCGGTCGTCTGGATTCGCTCGGTCGCGGCACGACCCACCACGCGGGAACGCGTAGTCGGCATCGCGTCATTCCTCGCAGGCTACCTCCTCGCCTGGGAGGCATTCGGTGTCGCCGTGTACGCCGTGTTATTGGGGGCTGGCAGGCTCGCCGAAGACGCGCCCGACGCCGCCCGATGGGCCGGGGCGGCGATCTTCGCGGCGTCCGGCGTGTACCAGTTGACGCCGCTGAAGGGTGCGTGCCTCCGTCACTGCCGGACGCCTGTGGGTTCGCTTTTCCACTACGCCAGTTACAAGGGCTCTGGTCGCGATCTGCGCGTTGGGATGCACCATGGGCTGTACTGCGTGGGTTGCTGCTGGGGACTCATGATCATCCTGGTCGCAGTCGGCGCGATGAACGCTCAAGCGATGGTGTTTCTCGCCGGCGTGATCCTGATCGAGAAGGTCTGGAGACACGGACCCGCGTTCTCGCGGTCAGTCGGCGTATTGCTGCTCGTCGTCGCAGCGCTCGTGCCGTTCATCCCGGCACTACTGCCCGGGCTCCGCGCGGCACCGATGTAACCAACCCCCGCCCGGGACTGAAGACATCGAGCACGCACCCCGTCCTGCGCGCGCTCGCGCTGCCCTATCTGGCCACCCGGACTTCCGCGCCGAGCGGGATCCGAGGGCTGGGGTGAACACCGTCAACTCCTCGGCGTCCGCCAGCGGATCGGCCACCGAGCGCCCGGTCAGCGATCGGGTTGCGGGGCATCGGGGCCTCGCCCAGTTCAGCCTGCCGAACGGTTCAGTCGATAGATGGACACCTCCACGTCGCGTGGGGTCACGTCGCGGCGCTCGAAGGTGAACCCGAGTCGCTCGGCGAGGGCGATGCTGGGGGTGTTGGCCGGCTGGATGACGGCGATGAGGTCGTCCTGTGGCAGGTGAGCCTGCGCCCACTGCAACCATGCCTGCGCGGCTTCCCGCGCTAACCCGTGTCCCTGGCTGTCTGTGGCCAGGACGTAGCCGAGTTCGACCTCGTCCCAATTCGACCAGTGGTGCAGGCCAGCGCGGCCAATCATGCGGCCCGTCGCCCGCTCAATGAGGGCACTCTGGCCGTAGCCGCGCTCTCGCCACACCTGCTCGAACACGGCAACCTGTGCCCGCGTCCCCTCGCCGGTCAGCCGATCTCCTCCGATGTAGCGGGCCACCTCCGGGTCCGCGTAGATCTCGGCCAGTTCCTCAGCCCTGGAAGAGTCCAGGGGGACCAATCGCAGTCGATCTGTCTCGAGCACCACAGGTACGGCCGCATAAGGAACGTCCACAAGATCAGCCTCCCATAGCCCCATCGCAGGTGTCGCAAGCCAGTGAGGATGAGTACGGCATCACCCGATGGGTCTGACCCTTCGCAAGCCTGACGCGAATCTGCTGTCTTTCGATCGATTTGTCGGCCTGTTGGGTGGTGCCGTTTCGCACGCGCGCGGTCGGGTGGCGTGACCTCATAGGAGCCTGCGCAAAGGCGCCCATCACTGGCTTGTCCGCCTGCCCAACCGCCGCGTGCCGACCTATCCGGACAAACGGAAGAAGGACGGCAATGACCAGCATGACCACTAACAGCACGGCTGTCACGGGCGGTGTCGATACCCACGGCCAGACCCACCACGCGGAGGCGCTCGACTCCTTGGGTCGCCAGCTCGGGGATCGAGAGTTTCCTACGACCCCGGCCGGCTACCGAGCCTTGGTGAACTGGCTGCAAACGTATGGCCATCTTGAGCGGGTCGGCGTGGAGGGGACCGGGACCTACGGAGCGGGCCTGACTCGGCAGCTTCGCGCCGCAGGGGTCACTGTGGTCGAGGTTGACCGCCCCGACCGTAAGGCTCGCCGAGCCCAAGGAAAGTCCGACCCGCTGGACGCCTACTCGGCAGCGCGCGCCGCGTTGGCCCGCAAAGCCACCGGAGTGCCGAAGACCCAAGACGGCCGTGTAGAGGCAATCCGCATACTGCGTGTAGCCCGAAGCAGTGCCGTCAAAGCCCGCAGCCAGGCCACCAACCAGCTCAAGGCGCTGCTTGTCACCGCCCCAGCGGAGCTGCGCGAGCAGCTGCGGACACTAAGCAACACCAAGCTGATCGCGACCTGCGCCCGGCTGCGACCAACCGGCGACATCGCCGACCCCGCCCATGCCACCAAGACCGCGCTGCGCCGCCTGGCCCGCCGCCACCAGTACCTGTCCGAAGAGATCAGCGCCGCCGATACCGAGCTGCGCACATTGGTGACCGCGGCGGCTCCGCGACTGATCGCGCTGCCCGGGGTCGGCACCGCAGTGGCCGGACAGATACTCATCACTGCCGGCGACAACCCCGACCGGCTGCATTCGGAAGCGGCGTTTGCCCACCTGTGCGGGGTTGCTCCGATCCCGGCCAGCAGCGGACGCACCCACCGCCACCGACTCAACCGCGGCGGCGACCGCCGTGCGAACAACGCCCTCTACATCGTCGTACTCGGCCGGCTGCGCTACGACTCCCGAACCCGTGCCTACGCCGCCCGACGCACCACCGAAGGGCTGTCCAAGCCCGAGATCATCCGATGCCTCAAGCGCTACGTCGCCCGCGAGATCTTCACCATCCTCACCGCCCGCACAGCAGGCGATCAACCCCACACGGCCCACGCGATGTCAACGGCGGCTTGACAATGACCACCGGCCCATCCCGCTGCATCTACGCCTTACGACCTGCCGACCGACCAGGCTGCCAGCTCACCGCGAACGTCACCTACGGCGGGATCGCGCTCTGCTCAGCTTGCGACGCACAGCGCAGCACCCTCGGCAAAGGCCAGACCCGCCGCCGCCTACCTGTCACCGACCCCGACCCCATCGCCCTGCTCGCCGACGCCCGCCTTCACCTCATCGACGCCCACGAACAGCTGCAGGCCGCCGTGATCCGCGCCCGGCAACACCACACCACCTGGACCGCCATCGCCAGCGTGCTCGGCACCACCAGACAAGCCGCCCAACAGCGCTTCACCCGGCCTTGACATCCATAGGAGCATCGATCCGGCTACGGGACGACCAGAGGCGGCGGTGTGCGGTGGCCAGGTGCTCTGCTGGCCGTTCCGCTACTGCGACACGGCCTGACAAAGTCGCGGGGCCGGTCGGGCAGCTCGCGTGGATGGCTGGTTGGCGGAAGGCCGGCTCTGAGTGTGAGGGGTTGCCCGGCTCGAACGGCGTTGGTCGCCTGGCCACGACCCACCTTGTTCAAGGTCCGCCGGGCAGGCCCGGACAAGCCTGATGGCAGAATCCGGCGTGTGGAGATCTCGATTCGACGCGCCGTCAGCTCGGACGCTGCAGCCCTGGCCCGCCTGCGCTCTGTGATGTTCGAGGCTATGCAGGTCCAGGTCGGCGACCGAGACTCGCTCTGGCTCGCGGAAGCTCGGGAGTGGTTCACCCACCAGCTCGCGACCTCGGACGTTGCCGCATTCGTCGCACAAACACCCGACGGTGGAATCGTGGCGGCGGCCCTTGGTCAGGTGACCCGACACGCACCTTCGCCGGCGAATCCGTCCGGTGTCAGTGGTCAGTTGTCCAACGTCGTGACAGACCCTGAGTACCGTCGATTGGGACTGTCAAGGGCCTGCGTCGAGCAGTTGCTCAGGTGGTTTCGCGATTTGACCGATGCGAATGATGTTGGTCTCTTCGCCACCGACTGCGGTGCATCGCTCTACGAATCGCTGGGCTTCGGTGGACGACCAAACCCCGCGATGAGCCTGAACATCCGACGGGGCTGAGGTGGTCGACCGCGGTTCAGCGCGGTCGCCCAGCCGCAATCGAGGACTTCACGGTCAGCGCCACCAACTTGAGTATTTCGTCGACGGCCAAGACGGTGCTCTCCACAGTCGGCTGGCAAGGACCCTTCCCGAGTCCGTAGCGGGATCCTCCTACGGACCCTGAGGCGTGGCTCCTGCATCCGGTCATCCTTCGTTGACTGGAGCATCGGCAGGTCCGCCTGCCGCACGCTCAGCCGATGATCGGCGGTATGGACCTGCATATGCATCCGCTGGCTGATCTGGACCTGTCATCCCGGCTTTGTCCTCCTCGCAGCAGCTGATGGCCCAACGCTGGGCGGGGTGACGAAGGCGCCGAACCGGTCAGCCGACGTCGACGGCGTATCGGGCGACATCCAGGCGCCTGCCGAGGTCAGCCAGGCGGTACCGTAAACATTGAGGATCTCCAAGCTCCGAGGTGAGCCTTCAGATCACTTCACTTGGAGGTCCTCTTCTCAGACCTACGTTGCGTCGGCGCGCCGCAGGCGTGGTCGAGGCCGCGAGCAATTCCGCGGCGCCAGCCGCTCACCTGCACCCGCCAGCGGATCGCACTCGACCTGCGAGTCGTCGCCGAACTCTGGGTGCGGGCAGCCATGATGAATCCGTGATCGCCACCTGGCGATCATGAGGACCGTCACCGAACTTCAAACGACGGGCTGGACAATCTCGACCATTCAGGCCGGCGTAGAAACCGGCCGGTTGGCTCTCACGGAAGTAGATGACGATGCGACGCAAGACTTTCGATGCCCTGCTCACCAGTTTCGGGCTCGTCCTGGCAGCCGTCCTGCTCGCCTCGGGGGGTCTGCTTACCTGGGCGAGCTCTTTCGTCGGCGACCAGGTGAACACCCAGCTCAGCCAGCAACAGATATTCTTCCCGCCGAAGGGCCCGGCCACGGCCAGCCCGGAGATCGGCCCGTTCCTCAACCAGTATGCCGGCCAGCAGCTCCTCACCGGTGCGCAGGCCGAGGCCTATGCCGACCACTTCATCGCTGTGCATCTCAAGGAGATCGGGGGCGGCCTGACCTACGCCCAGCTCAGCACCAAGGCCCAGGCCGCCCCCGACGACACCAAGCTGGCGGGGCAGGTCGCGACAATGTTCAAGGGTGAGACCCTGCGCGGTCTGTTGCTCAACGCCTACGCCTTCGGCACCATGGGTCGGATCGCCGGCATCGCCGGGATCGGCGCATTCGTCGGCGCCGCGGTCATGCTCCTGCTCTCGCTGCTGGGCTTCGCCCACCTGCGGCGGGTCGCACCGGATGCCGAGTTGGGTTCGCCCAGCCCACCCGCTCAGGCCTAACCAGTCCCTGTGGGGGCTGGGACGCAGGCCTTCACCGGCCGGCTGGCCGGTGAAGGCCTGCGCGTTGCTTCCCGTTTGGCCTCGCCCGGCTGACCCGAAAACGAACCCCCTCCACGAACCAAGATTTCGTCGCCGTGAGCAGCCGCGCCCGAGTCGCGGCATGGAGCGTGTCTCCAACGCCGAGCATTCAGAGTGTTGGTGCAGAGGCTGTATTCGAAACTGGTGCTATTCCTTCAGCCGATCCGATGATCGTGCATTGGCCCAACGGCACCGAGGCCAAGGTGGAGGACCGCCAATCAGTACATGGCGCGCGGAACTCAGTCGCCGGCGCCAGGGCTCGTTTTCGTTGCCCGGTCTGCCAGTTGGAGCCGCCACCGGTTCCATGGCCAAGTCCCGTCGATCTCGGCTTCCAGCGAGAAGCTCAACATGATCCTGATCAACACGATCACCCCCAGTACCCCGACGCTCTGGAGCGACGGGTCGACGACGATCGTCCGAATGATGTCGGCGATTATCAACACTTCGAGGCCGAGCAGGATCACCCTTCCAAGGTTCGCGCGCAACTGTCGGTAGGACACCGATGCGTGCGCGACAACCTGCTGCGCATAGCGGGCGAAAGCGAAGAGCCCGCCGATGACCATGATTGCTGCTCCAACGCCCTCGATGACCTTCACGACCTCGCTGACGAAATCCTCGTAGCTCATCCCCCCAACGGTAGCGACGGCCCCCATCGCTGCGACCGACCCTGGGTACGCGCGCAGTGATTCGGGTCGCCGGCTCTAACCTTGACCACCGGCGCCGAGGTCGAGACAACGAGCATCGTCGACATGACTAACACTAACGACGAGCCTGTTGGCGCTCTTGGACCAGCCAGGTCAACGGCCGCGTCGAGGTGCGGTTCGAGTCGACTGGCCAAAGCAACCACCGCGTCGCCTTGGTGCGGTCCTGACAGCACAGGCTTCGGATGCGCGTCGCAAGTAAGCACAGCCGCCGCACGCCGTCCCAGACGTACTCAATTCGGCATGAGAGTGAGTCCCAATAGCCGAACGGTCAGCGGTACAGCCCAGAGCGCCGACGGGGGAAGGTCAACAATCACCGCAACGAGATGGCCTATAGGGGCGACTCCGTCGACGCACTCATCAAAATCTACGGAGCCCGCATCGGGGGCCCCGACCACGACCCCACGGCGTGCGAATACTTGGCCGCAGGTCGGCATGAACGGGCGGCCGTTTCTTGCCTGTGCCATGCTGATTAGTGGCGCTTCGTGACGGCATGTGAAGGACAACGAGAGGACCAGAACCATGAACGAACTGCAGTTCAGCAAGGTCAAGAACGCCGAGGGCTTCATCGCAGCTCTGGACCAGAGTGGTGGCAGCACCCCGAAAGCCCTGAAGCTCTACGGCATCGAGGACGGTGCCTACTCCGGAGACGAGGAGATGTTTGACCTCGTCCACGCGATGCGCTCGCGCATCATCACAAGCCCCAGCTTCAACGGCGACCGGATCCTGGGCGCGATCCTGTTTGAGATGACGATGGACCGCCAGATCGAGGGTCGTGGCAGCGCCGACTACTTGTGGAACGTGAAGAACGTCGTGCCGTTTCTGAAGGTCGACAAGGGCCTGGCCGACGAGGTCGACGGTGCCCAGGTGATGAAGCCGATGCCTGGCCTCGACGCACTGCTGGCCCGGGCTGTTGAGAAGGGCGTGTTCGGGACCAAGATGCGCTCGGTGATCAGGCTCGGTAACGGCACGGGCGTGCAGGCCGTGGTCGACCAGCAGTTCGAGGTCGGTCGTCAGATTCTGGCCGCTGGCCTGGTACCGATCCTCGAGCCCGAGATCGACATCCACTCCCCTAGCAAGGCCGAGGCCGAGCAGCTGCTCAAGCCAGCCATCCTCGAACAGCTCGGGGCCCTGGGCGCAGACCAGCACGTCATGCTGAAGCTGACCCTTCCCGAGGTCGATGACTTCTATGCCGACCTGGTAGCCCACCCGAACGTCCTGCGGGTCGTCGACCTCTCCGGCGGGTACAGCCGCGAGGAGGCAGATGCCCGCCTGGCCCGGCAGCACCATGTTGTCGCCAGCTTCTCCCGGGCGCTCACCGAAGGGCTCACCGTCCAGCAGAGCGACGAAGAGTTCAACGCCGCCCTGGATGCATCGATCGGCAGCATCTTCCAGGCATCCGCCACCTGATCCATCTCGATCGTCGCCGTCCGACTCCAGTTCACGCGGGCGCCACGACGGGCGTCAGTGCGTAGCGGGAAACGCTGGCGAGCAGTCCGGACAGAGGCCGAACACCTCCAGGGTGTGGCTGATGTCGGCGTACCCGTGACGCTCAGCCAAGGCATCAGCCCATCGTTCCGCAGCTGGACCGGTGATCTCGATGGCGTACCCGCACGACCGGCACACAAGGTGATGGTGGTGCTGCCGCGAGCACCGAAAATACACCGCCTCGCCATCATCGCGGGTGAGGACGTCCACGTCGCCGGTCTCCAGGAGCACGAGATCTCGGTCGGCCGTGGCGAGCCCGACGCTGCCACCTCGCTCTCGCAGGACCGGGTGGATGCCCGGGGCGCTTCGGAAGTCGTGGAGCTCCGAGAGTATTTCGCTGACAAGATATATGTCGGAGCAAGCCAACGCAGAAGGATGTGTCTCACTAGCCGAACGGTCTACGGACACGTGTTGACCAGGGTCCTCAGCTCGGGCGGGCGCTGACTGGATCTTCGTTTGGGGATCGGTCTACGGACACCGAGGTTTGGCTTTAGATGCGTCCGGTCATCGTTCCCTTGCGCTGAGTCCCGTCGCGTCGTGCTCGAGGGCGCGACCGACGCCCGGTGCCCAATGTGAACGGGGTCTGGTGCACATGAACTGGTCCGGATCCGTGCATGGCGGCGAAATCTCTATCGCCAGAGGCTCCGTTTCCCCGACCAGCACGACATTGTTCCCCGACGCGGACGTGCACAGCCCGTGCCGCTTTGCCCCCGTCACCGGGACTCCTAACTGGACCGGTTCTTACAACGGAAGCCCCGTGAGGATGACGAACCCGTAGTGGTCGGCCATCTCGGCGGCGATCTCGCTCAGGGGGTGCAAAGTCGACAGGACGGCGCTCTCGCCCTCGTCCCCGGGTTTGCCGAACAGTGCAACACTGCGGCTCTGCAACTCCACGTCGCGGCGGGCGCCGTAGTAGAGCCCGCTGAATCCGGCCTGCCACAGACGCAGCGCCCACTGCTGGGCGAGTGCATAGGCGTCATCTTCGTTACCCATGCTCAGGTCGTTGCTGATCCCGAACTTGCCGAGCACCTGAGGGTTGGTCAGGTCCGCCAGGCGAAGGTCGGATGGCATGTACACCTCGGCCAGGACGCGTTCGTTGATCATCGCTTGGCTGATGTAGCGGAACCGTCCCAGAGTCTCCACGAACGCGCCTCGAGGGTGGGAACTGAGGTAGAGGGTGCCGAAGCCGGCTTCGGGCAGGGGCGGGTTGAACCTGCCGTCCTGATCAGTAGCGAAGTAGGCCGTGTCGTGTTCGACCCGGTGCACACGCGACAGCGGTTGCTGGGCCGGCCAGGTGAGGGTCGGAAATTCACGGGTCAGGACGTTAGGGTCTCCGGGTGGCGGCGGCGTCCTCACGTCGACAGCGCCTTGGCGGCACGATACGCCGCGTCCAGGACGGGCTGGTCCTCCTTGGCCGAGGCGATCCACTCCTCTGGGGTCTGCTCGCCCAGTTCCTGTTGAGGTGTGCCCGCCCACGACAGCAGTGCGAGGGGATCCCAGATGTCTGCGCCATCGGGGCCAGTTTTGGCCCACTGCGCAAGCAGCGCCGGGACAACATGGCGCACGTGCTGCTTGGGAATGTCGAACTGCCAGCTGGGAAACCAAGTGGTACCGCGACCGGCAACTCCGAACAGCGCGTGCGTCTTGACCTTCTTGTGGACGGCCTGTCGAGTGATGCCAAGCAACATGGCCACGTTGGTGGTGTCGAGGCGGTCCTCCCCGAGCAGGTCACGCCAGATGACAGGTCCTGCGATCGCGTCGGCCGCTTCACGGCCCAGGCGTAGTGCCTCCTCCTCGGTGAGCCGGTCGAGGCTTGGATGCTGTTTGAGCAGTTGCTCAAATCGCTGGTTGAAGCTCTCGGATAGGAGCCAACGGGTATCTGCCATGTCTTCAGTGTCCGCTAGTCAGCGTCAACCGTCAACCGTCAACCGTCACGAGGAGGATCGTCCACAACAACCGGATCACGCTGCGCGGTGTGCCGGAGGAGGCTTACCGCTACATGCTGGGGTCCAGTTCGGCCATCGAGTGGATTATGGAGCGTTAGCAGGTGAAGGTGGTGATGAACAGTGTTTCGAGGGTTAATGCTTAACGACCACGACGTAGAAGAGATCGTTCGCGCAAGTCTGGATCCGGCGTCGGGGCTCGTCATCTCCACGTCTGTTGAGGAGGATGGCTACTTGAGCCTGACCATCCACACGAGTGCGTCGACCACTCGCCCTGATCGCGCGCACGCGCGAATCCTGACCTCTGGGATCGAAATGTTCCTCTTGGTCTTGGACGACCAATTCGAGTATCGGGATTTCGATTGGGAGACCGAGGGGCAGCGCCAGATTCTGGCTCTTATGGCCAAGCTGGCTGAGGCCTACCTAGCAGGAGGAGGACGCGAAGGACTTAAGGGTGGAATCTTTGGCCGGCGTCACAGCCAACTGACACTCGAACTGGCCGGGCAGACATACGTATTTTCGGGCAGACGCGTCTAGGACCCCGAGTCCGAAACGGTTGCCGGGGTAGCAGGCGGGAACCGTGCCACACGGTCAGCCAGGAATCCCCGATCTGGTGGCCGCCTGGCCGTCCGATAGGGGTTCGCTGACTGACGCACCGAACGCCTCGAGTTGGACACCTGCGACTACGTCAGCCTGTGCCGTTTGCCGATCGTCAGCTGGGACGAGGACGCCGCCATGTGAAGAGGAAGGGCTGCCGTGAAGGATCGGGACGTCGGTGGTCTACTTCACCGGTTGGTCATTGGGTGGGGGCAGCGTCGTACCGTCGCGCAAGGTGATGGGTCCGACCGCGGCCGACGAGGCGACTGGTGGCGGTGGGATCGGTGTTGGCGTGGGCGCCGGTGTGGGCGAGGTGGGTTGGCTGAGGGTGGCACCGAACGCGGGCGGTGGCGGGACGGATGCGACTGGTTCGACGAGATCGGCCAGGGTCGCATCGTCGTCGAGGCGCGCCACGCCGAGGGCGGGTAGGCCGAGCAGGTCGAGAACGGTTTTGCCGATGCTGACGTGGGAATTCCAGCGGCTGTCGATACCTGGTTTCACGCGGCCACCGAACATGAGCAGCGGCACCCGAGGTCCGTAAGCCAGCTGCACCCCGTCGGGGGTGTGCTCGACGTTCGGGGTGACGACGTGGTCATCCCAGCCGCCCCAGTCATCCCAGGTCAGCAGGAACACCGTGTCATCCCAGTGGCCGGCTTTGACGACCGCGTCGACCACCTGCCAGATCTTGTTCTGCCCCTTGCTCACATCGGCGACCGGGTGTTCGTCATACGGGCTGTCGTGCCACACCATGCTCAACGCCGGAAGCTGGCCCGCGTCGATGAGGATCTGGTCGCTGCGGGCGATGTTCGCTGAGCCGGCCAGCTGCTGGTAGAAGGCCACCGGGTAGGAGGAACTGCCGGTGTAGGCCTTCCACGTCAGCTTGTGGTCGCCCGCGTGGCCCAGGACGGACGGCATGTCCCACACCGGTGGGGCCTGTGCGCGGGGCGGGTTGCGCAGGGTGGGGCTCTGGCCGCCCACGATAAGCAGGTGGTTCGGGGTGGAGTTCGTTCCGAAACCGGAGCAGTGGTTCTCCAGAAACGCACCGGTCGCCGCCAGGTAGGCGTAGTAGGGCAACACCGCCACCGTGTCGAACTGTGTGTGCGTGGCCGGCGAGGTCGTGCCGGCCTGCTGCGCGTGCAGCCACTTCGCGTACGCGGCACGGTTGTGCGGCTGGTCCTTGGCGGGCGGGTTGGGCTGCACCGGCCAGTCGGCGGCGACGTTGGCGCCCCACGCGCTCATCGAGCGGAAGTAGTTGTCTGTGGTGTGGTTCTCCTGGACGAAGACCACCACGTGACCCACTGAGGCTGTCATCGCCCCAGACTCCGCCCGAAGACCCCTGTGAATCAAGGGAAACAGTAGGAAAGCATTGGGTCTCGCGCGGTCTGCCCCGGCTGCGGTTGTCGCTGCGATGGGGTAGACCTGAGGCATGGACGGACACGAGCACCTCGACCTCCGCGCACTTCCCGGCAGCGAACGGGCCCCCGCCCCCGGTGTTAAGAAGGCGGGTTCACCTCTGCCGGGGGACGCCCCGGTCGAGGCCACGCTGGTCCTGCGCAGACGCGCGGAGCTGAACGACGCGACGCTCGGTGCGATCCTCTCGCGGGACGAGCTGGCGGTCGCCGGCGGAGCCGACCCCGCGGACGTCGACCTGGTCGTGGGCACCCTCACCGGGCTGGGTGTGGAGGTGCTGTCCATCGACGCCGCCTCCCGGCGGGTGCGGGTGGCGGGCACGGTGGCGTTGCTGAGTGGGGTGTTCGGGACGTCGCTCGAGGCCGTCACCAGCAAGGACGCCGCCGGCGATGAGGTCAGCCACCGGCACCGCACCGGGGGCCTCAGCGTCCCCGCGGAGCTCGACGGCGTGGTCACCGCCGTGCTCGGCCTCGACGATCGGCCGCAGGCCAGGGCACACTTCCGCACCGCCGCCGCCGCGTCGGGCGCCACCAGCTACACCCCGCTGCAGCTCGCCACCATCTACCGCTTCCCGGGCGGCACCGACGGCAGCGGCCAAACCCTAGGGATCGTCGAGCTCGGGGGCGGGTTCGCGCAAAGCGAACTCGACACGTACTTCGCCGGGCTCGCCATCACCGGGCCCTTGGTGCGGGCGGTGGGGGTGGACGGCGGTGTCAACAAGGCCGGCGCCGACCCCAACGGCGCCGACGGGGAGGTGCTGCTCGACATCGAGGTTGCCGGGGCCCTGGCCCCCAAGGCGTCGCTGGTCGTCTACTTCGCCCCCAACACCGACGCCGGCTTCCTGGACGCGATTAGCGAGGCCGCACACGCCACCCCGGCGCCCGCCGCCATCAGCATCAGCTGGGGGCAGAGCGAGGACGCGTGGACAGGCCAGGCGCGCACCGCGTTCGACCAGGCGCTGGCCGACGCCGCGGCGCTGGGCGTCACGGTCACCGTGGCCGCCGGTGACGACGGCAGCACCGACCGCGCCACCGACGGGAAGAGCCACGTCGACTTCCCGGCGTCCAGCCCACACGCCCTCGCCTGCGGTGGCACCCGCCTTGAAGCCGACCCCACGACCGGCGCGGTCACCTCCGAGACGGTGTGGGACAACGGCGTCGGGAAGGGTGCCACCGGCGGAGGGGTGAGCGACGCCTTCAGCCTGCCCAGCTGGCAGAAGACGGTCGGGGTGCCCAGCCGGGCCGGTACCACCGGGCGGGGGGTACCCGACGTGGCCGGGGTGGCCGACCCCCAGACCGGCTACCAGGTACGGGTGGACGGCAAGGACCTCGTCATCGGTGGCACCAGCGCGGTAGCGCCCCTGTGGGCCGCACTCGTCGCCCGGCTCGCGCAGTCAACCGGCCGCCGGTTCGGCCTCCTGCAGCCCGCGCTCTACGGCACGCTCACCGCCGGCGCCGTCCCCCCAGGTTTCCGCGACATCACCTCCGGCTCCAACGGGGCGTACTCCGCCGGCAACGGCTGGGACCCCTGCACCGGGCTCGGCGTCCCCGACGGCACCGCCCTACTGACCGCACTGCGGGCGGGCCAGCCGGCAGCGCCCTGAAGCGGCGCCAGGCGAGCATGATCCGCTCCTGGCTGGTTGCCTCTCGAGCGGTGACCATCGAGGTCACGCCGTTCGTGAAGGCAGGAGCGACGTAGTTGCCTTCCTGCTTACGGCTCATAGCGTCGGCCGTGCCCGGGGACGCACACGCAACCCGGGGTCACGCGTGCGTCCCGGTGCCACTCCTCTCAGATCGAGCAGTGAAGAGCCCAGGAGCGCGCGCCGACTTCCGGGCGCCGAACGTCTCGCCGATCGGCGAGCGGGAAAGCTCCAATTCCCGCGGTTCGCGCCGTATGACGTCCCATGGGCAGGTCCTCAAGGGATCGGTCTGTCGGCGATCGGCCGTATGTTCAGGGTCGGACCGAGGCGGGGTACGGGCTAGCGAGGGGTTGCGGTGAAGATCGACGAGAAGATCGCCCTCATCACGGGCGGGGGTGCAGGCCTTGACCGTGAGTTGGCAAAGGGATTCGCTCGTGCCGGAGCGCACGTCCTGATCGCTGACATCGATGCTGGTGCAGCGGAAGACGTGGCCGCTCTGGTGCGCGCCGAGGGCCGATACGCCTGGCCTGTGCTGGTCGACCTGTGCGACGACCAACAGGTCGAGGCGCTGGTGGTCAGGGCTGAGGCGCTCGGCGGCCCCCACATCCTCGTGAACAACGCCGGCGGCTGGGGCACCGGAGACCACCAGTTCCCGCTCTCGTCTCGCGCCGAATGGAACGCAGTCCTGGACCTCAATCTGCGCGCACCGATGCTGCTGACCCAGCTCTGTCTCGAGCCGATGCGGCGCACCGGCGGTGGAGTCGTGATCAACATCGCCTCCAGCGGCGGCATCGGATACGCCGCCTATGGCTCACCGGAGTACGGCGCCACCAAGGCCGGCCTGATCCGACTGACCGCATGCCTCGCAGGGCTGCCCGCCACCCACGGCGTCCGAGCAGCATGCGTTGTCCCGGACTGGATCGGCCTGGATCGCGCTCACGAGCAGCTCGCGGCGATGCCCGCAGAGGAGCACTCAGCCACCCCGCCCCTGATCCCACCCGAGGATGTCGTCGACGCTGTTCTTGACCTCGTCCGTGACGACACCCGATCCGGCAGCGTCGTCGAGTTGTGGGGCGGCGAGCGACCTCATCTCGTGCCCTCAACGCAGAGACGCGTTCGCTTGTCCCGCAAGACGCTGACTGACGCGTCAACACCTCGAGTTGGGCGCCGACCGACAGGAACTCTCCGGACCGCAAGCGGATCCTCCACACGAGGCCGACAGCTTTAGACGGCAAGCGTGACGAGCGAATGGGATCGAGTCCCTGATCGCCAACTACAGCGGCGCCGCCCGGACCGGATGGCGCTGCCCGAGCGAACAGGGCCGCCCGTGACCCGTCACGACCGCGGTGTTGGTTGTTCGAGCGAGTTGGAGGTCAATCCTCTTCAGCGAGACGACACGGCGTGTTGGCCACCGGGATCGCACCATTCCCGGCGATCCCAGTCTCTTGGCGCGCAGGTGACTCCGAGTGTTTCACCGAGCACGCGAACTCGATGGCCGCATTCACGAGCGCTCGAGGCGATTTGTTATCGCCACCCGGCGCCTGCGATCGGGCGAAGGCGCCGGTGCGGTCTTTTGGCCTGTTGAGTGGCAGGGGTTTGCTCACCGTCAGCGACGTGTTCTTCGGGGTCGTAGACCGTTCTGTTGAGGGCATCCATGACGCCCATGGCAAGGTTGTCCGCGTTGCGATAGTCCTGCGGCCGCGACACGCCGCCGGCCGTGCTGCCCGGTTTGACCCGGTTTGACATGGTTCGCGGCCCGTCAGAGGGTGGAGGGGCCCGAAGGACCTCCAACAGAGCAGGAGCAACCGTGCTTACCTTGACCGACCACGCCCTGTCCGCCGCCCGCGCCCTGACGCCCCAGGCCCCCGAGAGCGCTTGGCTGCGCATCGCGCCCGGCAACCAGGGGTTCGAGTTCTCGCTCGTCACCGAGCCGGTCCCCGGTGATGCCCTCATCGATGACGGCAAGGTGCAGGTGTTCGTCGAGCCCCAGACCGCGCAGCTGCTCGATGCGCAGACCCTGGACGCCCAGCTCGACGAGGGCGGCGAGGTCAACTTCTTCCTCGCCTCGCCCGACGCGATGCCTGCGCCCGGTGGCGATGACGACGGAACTGCGGCGCGACACGTCGCCTCGCGTGCGGAACTGCTGCCCGAGGAGCGTGCCGCAGGAAGCGACGACCCGCAGGCGCAGGCGAGGGTGATCCTGGAGGAGTCGGAGGAGCGCACCGAGCAACCCGAACCCGGTGCCAGTTCGCCGTCAAGTCGCGAGGCGCCGCCCGAGGACTGAGCAGGCAACGCGTCCGGTCGGCAGCGGAAGCTAGCGCTCCATGTTCACCAACAAACAGAAAGGCAGACTCATGAGCTTCACCGACAAGGCCAAGAACGCCGTCCAGAAGGCCAAGGGCAAGGTCAAGAACACCGTCGGAAAGGTGACCGGCAACGAGCGCCTCGAAGCCGAGGGCAAGGCCGACCAGTCCGGCGCGAACATCAAGAAGGCCGGCGAGAACGTCAAGGACGCCTTCGAGGACTAAGGCGCCACGCGTTGGCCGAGCGCCCCCACATAGCACGGCGGTCATGTCGGGGGCGTTCAGCCGCCTGCCACATCCCTGGCCACCCGCGAGCTGGCGCTGTTGACCTTCGTCTTGCGGCACGCAGCGCCAAAGGCCGCCGCGAGCTCGAGGAGTTCCGCGCTGCCGGTCGTATGGTCGAGCTCCGCGTTTTAGGGCTTGCGACTCTGACCGACGACGTCTCGCCCGAGCTGGCACTCGCGACGATCGCGTCCGTGGAGGTCCTCGGGGCCTTCCGGGCGCCGCGGGCAGTCAAGGCAGCCCTGGTACCCAGAATGGTGTGAGCAGCCCGGCCTGAGAAGCAGGACGGAGTCGACACGGGTCGGCGCCGGGGATCACGACAACAACGTGGAGGACCCGAGCATGATCGACAACAGGAACGCCACCATGGCCGAGGCGCTACGGCTCGCCCGCGCCGGGCGGCTCGCGGAAGCGACTGCCCTGCTCCAGCGAGGTCTCGGCGGTGCGCACCCGGGCACCTGGGCACAGCTGGTGCCCGCCGGGCTCCCTCGCCGCCGGCGAGGCACCGGCGCCAGCGGCCTGCTCGACAAGATGCGGGCGCGCCTGCCCGCACGACCGCCCGGCAAGAACCTGCTGCGGCCCTCCCGCTCCAGCCCCGGCCCGGCGGCTACAGCCAGCGCGCCCGGTGGCGAGATCCGCCACCTCACTCACACCGAGGCGGCCGGGTCGCGGACGTACGACCTCTACATCCCCACCGGTTACACCGGCGAGCCGGTGCCGCTCGTCGTCATGCTCCACGGCGGCAGGCAGGACGCCACGGACTTCGCCGCGGGCACGCGCATGAACGACCTGGCCGAGCAGCACACGGTCCTCGTCGCCTATCCGGAACAGTCGAGCGCGGCTAACAGCGGCCGCTACTGGAACTGGTTCCGGCCGGGTGACCAGCGGCGTGACGCCGGCGAGCCCGCGATTCTCGCGGGTATCACCCGCCAGGTCATGAGCGACCACGCCGTCGACCCGGGGCGGGTGTACGTCGCCGGGCTCTCCGCGGGCGGCGCCATGGCCGCGGTCATGGCCGCGACGTACCCGGACCTGTACGCCGCCGCAGGTGTGCACAGCGGGCTCGCCTACGGAGCCGCGCACGGCGTCCTCTCCGCGTTCGCGGCGATGCGGAGCGGCGGATCACCCGAGCCCGCAGGCGAGGTGCCGCTGATGGTCTTCCACGGCGACCGCGACAGCACCGTCGCGCCCGTCAACGCCGACAAGATCATCGCCTCCCGCGTCACCGCGGCGCGCACGGGCACCGGCGGCGATACGGCCCTGTGCGGCCCGACCACGACGCGCGGCGGTGAGAACGACGGCCACCGCTACAGCCGGAACGTGTACCGCGACGCCGACGGCAGGGTCGTGGCCGAGCAGTGGACCGTTCACGGTGGCGCGCACGCCTGGTTCGGCGGCAGCCCGGCAGGGTCCTACACCGACCCACAGGACCCCGACGCCTCGGCCGAGATGCTGCGGTTCTTCCTCGAGCACGACGCCCCGGTCGCCGTTCGCTGACGCGAGACGCACCACCCTGGAGACCCTGCCCGCGTGACGCGGGCGGCATCTCCCGTCGCCGCCGCATCCCGCGCCTGCGGCCCCCCGACCCGGAGGCGCGGGCCTGTCCGGTTCAGACCCATTCACCGACGGCGTTATCGCGCCCGACAAGCCGCACGGTCGCATCCCGCGCGAACGGCGGCATGGTCGCGGGTCTCGCGCACTCGGCGGCAGAAGAGGGCGAGGCGTGTCCGGCGGGAGATGCATAGTCATGCCTTGGCGGAGCCGAACGGGAGCGTGTCGCGCAGCAGGTGAAGGCCGCTGGTTCGGCCCCCAGGTCGCCTTCAACCAGTGCCGATCTTGTGCCGTATAAGGATGGTCCCGTCCGTCGTCCGGCTACGAGCGTTCCGGTCTGGTTTCTAGGCGCTTGCTGACCGGTTGGGGCGATGCGTTGTTCGAATTGACCGACGCGAGGTTGTGCTGCCCGGGGCCCCTGACAAGGCGAAACGCCCTCCCGAACCCCCGAATATGCCTACGAACTGCGGAAGTCCGGACTGAGTCCGCCCTGGCCCGGCTGATCCGCCCCCACTACTCCCGCGGCCAGGACGAAGCCCGCGCCCTGATGCGCGAGGCGTTCACCCTGCCCGGCGACCTGGAGATCACCGGCAGCACCCTGCACGTCCGACTCGACCCCGCATCAGCACCACGACGTAGTAGAGCCCTCGCCGCACTCTGCGCCGAACTCACCGACACCCAAACCCGCTACCCCGGCACCGACCTGACCCTCGCCTACAGCATCAAAGGCCAGCCCACGACTGCGTAAATGATCTCACCAGGTCAGGAGTTCTGGGATCTGCTCGGTTGGCCGTCGCTCGTGGGTTTGGCCGCTCGACAGTTAAGCCGCCCACTGGGCAAGCACGACATGTGCGTCGCCGAGAACGTGCTCGTGGAAGCCAGCGTTCGGATCCGCGTTCGGGTCGATGTTGATGTTGACGCACAGGGCGCCGGCGCCCCGTGCGATGGGTGCTAGCCAGACCGCAGGTGCGACAGAGGCCGACGTCCCCACAGCAAGAAACAG
>Ga0097691_1001183_pt1 | contig 19888 bp, 16 predicted proteins | sample NGESurdeep072012_8_FD_72858 | JGI IMG/M metagenome (GOLD analysis project Ga0097691, IMG submission 72858) | Arctic peat soil microbial communities from Barrow, Alaska - NGEE Surface sample 210-1 deep-072012 | ecosystem: Environmental > Terrestrial > Soil > Wetlands > Peat ... | reverse complement strand
GACGGCCAGACGACCGCGTACATGAACGCCTTCGGCAAGAACATCGGCGGCGACCGCGTCGCGCTGTCCGTCACTAAAACGTTCTGAGCGCGCAATCGGACAATGTCCAATCAACTCGAGCGCGCCGCGCGCGCCGGAGCATGGCTCGCGCTAGTGTTGTCGGTGGTGACGCAAACCGCTGGAGCGACCGGAGCTTTCCACCCGCCCGTCGAAATCGCCGCAGAAATCTGCCGCAAGGCGGCGCTGGCGCTACACCCCGGCAAGATCGAGCGCACGGAGGTGCTGTATGGCGCGAAAGCGGTCCGAATCGAAGTGCAAATCAAGCAGAGCGACGGAAAGGGGTGGATCGTCCTGTGTGACGGGACGTCGGGAAAGATATTGAGCACGATTGACGTCGATGCTCCCTGAGTAGTCCCCATCTACGGCCGGATCGGCTAAAGTAGCGACATGACGACCTCGAAACGCGCGCTGCATGTCCGCCGTCCCGCCTGACAAACGTCCCGACCCGGACGCGCTGCTCGCGCGCGTGCAGCAGGAAGAGGCAAGTCAGGGGCGTGGCAAGCTGAAGGTATTCTTCGGCGCCAGCGCCGGCGTGGGCAAGACCTACGCCATGCTCGAAGCAGCGCGCAAGCGCAAGACCGAAGGGGCGGAAGTGGTGGTCGGCTACGTCGAGCCGCACGGCCGCGACGAAACCGAGCGTCTGCTCGAAGGGCTGGAGCAACTGCCCCTTCGCATCGCCGAGTACCGCGGCGCCAGTTTGCACGAGTTCGACCTCGACGCGGCGCTCGCGCGCAAGCCGGCGCTGCTGCTGGTGGACGAATTCGCGCACACCAATGTGGCGGGCTCGCGCCACGCCAAGCGCTGGCAGGACGTGGAGGAGCTGCTCGCGGCCGGCATCGACGTCTACACCACGGTCAACGTCCAGCACATCGAAAGCCTCAACGATGTCGTCGCCCAGATCACCGGCGCGCGCATGCAGGAAACCGTGCCGGACAAGGTGTTCGACCAGGCCGACGAAATCGAACTCATCGACATCACGCCCGACGAACTGCTGCAGCGGCTGAAGGAAGGCAAAGTCTATCTGCCCGAGCGTGCCCAGCATGCACTGGAGAATTTTTTCCGCAAAGGCAACCTGATCGCGCTGCGCGAACTTGCCATGCGCGCGGCCGCGGACCGGGTGGACGCGGAAATGCGCGAGTACCGCGACGGGCACGCAATCCGCGACACCTGGGCCGCGGGCGAATGCCTGATGGTGTGCGTCGGACCGGATGCGCAGGCGGAGAAGCTGGTGCGCGCCGGCAAGCGCATGGCTATGGCCCTGCATGCGCGCTGGCTGGTGGTCTACGTCGAAACGCCGGAGCTGCTGCGGCTGCCCGAAGCCGAGCGCAACCGGCGCATCGACCTGCTGCGGCTGGCCGAATCGCTGGGTGCCGAAAGCGTGACGCTGGATGGGCCGACCGCAGCCCAGGCACTGCTCGAATACGCAAGAACGCGCAACGTCAACCGCATCCTGGTGGGCAAGCCGAACCGGCGCGGCTGGCGGAGCTGGCTGCGGCCCTCGACCACCAGCCAACTCGTAAAACATGCCGGCGACGTGGACGTCTACGTGGTAAGTGGGGAGGATGCTGCCCGGGTGCGCCTCGGCCCGGTGCTCGCGCGCAGCAGCGCCTATCTCGGTCTGGCGGCCGGAGGCTCGGGCAAGAAGCGCGCGCGCGGCTACGCCTGGGCAGTCGCTGCCAGCGCTTTGTGCACCGCAATCTGCTGGGTCCTCAAGGCCTGGTTCGATCTGCCCAATCTGATCATGGTCTACCTGCTCGGCGCGTCGATGATCGCCGCGCGCTTCGGCCGCGGACCGGCGGTCATGTCCGCGGTGCTCAACGTCGCGGCATTCGATTTCTTTTTCGTGCCGCCGTTTTTTTCGTTTGCCGTTTCCGACACGCAGTATCTGGTGACCTTCGCCGTCATGCTCGCGGTTACGCTGATCATCGGCAACCTCACCGCCAGCGTGCGCCTGCAGGCGCGGGTCGCCGGCCATCGCGAGCGGCGCACGGCGTCGCTCTACGCCATGAGCCGCGAACTGGCCGCCGCGCGCGGCGCAGAAAACCTGGCGAAGATTGCGGTGCGCCACACGAGCGAGGTGTTCGACAGCCAGGTCGCGGTGCTGCTGCCCGATGCCGACGGACGCATCATGCATCCGCGTGGAGCCAGCTTGCCGGGCTCGCTGCACGGCGCCGATCTAAGCGTAGCGCAATGGGTATTCGACCATGGACAGAACGCGGGTCTCGGAACCGACACGCTGCCCGGCAGCGACGCAATTTATCTGCCGCTGAAGAGCACGGGGCCCTCGCCGGCCGAGACGGGCGCGAAGAAGCAGACCGCAGCAAGCCCGCCGGCGCCTGCACTCGGCGTGCTGGCGCTGCTTCCCGCGAACCCGCGCCGCGTGCTCCTGCCCGAACAACTGCATTTGCTCGAAACCTTCGCCAGCCAGGTCGCGCTGGCGCTCGAGCGCGTGCATCTTGCCGACCAGGCGCAGCACGCTGAAATCCACGCCGAAAACGAGCGCATGCGCAATTCGCTGCTGTCGTCGATTTCGCACGACCTGCGCACCCCGCTCGCGGTGATCGCCGGATCGGCGAGCACCCTGGTCGAAGGCGGAGCGGCGCTGGCCGAGCCCAAACGCAAGGAAATGGCACAGGCGATTTACGATCAGGCCAGGCAGATGACCCAGCAGGTGAACAACATCCTCGATATGACACGCCTCGAGATCGGCGCACCGCAACTGAACCGGCAATGGCAGCCGCTGGAGGAAATTGTCGGCGCCGTGCTGAACCGGATGCAGTCTGGCCTTGAGGGACGCAAAGTCGTGGTAGGCCTGCCGGAGGATCTGCCGCTGGTGCTGATCGATGGCGTGCTGATCGCGCAGGTGCTGTCCAACTTGCTCGAAAACGCGGTCAAATACACCCCGCCGGGATCGCCGATCGAGATCGACGCCTGGGCTGCGGGCGACGAGATCACGGTGAGCGTGGTGGATCGGGGCCCCGGCATCAAGCCTGGCGATGAGGAGCGGGTGTTCGAGAAATTCCACCGCGGAGTGCCGGAGGGCGCGGTCGGCGGCGCCGGCCTGGGCCTGACCATCTGCCGCGCCATCGTTGAGGCACACGGCGGTCGGATCTGGGCCGAAAATCGCTTGGTCGGCGGAGCGATGTTCTGCTTCACCCTGCCGTTCGGCGGAACACCCCCGACAGTCCAACACGAAGTAGAGTCCGCATGACCAACACCGGACACCTGATCCTGATCGTGGAGGATGAGCCGCAGATCCGCCACTTCCTGCGCACCACACTGACAGCGGAAGGCTATCGCGTGATCGAGGCAGAGAACGGCGAGCGCGGCGTGATCGAGGCCGCCACGCACAAACCCGACTTGGTGATGGTCGACCTCGGCCTGCCCGACCTCGACGGAGTCGAGGTGGTGAAGCAAATTCGCGCTTGGTCCGCGCTGCCGATCCTGATCGTGTCGGCACGCAGCGCGGAGGCCGAAAAAGTCGCGGCGCTCGACGCCGGCGCCGACGATTACGTCACCAAGCCCTTCGGTGTGGGCGAACTCACGGCGCGCATACGCGTCGCGCTGCGGCACGCCGTGCACGGCGCGAAGCAAGACGCTGCGGGGATGCTGCGCTTCGGCAACATCGAAGTCGATCTGGAGCGCCGCCTGGTCCGGGCGGACGGCAGGGACGTTCACCTGACGCCGATCGAGTTCCGCCTGCTCGGATGCCTGGCCAAGCATGGGGGTATGGTGCTGACGCACCGGCATCTGCTGCGCGAAGTATGGGGCCCCTCCCACGTCGACCAGTCGCATTACCTGCGCATCTACATGAAGCAACTGCGGCACAAGCTCGAGCCGGATCCGGCGCGCCCGCGCTTCCTGCTCACCGAGACGGGGGTGGGCTACCGGCTCGCCTCGGAATAGACAGTTGATGCGAGTGCGCTATTTTGGAAACCGGACGCTCGCCAGTTGCCTCGATGAGTTTTTCGGCAGGAAAGCTCGAACGGCAGGTTCGAGCCGAACAGGAGTCATTCGGCTTGGTCAGCGTGAGCTTCCGCTCCTGGCCGATCTGAGACTGTCGGGACAACCCTCTGATTCGGTCCGAAACCGGCCGCTCATCCCCACGACCGGGGCGCCATGTCAGCGCCGCGACGGCGCCGGTCTGGGCTGGTACGGCAGCAGGTGGCGCGAGTCCCCTAAGACTGCTTCCTCGCGGCTGCGCTCCAGCAACAGCCATTCCTTCAGGCCTTCGGGCGTGTCGCAATCGACGCCATGGTTCAGCCTGCAGCGCTCTTTGGCACGATCGGCCCGCTGATTCTTAGTTGTCGCCGGCTCGCCCGGAGGCTTCTGCGTCTGCGCCGCAACGGACGCAGACACAAGAACCGCCAGGGCAATCGCGAGCGTCCGGACGTTAATCGTCATGTCAGAATCTTACGCGGCTGGGCGCATCTGCGCGCTCCCGCTTTGCTTGAGCCAGGCCCACGCCGCATCCTCGCGCGCGAGGTCGAAGTGCTGCACCTGCGCGTGGACGAAATGGTTTGCAATGTTCGGCATGATATTCGCCATGGCACCGTCCGCAACTATCGCCACTTTCTCGATTCTTTGAAGATGCTCCTTGAGGAACTTCAGGTGAGCAAGCAGCGCGCTGAAGTCTTTCCAGCCGGGAAACGATTTTGCGCGTATCAATACTCCGCGCAGCGTCCCATGTCGCTCCAGATAAGCATCGACTTCCCTCGTCAGTGTCGTGAAGTCTGCCGCTTCAAGCGGCCCTTCGGGATGTAGCGCAAGTATCCCGTCATCTTGTCGCAATTCGTACTTGACCATTGGATATCCTCCATTAGGTAATGGCGCGAATATTCCTCGCGCGGTAGACGTGCATAAACTCCCCGCTCTATCCCGCGTGCATGCGCATCGTCTTCTCGTCAAGCAATTCGACCTCGACCCGCCGGCCATCGGGCAACGCGAAGCAGTACGAACTCGCCGGGCCGAGGCCGGGAATTCGAATTGTCTTCGCACCGGCCGCAGCTATCCAGGCGGGCAAACCTTTGTAGCCTGTTTTTTCCAGCCGTCGGCGGAGTTCTTGTCCTCAACGCTGCAAACATAGACGAATGACGCCATTTTTCGTTCTCATCAGTTTGATTGTTGTGCAATTCAGCTGTTACGGCCACCAATGCCGACTCCTTTACACGCCGTAGGCGCGCCTTCGATCGCCTGCGTACCCATTCGTACTCTCGATATGGCCGAGAGTTCAGGCTATGTTGGGAAGATTGCCCTCTCCGGAAAGGCGCGTCTGTGCATTACCGCACTCATGGCGCCCCCGTCCGAGCGGGGGTCCTAGGGGGGTCCTATTCGCCGCAAGTACTTGCCGTGACGCGAGGGTCGGATGACGGTGTGGTCTTTTGCGGTGAGCACTGACTATCGACCAGCGGTGAATGGCCTAAATCGGTCGACAGTTGTGGCGCGGCAGCAGTAGGTTCGGTTTGTGTGTCGCCACCCCTATCGTCTAGTAGTGCCCGATTGACCCTGCAGAAAAACCTCGCTATGCGCGCTAGCGTACTGAATCGGCCGAGCAGTTCGCGTAGCCTTATTGGCAATCGTAACGCGCCGACAGGATGTATGCCCGGGGTTATGCGTGCAGGTCGGGTGCCGATGCGATGTTGCGGTAGCGATGGCCTGATCTGCCGACGTCGATCATTGTCGCCAGAAACTGATCAAATCTGGGTGACTGCTCACGATAACGTGCGTAGTTCTTGTTAGCCAAATAAAGGAAATTATCATGAGGTATTCGAAACTGTTTGTCGCAGTATTGGCGGCGCTCGCATTCAGTGCTTGTACGGGTCCAGCCGGTCCGCAAGGCGCGCAAGGCGCACCTGGTAACACCGGTAACACAGGATACACTGGCTCAACCGGTAATACCGGCGCGACCGGATACACCGGCGCAACCGGACGCACTGGCGCGAGCGGCGGCACCGGCGCAACCGGAGATACCGGCGCAACTGGATACACGGGCGCAACCGGAGATACCGGCGCCACCGGTAGCACAGGCGCAAGAGGAAGCACGGGCGCAAAAGGAGCCACAACCGGCGGCACTACCGTGATTGTGCCGGCTCGCTAAGACTGCCAAGGGGGGAGCCGCTGCCTGGCTCCCTCACTGCTCAATCCTTCCTTGGCCGTGCCACGGTGCTGGAGTGTCTCTGTTGCAGAGACGCATCAGACTGGGTATAGCCCTTACTTTCCAATCGGCCTGACGCATCTTCTCGGCCCGGCAACTCGAATTTCATGACCCCGCATCCTGTGTTTTTGGCCGAGGCTGTGCAAAAATACTTCATACTTCAAAAATTGGCGGTACTCGAACCTTGCCGAGGCGCCGATCGTCGATCCTGGCGCGTTTTATGAGGTCGATCTTTTCGTTTGTTCGTCGATTCGAGAGTTTTTACATAGCCTCGGCCGACAGGCGACCGACGGCGAGAAAGTAGTCACTCAACCAGAGAGGAAGATGCAATGGCACGCGCGCCCATGAAACTGCACGTGAAGAAAAATCAACTTCACAAGGACGTCGGTAAGGCACCTGGGGACAAGATCACCGAGGCCGACATCGCGAAGGAGAAATCGAAGGGCGGCGTCTACGCCAAGCGCGCGCAGTTCGCCGAGAACGCCAAGAAGTGGAATCACCCCGGAAAGGGGAAACGGTAGCGGAAGGCTTGGCTTGCTGCGCCCACAATCCAAGCCACGTCCGGCTATCAATCATCCGCAAAGCCGGACGTCGGTGCCCGCTCGGAGATCCTGCGACAAGTGCGCGGATCAGCCCGTTGCCGCTAAAATCCGACGGTTGACCCGCACGACCGAACCCGCAATACTCAGGCTTGCGTAATTGAAATGCCTATCCGTTATCCGTACCCGTTGCCGTGATGTGAGATCAGAGCCAGGCTCTGGTCGCCCAGCTGTTTTCCAAGTCAATATTTTCGATGACAAAACTTGAACAACTCCAGAAATCGGGGCTGCGTCGCGTGGGAACACAGGCGCGAGGGTACAAGTACAAAAGTGCCGGCGGCATTAAAGTAAGTGCCGCGGATCTCAAACGAATCGATGAACTAAAAATCCCACCTGCCTGGAGTGACGCTTGGATCAACGCTGCCGCGGGCGGGGCCGTGCAGGCAATCGGGCGAGATGCCGCCGGTCGTTTGCAGTCTCTCTATCATGCGAATCACGTCAGGCGGCAAGAGGCGAGGAAGTTCAAGCGGCTGATCAAGTTTGCTGAAGCGTTGCCAAAAATGCGCGCGACTGTCGCTTCTCATATCAGACAGCCGGGCCTGGGAAAAGAGCCGGTGATGGCCGCGATGCTGAGGATTCTTTCCACCTGTTTCCTTCGACCCGGAAGCGAGGCTTATGCTGGTGAAAATGGAAGTTTTGGTTTGGCGACTTTGCGGCCCAGGCATGTCAAGGTTAAGGGCGACGTAGTCGAATTCGATTTCACCGGCAAATCCGGAGTGCAGCAACAGCACCAGTTGAAGGACCGCCAGGTCTCTAAGATTGTCAGGAGCTTGCTCAAGCAGCCATCACGCGAAGTCTTCAAATATCAAAACGATGATGGTGAGTTCGTAAACGTTACGCGCCATCACATCAACGACCACATTCGTGAAGTAATGGGCGAAAACTTCAGCGCTAAAGATTTTCGCACATGGGCGGGTACGCTCGTTTGTGCGTGTGCGCTGGCGAGGCTGAGCACGGAAATCGTCGAGAAGAGTGCTTCGCGAAAGCGGAAGGTAGTCGAGGCGATCAAGGAGACGGCTGATATTCTCGGTAACACACCGGCTGTCTGCCGCAGTTCTTATATCTGGCCCGGCATCATCAATAGCTTCGAGAACGGAAAGATGATTGGCAGCTACTTTAATACGCTTGACGAATTGATTACCTACCGCGGCCGAAAGCTGCACGCTGCGGAAAAGTCGCTGCTCGTCTTCATGAGACAAAGCGCGAATAGCTAAAGACTTTTTCTGTTGTCGCGCGAGAAGATGTTCGGCCTCGGGTTTCGGCGTCAATGAACCGAGGCGTTCCGCATAGGGCGCCAGATGATCCGCAGCGAGCTGCGCATAACGCCGCACTACTCCGGAAACTCCCAGCCGCCCAACTCCCCCAGTGCGAACAGCTGCGCTTCGCCCGCGCTTCCCAACGAAACAGAACCAAGGCGAATGACCGCTTCCGGGCAATTTGGGTGGCGACGCTGACCGACTGTTACTGGCCGGGTGCCGAAGCTCAATAAAACATAGCCACTGGCCGCAATGCACTCCGAGCCCGACGATTCAGGTGCAAAAATCGTTTGCGCATTACGAACGACCGCTTCTCATTTTTCAGCGTCCGCGGCGAATGGCCGGTCCCAATTTTCGCCAGTGACGGGTCAGGGTCGGGTGCGGTCAGTCACGGTTTCTGGAAGCGGACGTTGAAACCGGCTGCAGTAATTACCCATTAGGCGGTGCGCCACCGTCCGCTCAGGCCGAAGAGCAGACCTTCGTGACGACGTAGCTGACAATCTGGAGTGGATCGTGAGCTCCACTTTTCGGTTCCGGAATCTGCGCCGCACGCATCAATGCGCAGCCAGGGTCAGGCGAGCAGTGACCTGCTTCGCCTCGGCATCCGAGCTCGGCTCGGCGATCGTGCGCGCGATGCGCGAGGCATCGGCCCCCGCCGCCTTCAACGCGGCTTCGATCGCGAGCGCGCGCTGTTGCGCAAGCTCGGGGAGTGCGTTCGGCGCCAGTGTCTGCGAATCGCGCAAGCGGCGCAGCAGCGTCTGGTGAAACTCGCGCGTATCCACCAATTGCGGCTCGCCGGTGGCGAAGTTGCGCAGCCGCGTGGTCATCGAGGGAGCCGCGTTGCCGGCGGCGCGCGCCTTGGTTTCTGCTTCGGTCCTGAGCCGGTCGAGTTCGTCTTTAGAAAAGCGCTCGGCAAAAATTGTTCTCAAGGCCCGGCGCGTCGCTCGATCTTCAATATTGACCGGTCCCGGCTCGTCGTCTTCGGCCACGGCAAACCCGGCCCTGCGGCTTATGTCCCGGTTGAGCGCCGCGCGCTTCATCGCGCGCGCATCGGCCTCGGTATCGTAGTGGGCGGGAATGAGGAGTTTCAGCTCCGGGTGCTTGGCCAGCGCCGCGACCACTCGCACCAGCTTTTCCTTCTCCGGCGGCAGCAGTCTGGCTCTGCCGGGATCGAAGGCTATCGCCCCCAGATCCTCTCCAGAGGCACCGCCAAACAGGTGTGCCAGCGCCCGGAACGGCGCGGCGACGATATTGCCGATGAAATGCCCCACCGCTTTCCAGATGAGCGGCGCCAGGCTGAACTGCGGATCGTCGAGGTTGCCTTTGACCGGCACCTCGAGCGAAATCGTGCCGTCCGAATCTTTCAGCAGCTTGACGGCGAGCTCGAATGGCAGCTTGAGCGCGTCCGGACTGTCGACATGCTCTCCGAGCGTGAACTGCTCCAGCGTGATCTTGTTGTCGCCCTCGATCAAGCTGTCGCGCACCCGGTAGTTGAGGTCCAGCCCCAGGCGCCCGGTAGCGATGCGGTAGCCGGCGAAGCGCACCGCGTACGGCGTTGCCGTGATCAGGTCAATGTTGCGCAGTTGCACCCGAAACGTGCTGCGGTTGCGCGGCACGAATGGATTGACGGCGCCGGACAGGCGCGCATAGCCGAATTCGTCAACGCGGCCTTCGAACGCAAACTGGCTGCGCGCCTCGTGATTGCTGGACAAACCGTTCGCCGTCCCCGCAAGATCGTAGATCTTCGCCACGAAACCCGGACTCAGGCTGTCGTCGGAAAAATCGAGCGCGCCCTGATCGACGCGCACACGCCGCACGGCAACCGTAAACGTGCCCGCAGCGCCGGGTTTCGCCTCTTCCGCCTTGGCATCGGGCGCCGAGGTCGGTTCAGCCGCACTCGCCGCAGTTGCTTCGGTCGCAGCCGGTTTGCTCTCACCAGTCACCGGCTGAATTTTTGCAAACGCGCGCGAAATATTGGTGGTGCCGTCCTTCGCGATCGCAAACCGGCCCGCCGGCGCCATCAACCGCAATTCGTCGATGTCGATGCGATCGGGTGACAGCGTCATCTTCAGCGATTCGGTCGCGAGCGACTTCCAGCCGAACAGCCGCACCCCGGTCGTATCGTCCAGCGCCAGATTGGCGATGCTGGCGCTACCGGAATAGCCCAGCTTCGCATCCTTGGCACCGGCGCGGAGCGTGCCCGAGAGCGAAACATCACCCGAAGAAAATTTCACATTCGCAAATTGCGCCAGCACCGACTGCGCCGGCGCAAGCGCGACACTGCTTGCATCGAGTTTGGCCTCGACCGTACCCTGCGCCGGCACCGCACGCCCGCGCAGTGCGATGCGGCCGCCGCTTTTCACGTCGGCGCTGAAATCGAATGCCAGCGGCTTCGTGCCGTCGTTCGATGCGTCCTTGAGTTTCAGCGCCACGCGCTCCAGCGCGAGCGCGATGCCGCGGCGGCGGTCGGTGAAATTGATGCCGCCCGCGCCCAGTTCAACCGTTCTTGCCCGCGCCGACAGCGGTTTCGCGGATTTGGATTTTCCGGCGGCGGGAATAAGGTCGAGCAACGACAGGCGGCCGTTCTCCAGCACCGTGTCCACGCCGAAGCTGCCTACGCGCACGCTCCCGGCTTCGATGGCATTCGCGCCGCTGTCGTAGCGCGCGCCGTCAAGCGACAGCTTGGCGAGCTTCAATCCGGGCTGCAACGGGGTCCCGGGGGGCGCGGACGCCGCCAGCGCTTCCAATTTTTCCAAGGCGAAATTTCCCGCGTCCAGGCGCACGCGAACGCCCTCACCGGCCGACGCTGCTTCGACGGCGAATGTGCCACTCAAGCCGTCCAGCGCGAGCGCGAGCGGAGTTTTGGCGGTGGCATCAGTGTAACGCGCCGAACCGTTGCCGATCTCCACCGTGGCTATGCTCGCCTGCCATTCGGCCGGCTTGGCGCTGCCCTTGATAGCGCTGATTTTTGCGTCCCCGCCGCGGCCGGCAAACAAGCGCACGAGGTCCAGTTCACCGTTGGCATCACGCTTCGCCGCGAGCATGAGTTCGGGGACGCGCAGGGCCTTGATCGACACGCGCTTCGACTGCAGATCGAAAGTGATGCCATCGAGCGCAAGCTGGCGCAGCGTTGCAACAGGTTTGCTTTCATCGCCCGCGGCGAGCATCACTCCCGTAACGGCGAGCTCGTGCACCGAACCGCGGCCAGTGCCGAGCACGAACTCGGTACCATCCAGGACCAGCGGGCCTGCTTTTGCGAGCAGCACCTTGTCCTTGGCTCCGGTTACGGTCGATTCGCCGACGCGCAGCGACTTGACCAGGATGTGCTGGGTACCCAAATCGAAATCGATCCCACCCAGCGTGATCGCGCCGAATTTCGTCAGCAACGCCTTCTCTCCGGTACTTGCGAGCGCCAGGTCGCGCAAATGGGCCTTCGCCCCTTTCAGGGAAAACCGGGGCTTGCCCTCAGCCAGCGCCAGCTGATAAGGCAGTTCGAGATCGGCGCGGCCCGCGACCACACGCGCCGCAGTGATATCGTCGATATAGGGTTTCAGTTCCGCCAGCGCCGCGTTTTCGACTGCGAGCGTGCCTGTGGCCGCGAGCGGCGCAAGAGAAACCTCACCCTTCCACTGCAGCTTCGCACCGCCTGGGGTCTGCCCTGTGAGCGCATACGGCCCCATTTCCGGGTCCAGCGTGGATAGCGACGAGAGCTCGATTGACAGGCGCTCCGCGCGATCGCGGTAACCGTGCCGGTGATCTTCGAAGTCGATGCTGCCATTGACAACCGAAAAATGTCCGATGGCCAAACGCACCGGCTGCGCTGAAGCCGCGCCCTCCGTTCCCGGAAAAAGTGCCGCCAGATTCAGCCGGCCGTCTTTTGCGATCTCCACGTGCATTGCGGGATCGACCAGCCGCACTTCGTCCAGCACCCAGGCGCGGCGCAGCAGCGAATGCCACTCGAGGTCAGCGACGGCCTCGGCAAACCCGAGCACCGGCCGGCCCTCCCGCGTCTCCAGCGCAAATCCGCGCGCGGTCAGCCTGAGCGTAAACGGGTTGAAGCTGATCTCGCCGATGCGCGCGCGGTGGTGCAGCTGTTCCTCGGCAAAACGCGGCAGCTCGCGCCCGGCGATCCACGGGACGAGTAGGAATCCGGCAAGTGCGTATGCAAGCGCAAATGCGGCCACGATGACCGGGACAAGCAGCCATCTGCGGTTGGGCGCTCTCGGTGGGGTCTGTGGGTTCATAGCCGGCGCACGGTCTGCGGTGGACAACTCGTCGTCGCGCTTGGACTGAAATCGAATCTAGTGGCCAACGTACAGGGCTGGAAACTGCCGTTGAAGGTTGGCGATTTTCGGCAGGTCGTTGATGACGATATATGGCTGGTTCGGATGGCGCACCAGATAACCCTGGTGGTAAACCTCGGCCTCATAAAACGCCTTCAGTGGCGTCACCTGGGTGACGATGGGACGCGGAAACGCGCGAACCCCCTGAAGCTGGGCGATGTACGATTCGGCTACGCGCTTCTGCTCGTCGTTGGCAAAGAAAACAGCCGAGCGGTATTGGGTACCCGTATCCGGACCTTGCCGGTTGAGTTCCGTTGGATCGTGTGCGACCGAAAAGTACACCTGCAACAACTGCCCGTAGCTGATGCGCGAAGGATCGTAAGATATGCGCACCGACTCGGCGTGCCCGGTGCTGCCGGAGCTCACCTCGTCGTATTTGGCCGTATCCGCGCTGCCGCCCGAGTAGCCCGAAACGACTTGGGTAACGCCCTTGACGTGTTCAAACACGGCCTCCACGCCCCAGAAACAACCGCCCGCGAAAACGGCGGCCTGCGTGCCTTTTGCCGTCGCCAGCGGCGCATCGATTTTGGGATCGGGAAGCGGCGTAGCGGCATGAGACGGCACGAATACTGCAAACGCCGCTACCGCCACCACCATGCCCAGCATCCCGGTGATTCCATCTGCAGATACACGCAACATGACAATGTTCTCCTTAAACGCGACTGTGCGCACCGGTTGCAGCTTACACGCACGAAGCCTGATCCAGCGCGTATGATAACCAAGGAAGGCGGGAGTTTGAATGTCTTTTACAATCCGCAACGCTTCCCACTACGACTACGCCGGTTCTCACGCAGCTTGAGCCTCGATCCTCTTTATCTCGCCATTGACCAGGGCACGCACGCGAGCCGCGCGGTGGTGCTGGATCGCCGCGGATGCGTGCTCGCGAGCGGCGCGCGGAATATCGGTCTCGCGCGGCCGCAACCCGATTGGGCCGAGCAGGATGGCGACGAGATGGTCGCCTCGATTTTCGCCGCCGCGAGCGAGGCCCTGGCGGCGCTCGGTGAGCGCCGGCACGACATCGTGGCGGCAGGTCTCGCGAGCCAGCGCGCAAGCTGCGTGTGCTGGGACCGGCGCGACGGCCGGCCGCTTTCGCCCCTGTTCAGCTGGCAGGACCGGCGCGCGCACCTCTGGCTGCGACAGTTCGAGCCGCACGGCGAAGAGGTGCATCGCAAGACGGGGCTGTTCCTGTCCGCGCATTACGGCGCGAGCAAGCTGCGCTGGGCGCTCGACCATCTTCCGGCGGTGGGCGAGGCGCGCGAGGCGGGCACCCTCTGCTGGGGCCCGCAAGCGAGCTTTCTCGCGTTCCGGCTGCTCGACGAGCAGCCACTCCTTGCCGATCCGCAGTGCGCGGCGCGCACGCAGCTTTGGAGCCTGCACACGCGCGACTGGGACCCGGAGCTGCTCTCGCTGTTCGGCCTGCCGCAGGGCTTCCTGCCGCGGAGCGTGCCCACCTGCCATCCTTTCGGCACGTTGCGAGTGGGAGACACGGCGATTCCGCTGGTGGCGGTGAACGGCGACCAGTCCGCGGCGGTGTTCGCCTTCGGCTGGCCGGACCGGGATTCTGCGTACGTCAATATCGGCACCAGCGCGTTCGTGCAACGCGTGCTCACCCGGGATCCCGGCTATGTTCCGCGGCAGCTCACCGGCATCATCCTCGACGACGGCGAGACCACGGTCTACACGGTCGAGGGTAACGTCAATGGCGCGGGCACGGCGCTCGAGTGGCTGCGCGGGGAACTGGGGATCGAGGACATCGTTTCCCTGCTGCCGCAATGGCTGGCGACAGCGGGCGAACCGCCGCTGTTCCTCAATGGCATCGCCGGACTCGGCGGCCCGTTCTGGAAGCCCGATTTCACCTCGCGCTTCATCGGCGAAGGCGAGCCCTGGCAAAAGGCCGTGGCAGTGGTCGAAAGCATGGCGTTCCTGCTGCAGGCGAACATCGAGGAGATGGCCAAGCACGTGCCACCGGCCGCGCGCATCCGCGTAAGCGGCGGGGTGTCGCTGATCGACGGCCTGTGCCGCAGGCTCGCTTCGGTAAGCGGGCTGCCCGTGCACCGGCGCGAGGACGCCGAAGCAACCACCCGCGGCATCGGCTACCTGGCCGCCGGGCGGCCGGCGTTATGGAACAACGCCGCCACCGAAGAGGTGTTCGCGCCCGCCGAGGATCCGGCCATCCGCGCGCGTTACCGGCGCTGGCGGGCGTTGATGGCAGAGGCCACAGGGGTCTGAGGTCGCTCCGGAGCGTGGAGTTCGAGCCACTCGCGCACGATCTGCGGATCGCCAAGATGCTCTCCCCGGCTGATCCGGGCCTGCACCTCCTCGAACGTGAGCCCATTCAACTGCGCAAATACCTTCTCTTTGAGTTCGAGCATCATGATCAAAAGCTTCCTTCATGCTTGCGCGGACGGCGGCCCGTCCGCGCGGATCGTCGATTGCGCGCGGACGAGAAGCCGTCCGCACGCAATCGATGATCTTGTATAAAAACCACTCCAAACCATTTTTGCTTTGATCCATAACCGCGTTTTTCGTACGGATGCGCTTTTCATCCGTACGAAAAACGTGGTTGGCGCGCGGAGCGCGCAATGGTTGCTCTTGGCAAACGATGGCATTCAATACGCCCAACGGAAGTCCTCTTGGAGGACACCGCATAAAATCTGATGCAAAGATCCGTTGTACTCACGTAAGCTTCATAATCACCATGCCGAACACGTTCGCCGCCGAGTCGGCGCGATCGGACATGTTCGAGATGTGCCGGTAGACTTCACGTCGGTAGAACAGGCCGGGCAGACGCTCCGCGTCGGTGGCGCGGGCGAACAGGTCCTTGATCGCGGTGCGATACAAGCGTTCGACCCTGCGTTCCAGTTTACGCACTTCGTTTGCGTGGTCCAGGGCGACACGCGGATTCTTCGCCAACCGCACGGTCGCAAGTTCGAGCTGCTCCGTCTCCTCGCACACCAGTTTCATCATCTGGCGGATGTAGTCGTCCGCGTCGACCCTGAGGATGTTCATCTCCTCCACCGTCGTCAGCGCGTAGGTCACCATGTCCTCGAAACAGTGGGACAGGTTGAAAATGTCCTCGCGATCCAGAGGGGTGATAAAGGTCTTGTGCAGTTCGTCGATGAGCACGCGGCGCAGCTCGCTCGCATCCTCGGCCAGCGTGCGCTGTGCCTTGATCGTGTCCGTGTTTACCTGCTCCAGCGTGCGCCCCAGAAAGCGGATAGCTTCGACTGACTTGGCCGCCTGGCCGATCAGCATGGCGATGAATTTGCTCTCCTCTTTCAAACTTCCGTCGAACCAGCCCATTACCAGCCTCCGTGTCGCAGCATCAATTCGATGAGATAGTAGATCGGCACCGCCAGCAGCGCAGTGGCCGGGAGCGTCAGCGCCCAGGCCACTACGATCTCGTCCAGCGCAGACCAGCGTACCTTGGATTTTCGCTCGGCGGCGCCGGCGCCGAGAATGGTCATGCTCACCACCTGCGTCGTGCTCACCGGTCCTCCCGCGAGAGACGCCCCCAGGATTACCGCGGCCGAGGCGAGCTGCGAGGTAAATCCGTGAATCGGATGGATCCTGTAGAAGCGCGTGCTCAGAGTGCGAATGATGCGCCAACCGCCGACCGCCGTGCCCAGCGCGATCGCCGATGCGCTCAGCACGATGACCCACCATGGCACGACGAACGCCGGGGTGAACCCGAGCGTCAGCAACCCCATGGCGATCACGCCCATGGTTTTTTGCGCATCGTTCGCGCCGTGGCTAAGCGCGAGTGCCGTCGCCGTCAGAACCTGCGCCCGCGACAGCGTCACGTTCGCCCTTGGCGTCGCGTCGCGCAGCAACCAGAGCATGGCCTGCATGATTGCCAGCGCGACCACGAAGCCGATCAGCGGCGAGGCGAGCAATGCGATCGCGACCTTCCACAACCCGTGCGCCTGGATCGCCGCAAAGCCGGATCCCGTCGCGGCAGCGCCGACGATGCCGCCGACCAGAGCGTGGGACGAACTCACCGGAATGCCGAGGTACCAGGTCGCCACGTCCCACAAGCTGGCGGCGAGCAGCGCCGCGAGAACCACGGCAATACTGATCGTTCGTGGATCCGCCACTTCCGCGCCGATGGTCTCGGCCACTGCGACGCCAAACAGGAAAGGCCCGGCCAGGTTGGCCAGTGCGGCGAGCGTGAGCGCCCCGCGCGCGCTCATCGCGCGCGAAGCGATTATGGTGGCGACGACGTTCGCGCTGTCGTGGAACCCGTTGAGGAAATCGAACAACAGCGCCACAGCGATCAGGACGAGGAGCAGGGTGATGGCCGACATGGTCCCGAGTCTCGAAGGCCGGATGATCCAGATCAGCCGAACAAGCCGCCGACGCGCGTTCCGGCAATGCGATTGACCACGTAGAGGCTCAGCGCGCATACGGCGATCAGGATCACGCCGAGCGCGGCCGCCTGGCTCTGCGAGCCGGCGATGTAGAAGGTGAAAATGCCGAATGGGATCATTTCCCAGCCGCCCAGGGTGAGAAAGATCGTGGCCGACGCTTCCTGGATCGACATGATGAAGGAAAACAGCGCGCCGACCAGAATACCTTTCCACACCAGGGGCACCGTGATGTCGCGGAACGTGCGCAGTTTGGTCGCGCCGACGTTGGCGGCGGCTTCCTCCATGGACGGGTGCACGAGGAGCAGCGAGGAGTAACTGCCGCGCACGGTGTAGGGCAGCCGGCGAACCGCGAGGACCAGCGGCAGGATGACCCACATCCCGGTCAGCGGGGCGTCGATGAAAGGCAGCGGAAAGTTGAAGGCCCGGATGTACGCGATGCCGATGGCGGTTCCCGGGATCGCGAGAATCAGCGTGGTGAGCGCGTCCATGGTGTTGCGCCCCGGTGCCCGGGTCCGTGCCATGATCCACGCCATCGGCACCCCGATGAGCAGGCACAGGATGAGGGCGAGCCCCGCGTACAGGAACGAGTTGATGATGAACTTCGGCGTCTCGATGCTCACCGCCCGGAAGAATTCCAGCGTGTAGTGGACCGGGAAAGGCGTGAGCGCCCAGCCGCGCCCGACCGCGGCGAGCAAGACGCCCACCTGCGGGATGACGCACACGATCATGAGCAGCGTGAGCATGCCCACGGCGAGCCAGCGCTTGACCGGCCCCAGGCGGCGGCGTTCGACCCTGGAATAGGCGAGCGAGCTGTAGTCCTTGATCGCCACATACTCGCGCGCGGCGATCACGAACACGATGGCGAGCACGACGAGGAGCGCCGAGATCACGATGCCCATGCGGAAGATCCGCCGGTCGACGAACTGCATGATATTGAGATAGGCCTGCGGGGCGAGCAGGTCCTGCACACCGACAACCAGCGGCGTGATGAAGTCGGCGAAAGTCCAGATGAACACCAGCAACGCGCCCGAGATGTAACCCGGGGTGGTGAGCGGCAGGGTGATGGTCCAGAACCGGTGCCAGCCCGTCGCGCCGACGCCCTGCGCCGCCTCCTCCAGCGACGGGTCGACCTTGGCCAGCGCGTCCAGAATGCTGAGCGTCATCAACGGAAACAGATGCACTGTCTCCACCAGCAGAACGCCGTGCATGCCGTACATGAAATTGATCGGCGCCTCCATGCCGAACCAGTCCATGAGCAGGATGTTCACGGTGCCGGCGCGGCCAAGAATGAAGACGAAGCCCAGCACGCCCACCAGCGGCGGCAGGATCATCGGCAGCATGGTGAGGTAGGAGAACGTCTTCCGGTACGGGAACTCGTAACGGACGATGAGAAACGCGACCGCGATCCCGATCACCGAGGTGGTGAGGACCGCCGCCACGCCGAGCACCATCGACCTCCAGAACGAGCGCAGGTAGAACGAGTCGGTGAAGAAATCCTGGAAGTGGCTGAGCGTGAACTGGCCGGCCTCGTTGGTGACTGCGTCGTAGAAAATCCGGGTTAGCGGGAACAGAATGAACAGAATCAGGAAGGCCCAGATCAGGACGAATCCGAAGACGGCTACGGATCCCCGCGGCAGCTTCATGATTCCGCCGGCATCGCCACGGTGCTGGTGGCCTCGAAGCTGACGCTAACCGGGGTGCCCAGCGGCAACTGCTCGTGGTGCCAGGGATCGCGGATGTCCACCTTGAACACGATGCCCTGCCCCAGATCCACATCATAGCGCAGCGTATTGCCCAGGTAGGCGGCGAACGCGATGCGGCCTTTCACCAGGTTGCGGCCGGTCGCAGGCACGCCGTCAAGGGCCGCGTTCTCCGGCCGGATGGACACCACGCACCGGTCTCCCGGGCGGAAGCGCTCGTCCATCACCGCCGCGAGTTCGCCGAAGCCGGTTTTCAGGCGCAACCAACGCTGCGGCGCATCCACTGCCTCGACCGTGCCCTCGGTGAGGTTGTTGATGCCGATGAAGTCGGCGACGAAGCGGTTCTGCGGACGCTCATACAGCGTCTTCGGGGGGCCGATCTGCAGAATCTTCCCCTTGTTGAAAACCGCGATGCGGTCCGAAAGCGTCAGCGCTTCCTCCTGGTCGTGCGTGACGTAGACGGTGGTGATGCCGAGCTCCTTCTGCAGCTTGCGGATCTCGGCTCGCACCTGGATGCGGATCTTCGCGTCGAGATTGGACAGCGGCTCGTCCAGGAGCAGGATCTTGGGATTCAGCACCAGCGCGCGCGCGAGCGCGACGCGCTGCTGCTGCCCGCCGGAAAGCTGGCCGGGGTAGCGGTCCTCGAGCCCGCCAAGCTTGACCTTTTCGAGGACGGCGCGGATGCGCTCCCCGATCTCGGTCTGCGGCAGCTTGCGCAGCTTCAACCCGTAGGCGGCGTTTTCGTACACCGTCATGTGCGGCCAAAGCGCGTAGTTCTGGAATACCATGCCGATGCCACGCTCGTGCGGCGGCAGGTCGTTGACGACACGACCGTCGAACAGGACCTCGCCTTCATCCGGCGCGTAGAATCCGGCGATCAGCCGCAACAGCGTCGTCTTGCCGCAGCCCGAAGGGCCAAGAAGGGTGAACATCTCGCCCTCCTCGATGGAGAAGCTGACGTTGCTTACCACCTCCAGCGGACCGAACCGCTTGGTGAGGCCCTGCACGGTGATGCGCACGTGCCCGCTCCCTCCCGTTTCAACACACAATTAGCGCTTGAGCGTTTCCCAGGCGGACTCGATCTCCTTGCGGAACTGTTCGTTCACCTTCTCGTAGCGGCCCTGCGCCTTTTCGTCATCGTAGATGTTGATCACGTCGATGTCGAAGTAGGAGCGGATGCCGCCGGTAAACTCTACCGCCATTTCCGCGCGGGAGCCAGGAGCCCCCTGCACGCGGAACTTCGGCGTGATCGGAAACACGCCCCGCTCCATGGCTACCCTCTGCCCGCGCTCGGAAAGCAGGTACTCGATGAAGGCGCGCGCCGCCTTCGGATGCTTGGCGCCCGCCAGGACGGCGATCGGTTCGGGAGTAATCCATGCGGTCTTCGGCGCCACGAACTTGAGCTC
>Ga0097691_1001182_pt1 | contig 19892 bp, 19 predicted proteins | sample NGESurdeep072012_8_FD_72858 | JGI IMG/M metagenome (GOLD analysis project Ga0097691, IMG submission 72858) | Arctic peat soil microbial communities from Barrow, Alaska - NGEE Surface sample 210-1 deep-072012 | ecosystem: Environmental > Terrestrial > Soil > Wetlands > Peat ... | reverse complement strand
GTCGCGGGAGCCCATGCAGAATTGTTTGGGACGCTCGGCCGCCGGCTTGAGCATCCAATAGAGCGAGGGAACCGAACCGTTGACCGGCCGGATGGCTTCACTCACCGACCTCTGGAACGAAATCAACCAACCGCAGGTATCAAGCCAGCTCTCGCTGGCGTTCTGATCAATCAATCCAAAGAGCCGGATGCGGGCCCGCATGTCCGGGCCCAGACGCCGTTCAGCGGGCGCGCGCGATAGTGCAGGCCCCGCGCGCCATTGGGACAATTCTTTCGTGAGCCCCAGAGCGCCGCGCGATCGGAGTCCGGAACGGAGTGATCGTCCATCCATTTCCTGCTGGTACGCTCCACCACGATCATCAAGGCGACCGAGAACGGCATTTCTGTTGAGGAGGTGGTGGGCAAATCAGGACATCCCCAGACCTTTCCAAGGTCCCGCGCAGGCTGCATGTCCAGGAAGCCGGGAATATCGACTTTTGGCGACGCGAGCACGCTGGCCTGCGCGGGGTCCGTTCCCATACCGGCCACGCCCTTCTCCACCGGCCACAGCACCGGGCCGTTGGAGTTCCAGCGATCCGAGGACCAAAAGCTCTTGTCCGGATATTGCTTGTCGAACGCCGGGTCGTCGACCGGGCCAAGGTGGCACTCGGCGCAGATCTCGGCGTAAACCGCGCGGCCTTTGGTTACGCGCTCCGGATTGATCTTCCATGCCGGATCGTCGGGAAAGATCTGCGATGGCCATTTCGGCGAAGCCAGTCCGCCGAAGCCCATTGGATTTTGGCCAGAAGGATCGGGACCGCGCAGCATCGCTTCGATGCGAACGAGATTCTCGACGGCGACGGACGAGCGGAAAAGCGCCTCCGCAGGATAGTCGGGCGAAAGATTTACCAGCGCCGAAACCCCGAGCGCCTCGCCGGCGTTGCGGATCAGGGGCTGCTGGATCGAGGCATCGTATTGCGCCCACAGGAACCACGGCACGGTCCAGATCGGCGGGAAACTGACCGGCGCATCGTTGGCGTGCAGGTTCTTTTCAAATCCTGTGAGACCGGCCGTTGCCAGATCGGTGTAGAAAACCTGGTTGCCGATCCGGTTGAGCGCGTCGAGCCGCCCGAACCCTTCCTCGGTATCCTTCTGGCCGTTGGCGGCGACCGTTTTGTCGAAGATATTTTTCTGGTTGAGCAGGAAGTCGCCAGTCGTCGACAGATCGCTTTTGAGCTTGCTGTATTCTGCGGGGCTTGCGTCCGGACCGAGCACACGCGCCGCGAAGCGTCCGAAACGGCCCGGCACTTTCAATGTGTAGAGAATGGACAGACCGGTCGCGCTTTCGAGCTTTCGCAGATCGACCATGCCGGGGCCGCCGTCGAAGCGCACGCTTACGCCTTTGTAACGGATGTGTCCGGTGTGGCAGGCCGCACAGGTCAGCCCGATCTTGTCGGATTCGGGGAGACCGGTCCCGGGATTGGCGACGCCGGTCAGCCGCGCGAAACCGACCGGCAAGCCGTCAAAATTTTCGACCGGCGTCGGTCGCAGGCCTGAGACGGACGCCGGGGCCGGCTCCGTCTTGACGCTGGACGAGCCAGAATAGCCAAAGCGGCGCAAACTCGTTTCGTCGGCGTGGACGGATTTCGGGCTTGGAAGGAAACCGAACCGTTCGAGATATTCGCTGTCCTTGAGCAGACCGGGTTGGCTGAACAAACGAATGCCCGGCTGTTCCAGCGCGACAAACCAGCCGTATGGCACCGGAAAGGTCGCGGTGCCCTGACTTGCATGGTGGAACCAGTGCCTATCCTCCGTCGACCAGTTCTGGTCGAGCCAATGCGCAGCTTTGGTCGGAGCGGGGTCCGGCAAGGGAGGGGGCAGCAATTGCGCCATTTGCGGCGGCAGGATCGTCCTGACCTGGTCGGGGAATTCGGCAATCGCCACAATCGCCGCGCAGGCGAATGCGATGGCCCAGAGCGCGACCTTGCCGAGCATGCGAACGCGGCCTTCCGGCGCGGATTCCGGCTGCGACGCCAGGCGCGCGGCGATCCGGTCGGGCAATCGCCGCTCGACGAACAGGGTCCCAACCTCTGTCACGCTGAGGTAGCGTTCCTCGCCCTCACCCTTGCCCATGATGCGCAGCAAAATCGGCCATTCGCCGTTCATCAACAGCCGGTCAATCGGCCGTCTCGTATCCCTGGCGCGATCGAAATTGGCGTCCATGTAGGTCGTGATCTCTTTCACCGTCAGGCCGCGCTCGGATTCGCCGGTGGGGTCCTGGCGGTCCTTCCCGAACTCGGCGAGACGCGCAAGTTCCGCCTCGTTCACGTGGGCAGTCGCGTCGAGGATGCGCGAACCGCTGCCGTGCTTGTCCAAAGGACCGTCGCGCAGAGCGTCGAGCTCTGCTCCGGACCACCAGCTACGCAACAGGCGCAAGGGACCAAGGCCGTTCGCGACAAGGGCGACCAGGTAGATCTTCAGGCCAGCCAGTTTTTCTTTCAGCCCCTTTTCGCCGGTCGCGGTCTCGATTGTTTGGGTAAGTTTTGAAAGCGGCACGACGTGGCCGTTGACGAACCCGGCCGCAACGAGCGCGCGCAAAAAGGGGCAGGGATTATTGGGCGAAACGGCGGTCTGCCGGGCAGGTGCGTCGCTTGAAACTGTACCAGCGCGGTCGTCTTGCATGGACCTAAATCCCAGAAGCACCGAAATATGAGAGTGACTCGCTTCTATTTGGGGTAGTGAGCAATGAATGGTCTTGAAAAGCGAATTTGCCAGCGGCGCGCTACCTCAGGATGCACCAGAGTTTTGGCGGAATTCGAATTTGTGTCAACTGAAGGTCAAAGATGAGGCGGGCCCGTCGCTCAATCTGACCAGCCTAAGAATTTGCCGTGCGCCTTGAGGCTGTTTCGACCAGCGTCAATTTGGTCGAGGGGACGCCGGCTTTCAAAAGTCCGTCACGATAATGGGCGATGTCAGCCGGAGTTTTCCAACGGAAATTCCTGAGATGCCGTTCGACCGTCAGGCCCGGAAAGCTGCTTAGCAGGAATTCGGCCGCCTTGGCCGCTTCCTCGGTGCGTCCCAATTGCGCAAGAGCCGCCGCCCGTACGGCGAGCACCTGAAGATGATTGGGGTTCAAATACAAGGCTTCACGCGCCCAGGACAACGAAGCATCATATTGTCCCAGAAGGTAGTGACTGAACGCGTTCAATGCCGCCCATTGATATCGGGGGTCACTGTTACCGCGCTGCACAGCCGTGGAAAAAAGTTCGATTGCCTGCCGATGCTCGCCGATCACGAGGTGACATATTCCAAGCACGCCTCGGGCGCCCATGTCGTACGGGTTTAACTTGACCGCCCTGTTTGCGGCCCCCAGCGCAGCCTCGTAATGCCCCTCCATCGCATGCACATAGGACAAAATCGAAAATGCGAATGACGAACGAGGATCAAGCCGAACACTGCTTTCTGCCAGGTTCATCGCCTCGGTCCACAATTCGCGCCTGCTTCTGATCCATCCATACTGAACGCCCTGCACCAGGATCGTGGCGAGATAGGCGCGTGCGATTGCAAGCGCCGGATCGAGCGCAATGGCCTCCCTGAACATACCGATCGAGGCTTCGAAATCTGCTTTTGTGTGCCGATAATAGTGAGAAAGCCCTCTTAAGAACCGATCCCATGCGGTCAGATCGGTGGACGATGACCGGGCGGGGGCGGAAGCTTCCGCACGATATATCTCCGGGGCTAATGCAGCGGACAGACTCGTGGTGATTTCATCCTGCATCGCGAATAGATCGCCGATGTCCCGGTCATATCGCCCGGCCCATAATTGCTCGCCATTCTCTGGAGCTATCAGTTCGGCGGTTACACGAATTTTAGCTCCGGCACGTCGTACTGAGCCCTGAATCAGGTATGTCGCGTCAATCTCCCGCGCGATGAGGCGTGTGCTCAGGCTTTTGCCCTTGAACGAAAAGGTCGAATTTCTGCTCAGTACCCGATAAAATGATTGCAAGGAAAGAGCATGGATCAGGTCCTCGGTGAGTCCGTCGGAAAAATATTCGTCGGCGCTGTCACTGAGATTCGCGAACGGAAGCACTCCCACGATCGCTGTGTGATATTGAGCCGGTAGGTTTGATGTGTTCCTGGGCTTCCGACCGCGGGCGTCGGACCCGCCTGGCTCCCAGGTCCAGACGTTTATCGTTTCTTCGATGTTCTTGAAACGGTGACTGCCGGCGTCGACAAGGGTCACGCTGAGATGCTTGCTGGCCTCATGGTAGGCCTTTGCTGAAACGGCCACGCCGCCGGGGGTGGCGACCGCTTCAAGGCGGACGGCGATGTTGATGCCGTCCCCGAATACTTCGTCTTCGTCGGCGATCACATCTCCCATGTGGATGCCCAGTCGGAATTGCATGACCCGATCTGCGGGGAGGTGGTTGTTCCGTTCCGCCATCAGCGCCTGCGTCGCGATCGCGGACTCTATTGCCTCTACGATGCTCGGAAACTCCAGCAGGAAACCGTCGCCGGTGTTCTTCACAACCCGACCGCCGTGATTGAGGATTATCGGGTATATCGCGCTTCGGTGAGCCTTGAACGCGGCGTGCGTGCCTGCCTCGTCGACGCCCATCATGCGCGAATAGCCGGCGACGTCAGCGCAGACTATGGCAGCTAGGCGTCTCTCCATCTCCTGTGCTCCTGAACTGGCAGATACCACGGTACGTAGTGGTCGGCTACCGGATCCAATGGTTAACGCCCTATCCCCCGGTTGGGAACCAGATCCGGACCAGTGTAATGCAATCCGCCCAGAATCGACACCGGTTGGCACGCCGCTGTTCAAGCAGGTGGCTAATTCGAGAATTTACGACAATGCCACGACGCAGAGCGGCGCAGCTTTAAGCCGGTTGCCTATTTTGCGAGTTGCGCGGCCAGGAAGTCGTGCATTTCCAGGATGGAGTGCCGGGCTGCATCGGCGTCATATTTGAGCCAATGCCCGAACAATCGCCTTCCATCGCCCAGGTTCGGGGCGTCAAAGGCGTGATAAGCCCCGGGATAGATCACCAGCTTGACGGGCGCGCCCTTGCCCGCGCGCCGTTCCATCCAGCGCTCGCAGTCTTTGGCCGGCGTCCAATCGTCAAGTTCGCCGATCAGGATAATGGTTGGAATGGTCAACTGTTCGGTGGCGACGCCGCACAAGGGATAATAGGCCACGGCGGCCTTGAACTTCAGTTCATCCGGGACCGCAAAAAGATCGGCCGGATGAGACGAGGCTACCTGCAGGACGATGATGCCTCCCCGCGACGATCCGATAACGGCAATCCGGTGAGGATCGACAAAAGCGAGCTTGGAAAGATAGTGCAGCGCCCCCAGCGCATCGGCTTGCCCGGAAGGCAGCAGTCGGTCGCAGGAATCCTTGATGCCACGGGTGGCAAAGCTATCCACTGCCAGCGAGACGTAGCCCCAGCCTGTTAGGAGTTCGGCCATGCGATTGCGGGTATTTGTCGATAGCCCATTGCATCCATGGAGATACACGACGGCAGCGAAAGGACCGCTTCCCTCCGGTTTTGACAGGTAACCCTCAATCGTCTCAGCGGGCGCACTTGCCGGTATTTCGCCGCGCTCGCGCGCCTGGCGCTGCTGGATTTGGCCAACGTGGTATTGAGCACTGTCGAACCTGACCAATTCCTCCGCTGACGCGGTGGTCTGGGCGCAAACGAGCGCCGCGAGTACGGCCAGGGCGAGATACATATCAATTCGCCTGCGCACTTCTGTCTCTCCACGGGCCGCGAGTTCTAAGCCAAGATACTACCCAATTCTTGTAAGCGCGCTGCCGACGAGATAGATCCCGAGAAAAAAATGCGACCAGAAACCAACGGCGGAACGCTTCCGGCTGCATCCGTGAGCGTACCGTCTGTCCGATGAACATGCCGGCGAATGCGCCGGCCATCGCCACAGCGCCCGGCAGCATGGTCGATGCGCTGAGCAAACCGGCGCTGGTGAGATTAAAGGTAGGCGCCAGCGGGTGTGCAAGGCACCGAGATCGAGGAGTAGCGGCGACTGTTGTATGTCGCCACAACCCGCGCCCTGTCGTCTAATTCCTGCAATTAAAGACAGCGGATGAATTTGCCATCCTCACCATGAACAGCGATGATGAAGCGGCCGTCCTTGCGCTCGACAACGCGATATTCGGACGATGTATCTTCCGCAGCATTTGTAGCCGCGATTGCATCGGCCGCCGCGCGCGACTCGAAAATGGTAACCGTCATGTTGGTAATCGTTGCGCGCGTAACCATCGTTCATTTCCTGTGATCAAGAGTGCGGCACGGCTTTCCGTTTGGACGTTTAATGGTTTCGAATGAGGGTGAGTACTATCCCGCGACTCAAACACGGCCCCGCCGGCTCGGCGCCCGCCCCAATGAAGCTGCGGGCCCGTTGATATAATAAGGAAGCCGCGACCTTAACCGGACCGCGCAGAAGCGCTACAGTGATCGAGAGTGGAAATCCGCCCAAAATAGCGCACCTGCAAAGGCCAATACGGCAATCACGGCGACTGAAAACAAAATCGAATCGACGGGCATGACTACCTCCTCTTGCCCCCTGTTGGTATGCAGAGAAATCCGACATGGGTCTTTGACGCCGATCAATGGTGCAGTGCCAAAAGGGCGCTGGCGGGGTTCCCCGGAAGCCACGGACGGGCTGTGCAGCGTTCCCGCCGTTGGGCGCGGCCCAGCTCAGTGCGCCATACAGGCAATGTGGGATTGGAGTTTCTGCGCTGCGTATGTCGCCTTTGGGTCTGCCTCGAAAAATACGTCATGCGAAGAGTTAATGGATGCCCGGATCATCCCCGATCAAGTCGGGGACAGGCGTCCGGGCATGACGATCATCGCATGGTATTATAAACCGCGCTGCCGACGAGATAGATCCCGAGAAAAATCATTGCGACCGGAAGGCTTCCGGCTGCATCCGTGAGCGTACCGTCTGTCCGATGAACATGCCGGCGAAGGCGCCGGCCATCGCCGCAGCGCCCGGCAGCGCTGTCGATGCGCTGAGCAAACCGGCGCTGGTGAGATTAAAGGCAAGCGCCAGCGTCGACACCATGAAGAACACCCCGAGCGCCTGCACCAGCTCGTCCTTCTCCATGCCGATCGCCTGCATGAACGGCATCGAAGGGATCACCTGGACGCCGGTCGCGGCGGAAACCACGCCAGTGACGAGGCCGACGATCCCGCCGATCCATTTTTCGTTGCTGCGGCCGACCCTGAAGCTGAATTTGCTGAGACCGATGATCGCATAGACCACCAGCAGCACGCCGAGAACGATGGTGCCGTAGCGCGCATAGGGGCCAGTCAACTGCCGGCGTTCAACCAGATGCCGACGACGGTGCCCACCATCAGCGGCCACAACCGCCGGATGATGTCGCGCAAGTAAGGGCCGACGAAGGTCTGCCAGATGTTGGTGACAACAGCGGGCACGATGACGATGGCGAGCGCATGTGAAGGCTGCATCGTGACCGCGAGCAGGCCCATCGACACCGTCGGCAGGCCAAGCCCGATCACGCCCTTGACGAAGCCCGCGAGCAGGAACGCCGCGGCGATGAGTAGCAGAAGAGGTTCGAACATCCGGTCACATTGACCGATCGAAGCTCACGGTACAATCTGCAGCTCATCGAGCGAGCTTTCGGCTATGACGAAGGCGCAGCTTTAGGGAAATCGCCATGCGTAGCTTTAAGACGCTGGCGCGACCGGCGAGGCAATTGGTGGAGCATCTGCGCAAGGCGGCGCAGTAGCGCGTCAACTCATGAGTCGACTCACGAAGCGTGTCGTGCGAACTGAGTTTCACTTCTCCGTCGCGACCCCGGCGTCCTTGATGACCTTCGCCCACTTCTTTGTTTCGGCGTCGATAAATCCACGGAAATGCTCCGGCGTGTCGCCGGCCACGGTGAGGCCCTGATCGGCGAGCTTTTCCTTCACCGATGGAACGGCCATCGCCTCATTTGCAATGCGGTTGAGCGCGGCGACGATGTTCTTCGGCGTTTTCGCCGGCGCGATCATCCCGTACCAGTTCTCGATCAAGAGATCTGGCATGCCGACTTCCGCAGTGGTCGGCACGTCGGGCGCGGTCGGCGCGCGCTGGGGAGCGCCGAGCGCGATCGGGCGCAGCGTGCCGACCTTGATATGCGGCAGCAATACCGGCAAATCGAGGAATGTCATCTGCACCTGCTGGCCAAGCAGATCGTTTATGGCTGGCGCCGCGCCGCGATAGGGCACGTGAACGATGTCGATCTTCGCCGTGAGCTTGAACAGTTCGCCGGCGAGATGCGGCAGGCCGCCAACGCCTGCGGAGGCAAAATTTAATTTGCCGGGCTGCGCTTTCGCAAGCGCGACGAGTTCAGCCATGTTTTTGGCGGGAACGTTGCTCGCAACGACGAGCATCTCCGGCACGGTCACGACCAGCGTGACGGGCGCGAAATCCTTAGCTACGTCGTAAGGGACCTTTTCCATCGTGGGGCTGATGACGAGCGCGCTCGCGCTCACGATCCCGATGGTGTAGCCGTCGGGATTTGCTTTCGCGACCGCATCAGTCCCCAGTACGCCGGCCTGCCCGCCGCGATTGTCGATCAGCACCGGCTGCTTGATCAGCTCCGATATGCGCTGGCCGACCACGCGCGCGATGATGTCGTTGGGGCCGCCGGGCGGAAACGGCACGATCAGCCGGATCGACCTGGTGGGAAAATCCTGAGCCGCGGCCATTCCCGGCCACAGCAACGACAATCCGGTCACCAGTGCGCTCAGTATTCTCATTCAAGCCTCCATTTGGGAGCTTGAGTATGCCGTTATTCGCTGCATGGCTCCAGATATCTCGGAACTACGCCTGTGAACCTTGCTGCGCCAAAATCCCGCTCGGCGTATCGCCAAAGCGGGTGCGGAACAGCCGGTTGAAGTACGAAATATCGGAAAAACCCGCCTGCAGCGCGATGTCGGATATCCGGCGCGTGTCGTCGCGTGGCTCGGCCAACAGAGCGAAGGCTCGCTGCAACCGCAGCTCGGTGACGCGCGCCGTGAAAGTCGTGCCGGTCGTTTCGATCAGGCGCTGCAGATAACGAGGCGAAATGCCCTGGTCGCGCGCCACATCAGCCACATTCAGCCCCAGCTCCTGGAAGTGAGCGGCGATATGGTTGAGGGCGGCGTTGAGGCGCGCATGCCTGAGCGCGCTCAAGCCGCTCTCGCAGGCGGCGGGACGCGGGATCAGCGTCATCGCGACGAGATCATGAACGTGGCTCACCACCATATCGCGCAGCTTCGGCGTTCCGAGAACGAGCTTGTCGTGCACCAGACCCATGTAGCTCGTCAGAAGCCGGACTGATTCAGTCCCGCGCGGGATCACTCCCGAGTCGTCAATATTGCTCAGGCGCGATGCAAGCGCAGCACGGGGAACCAGCACGCCAAGGTGACGCGTGCCGGTGAGGACGGCGGGCTCGTGGGTGAGAATCGGAACAGCATCACCGGCGCCGAGCACCACTTCGCGGCCGCATTGCGATGCGGTGGCCCTCTTTCCCAGGTTAATGACGAGGCCGACCGAGCCATCGCCTTCGGCGGCCATCGCCGGCGTGCGATCGAAGCGCGCTGCTGAGCCAGAGCACTCGACGGTGCGCAGTCCTGGCAAAGCGCGAAGTTTCGCTTTGGCATTAAACGGAAGATTCAACATCGGCTCGATGTCGACACGTAACACGCATCGCCCGAACTCTTCGCGCCAACTTGATATGCGCTCTCGCTCGGGAAGCTCGCGTGTCGAGAACCTGATCGGCGGGAATTCCGGCGTGGCTTCATTCATGCGGAACCTTCTGACATAACCCGGTCAAGCCCCTGCATCGCCCGCGAGGTGGCGCCAAGGGCGCCATCTGCAAAATCAGAACTTATAAGAAAAAAGCGAACTGACAATGTCATTCGCCGGTTCGCTGGAGCCCAAGATCGGCCGGGGCGGACGTGCATATTGTGAAAAGCGAGAGCTCACTGTCCGCAAGCACGGACATCATTATGAGAAAGCTCGTTTATTTTCACAGCGCGGAGATATGCCATGTCGCATGAGTCACATAACTCCACTCTCGTCGTTTTCGGCGACAGCCTGTCGGATAACGGCAATTTGTTCAGTCTGATCGGCTTTCCTCCACCGCCGGCCTGGGAGGGCCGCTCCTCGAACGGTCCCACCTATGCCGAACAACTCGCCCAATTGCTGCATAAGCGGCTTGACGATCGCGCCTTCGCATTCGCCGAGGCGAGCGATTCCTCGCCGCCGCTTCTGGTCAATCCCGCGACCGGAAATCCATTTCCCATCAACCTGCCGGAACAGATTGCGGGATACCTTGCGGACCTTCACGGCCATCAGGCGCCGCACGACACCACCGCACTGATCAATATTGGCAGCAATGACTATGATGCCTTTTTTTCTTCAACCTGCCCAAGACTCCCCAGAGCATTCAGGCCTTTGTGGCGAGCGTCGTCGGAAGCACTGAGAACGCGATCGACGCGCTGACCCAGGCCGGGATCCAGAACATTATCCTGTTTACACTGCCCGATTTCGGAATCACGCCGAACGCGCAGTTGGCCGGCCCTCAGGCCGTGGCGTTCGCCCACGCGATTGACCTGATAAACAATGCGGCGCTCGTGCAAATGGCTGCCAGCCATCCCAATGTCCAGGTGGTCGACGTCTTTCAGCTGACCGAAGCGCTCGCCGCCGATCCGCACAGTTTCGGTTTCAACGATAATCTGACCCTGACCTGGCGAGATCTGCTGGCGTCCGGCTCGCATCAATTCGCACCAACGAGATCGGATTCTTCGACGGTGAGCACCCGACCACCGCTGCCCACGGCGTTCTCGCCGCCTTCGCGGATGCCGTGCTGACATCGGACCACACTCAATTTCTTGACAGCACGCAAAGCGTCATTCACGCCGGGCATGGCGACAATTTCATTTTCGCGACCCCGATCGACCCGGCCAATCCAGCACTGAACGACAACTATACGATCTACGGCGGCTCCGGCGACGACATGATCTTCGCCGGGTCGGGCAACGTGACGGTGCACGGCGGCTCCGGCGACGACCTTATCGCGGCCGGCTCGGGCAACGCCACGCTCGATGGTGGCGGCGGCACCGATGTGCTCGAAACGAATTCGACCGGTGCCAACACGCTCGCCGGCGGAGAAGGAGATGACGCTCTGATTGTCAATCGCGCCGGCGCAAATACTCTGGCTGGCGGGTCAGGCAATGACCTCTTTGTGCTCAAGGAGAGCGCGAGCATCGTCAATTCCGACGGCAGCTTCAACTTCGGCCAACAGGTGATCAGCGGCGGCAGCGGCCACGACACGCTGCGGTTCATTATCAATGATCAAAATCCCCAGGCCGAGAATGATCTAATTGCTGAATTTCATAAGATTGAATCCGCCTTCGATCAGGCAGCCAGGCACGGCCATGCCGGTAGCTTTGACATCGACGGCCTGCACGTCAGCGGTATTGAACACATCGAATTGCAGATCGACTCGGTCTCGACCAACCCGAATACGCCGTACCTCATAACGCACGATATTGCTCTGGCCGATGGCCATGCCTCCCCGGTGAGCGACACCCTGAACCATATGCTGCAAACGGCTGATCACTGGAATCTGTTGACGGTCTGACGACGGAGTCCGAAACAAGCCGTGAGCGACCGATCGCGATTGGTGAATGCGCGCTCTAGCTGTTGAGCAGCTTGATCGCGGCCTCATGGACGCGCGGATCGCCCGCCGCGATGATGCGGCCGCCGCCCTGGGCCGGCTTGCCCTCCCATGTGGTGACGATGCCGCCGGCGCCGGTGATGATCGGAATCAGCGCCGCGATGTCGTAAGCCTTCAGTTCGGTCTCGACCACGAGATCGAGATGACCGGCCGCGAGCATGCAATAGGAATAGCAATCGCCGCCATAGCGGGTCAGCCGCACCGCATCCTCGACGCGGCCGAAGGCTGCGCGGTCGGCGGCGTTCATCAAGAGCGGACTGGTGGTGAACGAGGTCGCTTCTTTCAGGGACGCGCAACGCCGCACCGCCAGTTTCCGTTCGCCCGACGGCCCGTGGTAATGGGCCGAGCCGCTGTCGCCGGAAAAGCGCTCGCCGATAAAAGGCTGGTGCATCATGCCGAACACCGGCGTGCCCTTGTGCAACAGCGCGATCAGCGTGCCCCAGATCGGAAAGCCCGCGATGAAGGACTTGGTGCCGTCGATGGGATCGAGCACCCAGACATATTCGGCGTCTTCACGCTCGCTGCCGAATTCCTCGCCGACGATGCCGTGCTGGGGAAAATTGGCCTTGATCATCCGCCGCATCACCGCTTCCGCCGCGCGGTCGGCTTCGGTCACCGGATCGAAATCGTGGCTGGGGCCTTTATTGTCGATGCTGAGCGACGTCCTGAAGAACGGCAGGATGGTTTCCCCGGAGGAGGTCGCAAGGCGGCCAATGAAGGCTGTAAAATCGATGACCGTCACGGCGGTTCCTTGGTCGGGTGGAGCGGGGCGGAGAACGCCCGGCTCTTGCCTAGCCGAATCCTGCAAGTCGCGCACGGGTAACGGACGCCGATCCGGCGCCCGCACTGTCTATTTTTCAGCCGTCGAATCAGCCGTCGAATCAGCCTGAGCAGAAGTGTATTTTCTGATGACACCCTCGATCACGAAATCGGGAGCTTGACGATAATGGCTTGGGGGAGGGGCGTGTCCGGTGGGTGGCGGGACGTTCAAGTAACTGAAATAACGATGAAAAGCAGCGGGCCTCGACCCTCCTCGCATGCAGCCCAGCCCTGTGAATTTTGCACAAGAAATGATTCAAAAGCCCTTGCGCTTTGTGCAGCGCGGTCGCATATTGTTGCGGTGCGGTAGCGCTTTTGCGTTATCGCTGCCCTCCTTGGGCGTTTCCTCCCTAGACTTGGGCCGCTTGCCAACGCAAGCGGCCCTTTTTTTGGGCCGCCATTCCCCGATGTGCAATTTTGCACATTTATGGAAACGCTTTTCTTGGGACGCAGGCCCGGCGGATTTCAACGGGTCCGTTGGCGGCCCTATTCCGCGGCGGCCTGGAACGGTCCGAGGTCACCGAGCGGAACCGCGGCCAGCGCGTCGGCCAGTGCTGCGAAATCGGTAGCCACCTGCGCGAACCTAGGGCTGCGTTCGCGCCGCCGCTCGTCCATGTAGATCGCACGGTTGAGTTCAAGCTGGATGGTATGCAGTCCGGATGCGGGATTGCCATAATGCTCGGTGATGAAACCGCCGGCATAGGGCTTGTTGCGCCCGACCGAATAACCAAGCCGGCTCATGGTCTCCTCGACCATGTCGGGAAGCAGGGCTGCGCAACTGGTGCCGTAGCGATCGCCGATCACCACGTCCGGCCGCCGCGGCTCGTCCCGCGATACGCCGACCGAGGGCATCGAATGGCAATCCACCACCACCACCGTTCCGAACGCCTGATGCGCCTTGTTGATCAGCCGCCGCAGCGCGCGGTGGTAGGGCTTGTAGAGTTCCTCGATTCTTCCCAGCGCGTCGTCGACGGAAAGACGCCCGCGGTAGATCTCCTGGCCGTCGCCGACCACACGCGGGATGGTGCCGAGACCGCCGGCCACCCGCATCGATCGGGTATTGGCGAAGCTCGGCAATCGCCCGCTGAACATGCGCGGATCGAGCTCGTAGGGCTCCCTGTTGACGTCGACATAGGAGCGGGGGAAGTTGACCCTTACAGTCGGAAAACCGCGGTCGCTCAGGCCGCCGATCAACTCGTCCATGAACGAATCTTCGGAGCGGCGCAGCGCGCCGAGATCGATCCGCGACGCGGTGAGGAATTCGTCCGGATAGACCGAGCCGGAGTGCGGAGAGTTGAAGATGATCGGCGCCCGCCACGCGGCCGGCTCCACGATCTCGAACGGGGGCGACAGTTCGCCATCAAACTGGGTCATCGTCGGGCGCCGTCCCTGGAATCCGCTCCTCTGGACAGGTCATTTCTGCCAGAAAACGGAAGTCTTATGAGAACTCATTGTCGATAATCACAACCGTTCTGCCAAGCGAAAAAAGTCTTAAACCAGCTGGAACGTATCCTGGCGGACGTAAAACGCCCGCCTTCATTGCTTTGAGGCTTGTTCCGGTACAGAAATAGCTCCGCAAGCTGCCGACCGCGCCCGGAACCTTTCACCCGAAATTTACCCTCTGTCGGGCTTAGTGAGCGGATTGATCCTCCCACCGGGATTCGACAACCAACCGCCATGCATAAAATCCTCCTCGCCGAAGACGACAACGACATGCGCCGCTTCCTGGTCAAGGCGCTGGAAAGCGCCGGTTTTCAGGTCTCCTCCCACGACAACGGTATGTCGGCCTATCAGCGGCTGCGCGAGGAGCCGTTTGAAATGCTGCTCACGGATATCGTCATGCCGGAGATGGACGGCATCGAGCTGGCGCGCCGCGCCTCGGAACTCGATCCCGACATCAAGATCATGTTCATCACCGGCTTTGCCGCGGTGGCGCTGAACTCGGATTCCGAAGCACCGAAGAACGCCAGGGTGCTGTCGAAGCCGGTTCATCTTCGCGAATTGGTCAGCGAAGTGAACAAGATGCTGGCGGCCTGATTCGGCTCCTCAAGTCCCGGCCAAGCATCCTTGCCTGCCCGCTTTGGAGCCGATATACGGACCGAACCCGTCACCTCAGGTTTAGGGCGCGTAGCTCAGCGGGAGAGCACCTCGTTGACATCGAGGGGGTCACAGGTTCGATCCCTGTCGCGCCCACCACCCACACTCTTAAGTTGCATTGATTGTGAGATACTCGCAAAAGGGCCGCGATCTTAAAGACATGTCTGGCAAAATCTCTGGTTAATGCGGTCTCTGCTTCTGAAATCGCGGCGAATGAGCCCATTTCGCCACCCAGTCTCTGCAGCGAAAAATTCCGTTCCTGGCTCGAGTGGCGGAGACGGGTTCGATCATTGGGTGGGGAGCAGCCAGTTTGGTCCAGATCGTCTCCACCGCAACTCGCGAAGATTGTTTGTCTCCCGTAATGCTCGTATATAAACTGTATATTGCAAAGGTTTAGCCGAGATGCCTTCTCACAATCCGGTCCCTGTGCAAGGTATTTCGGTCTAGTCTCTGGCCGGGAAAATTCCGTTCCTAGCAGGCGCACTGTGAAATCAGCGAGAACAAACCTGGCCGCGCTCTAAATTCAATTTCAAATAAAGAAATTTTGTTAGCCACCGTCATTGCAAAATATCTAGACATTTTCAGTGCGTCTGATGGCGTTAAAACAACCCGGACATTTCTCGCCGTCGACATCGACCGAACAAGGTGGTGCCTGCTATTCTTCGCTACGAGCTCGCGGAGCCCAAGCAAGTAATTTGGTTTTTCCCCGCACGAGCTTTCGACGGATCCTGGGCGATGTGATGAAGACATGAGAGTACTGGTCGGTGGACGATCCCCTTAATAAGGAGATTGCAGATCTCCAAAGGCGCCTCGCTGAACTTGATCTCGAGCGCGCGAGTCTTCTCACTGCGCTTGAGCAACTTAAGTTACGAAGCAAGGCTGCTGTGCGGCCAACGCTGCCAATGCAAACTGCAGGCGATATTGCTACCACGACGAAACTGTCCAATGCCGAGAAGGTCGCCCTATTTCATTCGCTCTTCCATGGTCGCGACGATGTCTTCCCGCGCAGATGGGAAAATTCAAGGACAAATAAGGTAGGCTACGCTCCTGCGTGCCACAACGAATGGGTTCGCGGTATTTGCGAGAAGCCACGGATCAAATGCGGCAACTGTCCTAACCAGGCATTCGTGCCTGTGAACGATGAGATTGTGAGAAGCCATCTACTGGGGCGGGACATCGCTAATCCGGCGCGGGCGGAGCCGTTCGTAGCCGGCGTGTATCCGCTCATGACGGACGAGACCTGCTGGTTCTTGGTCGCCGATTTCGACAAACAGTGTTGGCAGCGCGATGCGTTGGCGTTCCTAGCGACATGCCGGGAAAGGAGTGTGCCCGCAGCTCTTGAGCGTTCCCGCTCCGGCAATGGGGCCCACGTCTGGATCTTTTTCTCGGAACCGGTGCCCGCTTCGGAGGCACGCAGACTCGGTGCCCACTTGGTTACGGAGACGATGGAGCGTTGTCCCGACTTGGGGTTCGAATCCTACGATCGGTTCTTTCCCAGTCAGGACACCATGCCTGCCGGCGGGTTTGGCAATTTGATCGCGTTGCCACTACAGAGCGAACCGCGACAGAAGGGAAACAGTGTTTTCGTGAACGACGAACTGCGACCATACGATGACCAGTGGGCCTTCCTGTCCAGCCATCGGCGCATGAGCCGGACCGAGGTCACCACCATAGTGGAACAGGCATCGGTCGCGGGACGGATTCTGGGAGTGCGCCTTCCTCTCGATGACGATAACGAACAGCCTTGGACAGCTCCGCCGTCGCGGCGAAAGGCCGAGCAGCCGATCGTTGGAGTGATGCCGGTGAGGGTCGAGGTGGTTTCGAGCAATCAGGTGTACATCGATCGGAGCACATTGCCGCCTGCGCTCGTCAATCGTTTGATCCGTCTTGCTGCCTTTCAGAATCCTGAGTTCTACGCGGCTCAAGGGATGCGACTGCCGACCTTTGGCAAACCGCGTGTAATTTCCTGTGCCGAGCTATTCGCCGAGCACGTCGCGCTACCGCGGGGCTGTTTCGATGCCGCTATCGACCTCCTCGCTACCATTGGTATCCGGCCAGAGCTGCGTGATGAGCGGTTTAGTGGCACTCCCATTGGGACGCGCTTTCTTGGAACGCTGACCAAAGAACAGCAAACAGCGGCGGATGCCCTAATAGCGCACGACACTGGCGTACTCGCAGCCACAACCGCTTTCGGGAAGACCGTGGTCGCTGCCAAGCTGATAGCGGAGCGAAACACAAATACGTTGGTCTTGGTGCACCGACAGCAATTATTGGATCAATGGGTAGCGCGGCTACGTGCATTCCTCGACATCGACGCGGAGCGTATCGGGGTCATCCGTGGCGGGAGGAAGCGGCCGACCGGCGTGATCGATGTCGCCACCATCCAAAGCTTGGTGAGGAAGGGGGATGTATCCGATCTCGTGGCGGACTATGGCCAGCTCGTTGTGGATGAATGCCATCACGTGTCTGCCGTCAGCTTTGAGGCAGTAGCTCGCGCCGCCAAGGCAAAATATGTGCTTGGCCTATCAGCAACCGTGACGAGGAAAGATGGCCACCACCCGATCATCTTCATGCAATGCGGTCCTATCCGCTATCGCGTCGACGCGAGGAAGCAAGCTGCCACAAGGCCGTTTTCACACCGTGTTATCATCAAGAAAACTGCGTTCCATGCCGAACGGCAGAGCCCGGATGGGGCCATGTCGATACATGAACTCTATGCCTCTCTTGCGCGCGACGAGGCTCGCAATCAAATGATTTTTGATGACGTCCTCTCCGCTCTCGAAGCAGGGCGCTCCCCGGTAGTGATTACTGAGCGCAAAGACCACCTCAAGACGATTTCAGAGCGTTTAGTGAAGTTTGCGAAGAATGTCATCGTGCTAAAAGGGGGAATGAAGCCGAAGGAACGCAGCCACGTTACCGAGGCACTGAAAGCCATCCCCGACGCCGAGGAGCGGGTCATAGTGGCGACCGGTCGCTATCTCGGTGAGGGCTTCGATGATGCACGCCTTGATACGCTGTTTCTCACCATCCCGATATCTTGGCGCGGAACCCTCGCCCAGTATGCTGGCAGACTTCATCGTCTGCATGCAACGAAGCGAGAGGTGGTCATCTACGATTACGTCGACGAGAACGAACCCATGTTGGCGAAGATGGCTGCCAAACGGGAGGCCGGCTATAGGGCTCTTGGTTACGAAGTCACGCGTGCGGGGGAGCTGTTTACGGGCGATATTGAGGGGCTCGCGAGAATGAGCGTGTGATTTCTCCGAGTGGATTAACTCTGGAGGTTGGAACCGATATATTTTGTTCAGGGGTGGCGGATCAGTTTGCGATCGCCGACAATGTGCGGAAGCAGAATCTTGGTACCGTCGAGAACAATAATAAGAGCATCATCAATTTCCGGTGGCAGTCCGAAATGGCAAAACACAGCGGCACAAAATCGGTTCCTCAGAACATGCGGGCAACATATGACACCATCGTTGCTCTAACTGACAAAGTCTGTCGTGATCATTTGGATAACGAATACCGCGAGCTAGCGCAGCTCATGGCTGCAGCGCTGTGTCGCAAGCGAACTAGCCCGGTCTCCTCGGGGCAGCCACGGACCTGGGCCTGCGCCATCATCTATGTGTTGGGTCAGATTAATTTTCTATCGGATCAATCAATGAAGCCGTATATGACAATGACCGACGTATGTACCGCATTTGGAGTCGGCCAGAGCACCGCCAGTGCAAAGGCGCGCATTATTTTCGACACGTTGAAAACTCACCAACTCGATCCGAAGTGGTCGCTACAAAGATTATTGGATAAAAATCCGCTGGTTTGGATGGCTGAGGTTAATGGCATATTGGTCGATTTGCGCCAGATGCCGCGCGAGGTTCAGGAGATTGCATTTCAGAAAGGCATGATCCCCTACATCCCTGCTGATCGCGGTTGACGTGCCCATTTGCACCGGCAGCCGCGCCAAAAGTGAAGCGAGTTGAGCACAGAGACCGGTTCGATGACTGAGTGGGGAATAGCCAGTTTGGTCCAGATCATCTCCACCACCCAGTCCCGCCAAACCTCAGAATCCGTCGTCGACTGGAAATGGTCCGTTTCTGCGGGGATATTCGCCGCTCTGATTTCGGCTTTCAGTCTCTGTGGACATTTGCGGTCTTTCGAATCGAATTTTGGCCTCCGGTCTCTGCATCCAAAAATTCCGTTCCCGGCGGCTGGATTTCAATGGGCAAAGGACCCCGTTCGGCGGACTTGGAAATCCGGGATTCTGGGAGAATGCCGTTTCGAGTCCATAATTATTGCGGATTTAGTCCGAGCGCTTCGAACTGTCGGGTCCAATCTGCCGGAGCATCGCGCAGTCGTTCAACTCCAATGCCGCGCGGCAGGCGACCTTCGACCGCTGCTCTGACGAGAGCCGGCGCGAGGAACGCTAGCGAGATCGTCATATTGACTTGACGCACACTGCATTTCTGACGTGCTGCGATTTGCTCGACGTCGGTGACCGAACCCGAGACGATCTCGTCAAGCCAGCGACAGCCTCGGGCGATCGCGCTGACCAAGCGTGCGCGACGCTCGATCCGCGTCCGACGCACTTCATTTTTGGCGACGCCGTGCGGGATAAGGATTTGCCTGGATTTTCTGGACGGCGGCTTCTGCCACGGGATTGAGAGCGAGCGACCGTCCGACGAGTCGGATGTTTCTTCAGCGTCTTCAGTCTTGAATAGAACAGTCAAACGATCCTTGCACACATCGATGCGCGCGACGAGCTCCAGGATCACGTTGCGATCTCCAACATTTCCAATGCCGGATGTTGGCTTCTTCTTGTGAGCGATCCGCGTGGCGTCGCGTGCGAATTCCTTCAGTGACTCAGCGCAGTAAAATTGTTGACGGCACACGTCAAAATGGCGGCGGTCTCGGGGTCGTCGTGTTCGCAGGGCGCGGCGGCAAGCCGGTGGTCGAGCGACAGGGCGCGCGGAAAGGCCTCGGCAAGAAGGATCACAAGCCGGATACCCGCTTCAAGTGGCGTATTGAATGGGCTGGCGGCGCTGCTCATTCCTCGATCCAATCAAAGTTGCGATCATTGACGAGTTGATGACACACGCCCTGTTTGTCCCGTATGTCGATAACCGCGAGCCGGGCAGCGCGTCATGACATCGATCCGGAGATTTCTGGAACAGCGTATGCGGCTCCAGGTCAACGAGGAGAAAAGTGACGTGCGCAAGCCGGATGATGTTCATTTTCTGGGCTTTCGT
>Ga0097691_1001180_pt1 | contig 19893 bp, 20 predicted proteins | sample NGESurdeep072012_8_FD_72858 | JGI IMG/M metagenome (GOLD analysis project Ga0097691, IMG submission 72858) | Arctic peat soil microbial communities from Barrow, Alaska - NGEE Surface sample 210-1 deep-072012 | ecosystem: Environmental > Terrestrial > Soil > Wetlands > Peat ... | reverse complement strand
AAATAATCCATTAGCCTGTAGGAGCTCGATTTATCGAGCGATTGATGGCGATGATCGCGCAATAAATTGCGCTCCTACAATGGCTCTTGGTTCTAACGGATTATCTGGGATTAACGTAATATCGCGTAGCGAATCGTTCGCTTCCTCGCACGCAGGAGTTGAAGATTGCCTTCATCGTTTGCCCTTTCTCCCGTTTGCGGGGGAAAGTTGGATAGGGGGATTTTTTCCGGGAGGGGAGAGCAAAGCGAGGGGCCGAGGTGAGGGAACGGATATGGCAAGCATCATTTTTCATTGGTAGCCATGTCCGTAAGGCAGCTTGGTGCCACTAACAAAATACGAATCAGCATTCCCGTAGAATACTGACATGAACCGCTCCACTTCCCCCACCTCGCAACTCATCCATCTGGCCTGGCCGGTTCTGGTCGCGCAGCTTGCCTGGATGGCGAATGCCGTGATCGACACCGCGATGGCCGGGCGACTGTCTGCGATCGACCTTGCCTCGGTCGGCATCGCCGCATCGATCATGGCCACGGTGCTGATGTCGCTGATCAGCGTATTGCTCGCGCTGCCTCCGATCATCGCCCACCTTTACGGCGCAGGCCGGGGTGCCGATGTCGGGCGGGAGATCCATCAGAGCGTGTGGATATCGCTGGTGCTGGCGCTGGTGGCGATCCTGCTGCTGCGTTTCCCCGGCCCTATCATTTCAATCTCGCAGTTGCAGCCGATCGTCGAAACCAAGGTTCGCGCCTATCTCGCCGCATCCGCCTGGGGTGTGCCGGGCGTGTTCGCGTTGCGCATCTTCTTCGGGCTTTCCATCGGCATCGGCCGCCCGCGCCCGGTGATGTTCTTCAACCTGCTGTCGCTGGCGCTCAAGATCCCGCTGAATGCGGTGTTCATGTATGGCCTGCTGGGGGCGCCCGAAATGGGCGGGCCGGGCTGCGCGGTTGCCACGGCGGTGGATGCCTGGCTGATGGCCGCGCTGGCCTGGGGCTGGTGTTTGCGACATCCGGACTACCTGCAGTTCCAGCTGCGCACGCGTTTTGCCGCGCCGGATCGCAAAGCGATCGTGGAGTTCCTGAAGCTGGGCGCGCCGATCGGCCTGACGTTCATCGCGGATGTGACCGCCTTCACCTTCATGGCGCTGTTCATCGCGCGCCTGGGCCCGGTTGTTTCGGGCGCGCACCAGATCGCGGCCAACCTGGCGGCATTGGCTTTCATGGTTCCGCTGTCGCTGGGCAATGCAACGGCGGTGCTGGCCGGCCAGGCTATCGGCGCCGGGCAGCGCGAGCGCGCCCGCCACATTTGCTGGGAAGCCATCCGCCTCGGCATGGCGATCGCAGTCGTGCTCAGCCTGATCTTCTGGTTCGGCGCGCCGCACATCGCCGCCTTCTATACCACCGACCCCGGGGTGCAGAAGGTGGCGATACCGTTGATCATGCTGGCCGCTTTGTATCATCTGGGCGATGCGCTGCAGGCCGTGGCGGTGAATGCCCTGCGCGGATACAAGAAATCGGTGGTGCCGATGTTGATCTATGTAATTCTGCTGTGGGGATTGGGCCTCGGCGGCGGCTTCCTGCTCGGGCTGACCGACACGTTCGGCCCCGCGCGCGGCGCCCCCGGTTTCTGGATCGCCGCGATCGCAAGTCTCTGGTTGGTGGCGGGACTGGTGGCGATTTATTTGAATGAAGTCAGTAGGGCGAAATCAGCCTTAACCTAAGGAAGTGCTGAATAAGTCCGTTCGTGGTGATTGATTCTTACACCTTACGATACAACTGATCCATTTGTAGGAGCGGGCCATGCGGGTGCCCGGACAAAAGTTTATCGTACCCGCGAACAAAAAAACAATCGCGGGCATGGCCCGCTCCTACATGGATTACTGCTTTTTGGATTAATGGCATACACGGCGCTGTGCGGCGGAAGAAAAGAGGGTTGAACTTATGCCTCACTGGGTGATAGATTGCGAGGAATGAAAAGCAATTCGACTCCGGCACATACCGCATACTGCATCTCCGGCACCTGTCAAAATATCAAGGACCATAATGATTAACGCAAGTGGTGTACATCACCCTAAACGAATCCTGAAGTATGCTGCAACATTGCTCGTAGTTGCGCTGCTTGCTTACGCCACCTTTCTTATCTCGCAGTCCTGGCGGGAAGTTAAATCTGATCAGTCCAGCCAGTTGGCGACGATTGCCGACCTGAGCGAGATCGCGATTGATACGTATTTTACCCAGCTGGAAATCGGCATGCAGAATCTGGGCGCGGATTTGGCCGACACGCACAAAAAGCTCGATCTTGACCGTGCATTCAAGTTGGTCAGCCGGTTCCAGGGACTGCACACCGAGCTGGGCAACGTCATGCTGATCCGCAGCGATGGCCAGATATTATTGACCGGAACAATCGCTAACAGCCCGGCTCTGCCTACGCTCGCCAATGATTCCTCATTCATGAAATTTCGCGGCGAACTGCTGCAAGGCCCAGCCTTCGCTATTGGCCAACCGGTCATGGGACCTATAGACAATAGCTGGGTCATCTCCGCACGCTATGTCGTTACCGACCAAAATGGCAAGCTGGTCTGTATCCTCAGCGCCAATTTGCCGGGCAACATGTTGCAACGCTATTGGGCAGACTCAACTATCCCCAAGATTGCCGCGCTGGGACTGGTACGCGATGATGGATACCTGGTAAGCCGCTATCCGGAACCGGATGTCGCGAGCATGGATAATATGTATGGCAAGCCTGCCGAGGGCGCGATGATCGAGTATCTGCGCGCGAACAACTACCCGCAGCACGGGCAAGTGGAAATGCGGGGCAGCGACGGCAAGGCAACGGATTTGCGGGCGATGCGCCGCCTGCAGCACTATCCGGCCACGCTGTTTGTTGAGATGCCGATGTCAGAAATCAAGGCGGCATGGTGGCACAAGATGCATGTTCCCTATGTCCTGATGGCGCTGTTGCTGGCGGGCATATTCGCTTTCTATGGTATGTCGCTGCGTCGCCGCCGCACATGGAGCATGGCACAACGGCGCGAAGAGCTCAGGCGCAACTACGAACAGGCCCTCCAGGAACGGAGTCCGAACGAAATCTTCATGTTCGATGCCGATACATTGCAATTCACCTACGCAAACGATTATGCGCTGGAAAGTATCGGCTATTCCCTGGAGCAATTGCAAAAGAAAAACATGCTTTCCCTGCATCCGGAATTGGGCATCGAATCCTTTGCGGCGATGATCGAACCGCTGCGCCGCGGCGAGCAGGAGTCAATCAAATATCAGACAGTCCAGGCACGCGGGAATGGAAGCACCTATTCTGTGGAGGTTAACCTGCAATTGATCACATCGGATGATGGTGGTGAAGGATTCCTGGCGATCATCAATGACATCACAGCACTCAGACAAGCCGATGAAAATATCAGAGCATTCAATGCTCCCGTTGAGCGGCGCGCTTCCAAGCGCAAGTAACGATGATCGTGGCGAGAAGAGCGATCACGACGATAAAAACATAATTAATAGCGTCAGCTCAGGCTCGCTTTAGCCGTGCGGGATTCCACGTGCGATTCGATTCGCGCAGCGGTGTGCAGAAGCCGTTCCTGGATACAGTCGAAGTCACCCACCTGATAGTCACGGCAGATCAGCGGTCGGCGCTCGTAAATCGTGCACAGCAAGGTGTTCCTATCCAAGGCTGAGCACCAGCCGTCGTCAAGACGCGCCATGACCCATCCGCCCCACCGGTCCTGTTTCGTCAATTCGGGCGGAATGTCGTCGTCACCCATCAACATCACCTCTAACCGGCAGCAGCAGGCTTTACACGTGGTGCACGATATGACCGGGGTGTCGCCGCTATCAGTCATAGTCGACATCGGTCTCGCTACCGGCATATGAATTTTGCAATTCGGTGATGATGGTTTTGATTCCGGTTTTTGACAGTATCTTTTTTACAATGGTGTTTCTGTACTCGTCCATGAATTCGCGCAGGACGGAGTGGTATGTAGAGGGGACTTTTTTCAGCAATGCGTCCCAGCCTGCATCGATATCCGGCGGTGTTTTCCGCATACCCAAGATCAGGGTTTCGAGATCTTTTTGTCTGGCCCGCGCGACGATGGGCCCGTCACCGGCAATCGCGAAAATTACCGCGATAGCGATCACTGCATGTGCATCGAGATCGGGGTCTCTGACCGGGCCCGCGTAATGCCTTTGGCGCAGCCATTTTGCGCATGACACGATACGCTGGTTTTTTTGCCGTTCCAGCAATTCGCGTTTATAGACTTCATCGCCTTGCCATGTCGCGATAGGATCGGCACGGCAGATCTCGGTAAACAGCACCTTGATATCGCGCTGCTGTATGTACGGGTCGTTATCGAAATCCGAAACGAACGCTGTATAGGGCAGGCCGGATAATTCCTTGATATGCCGAAATCCCATCTGGAAAACATATTCAGCACCGTGGTGCAGCAGAAAGGACAGCTGCGCATCGCCGTCTTCCGGAATATTCGCCTGACTGATACCCAGCGAGATACATCCCACCGTCAGGTGAAACGCATCGAGCAAACCATCCGCGGTCCGCTCATTGGTGAATTTTTTGGCGACAAGCACAGTGATGCCGCTTAGCTCATCGAGCAGAGTCTGCGCCGCAGCCTGGTTATCCGCACGTTTTGCCAGCGCTTCGAGCGCTTTCACCAAATGGGGAGGACGCGCGGTGATATGGGCGAGTTGCATGGCTGAATGTTCGGTAACGTGCTGCTGGTTGCGATTGCGCATCACGCAAAAATATCCTCACCCAGGCTGGGGCGAGCACCTTTTTTGGGCGCGCGGGCCGATTTGCCCGGCACTTGCTTGCGCAGGCGCAACATTAAATCATGGGTGGTTCTGGCCAAGGCAAACTCATGATGAGGTTCGTCGTCATCGTCCTCTTCAGAGCGTGCACGCAATTGGTTCTCGCCGGGCACCCAGTCGGGGAACATCTCGAACAACACCCGATCCCAGGCATCCGCATCGCTGCGCGCAATCTCCATCGCGAGCGGAATCACATCGTGATCGGAAGTGGTCTGGCCGCTGCTGAGCGCACCGCGGGAATGGATGTCATTGGCGAGCTCGATGATCTCCCCGGTAGCGGTGGAGAACAGTACGGCAAATGCCGTCGTCCCCCAATCGGTAGCTAACGCCTCATGGACCAGCCTGGTACGCCGCTCCGCATCATCGGTGGAGAAGATGATCCCATGGATATGCGCGAACAGGGATCCGGTCAACACCTCCGGCTCATCTTCGATCATATCCTCGCTCCAGGTCGCGGCGAAAAAGGCCAGACTATCGGCCCATGCCTTGGGCGAGATCAGCAGCGTAGCCAACGACAATTTCCCGCCATCAAAAGCAGACAGATGCATCGCTGCCACCTGCGGCTCCAAAGTATCCAGCACCGCCACCACGGCCAGATCGCCGAATTGTTCCGCAGTGTCATTGATCGCCTCCTCCGCATGAGCGGAAGAGCCGGCCAAAACCAGCTCGGTCACCTGCCGGCTGATCGCCGGAAAATTAGTGTTGCTCGCCATTCCCGTCCTCGCGTGTATCGAACAGATCCATGAAGTCCTGTCCGGGTGCGACATGATCCTCGTCCTCTGCCTCTTTGCCGCCCTCTTCTTCTTGCAGGGCTTCGAGCGAATTGTCCTCGGCAGCCCAGCGCTTGGTGTTCTTGAACAAGAATGCCGTGATGATCGCCTTGCGCGCCAGTTCCGGGTTGTTGACGGCAACGGCAGCCAAAGCCTTGCCCGCCTCGGCATCCGCACACGACACCATCGTGATCACCTTCGCGGCATCGCCCATATCATATTGCTTGCATTGCGCCAGCAGCCCGGCCGGATCATCAAAGCGCAGGTGGTCTGCCAGCGCGAAGCTCAACAGATTCACATCGTCGATCTCCGTGCCCTTCGCGTATTCGCCGAGCAACGATGCAATGACTCTGGAATAATTCTTCCTGTCAGGCGGCTCGCCCAGGGTATCTTCGATCTGGACGCCAAGTTCGCGCGACTGATAGGCAAATTCGTGATGTATATTTTTATTCATTGGTTTTATTCATGGGGTTTAGTATTTAAAGTGATGAATGGCCATCGTGCGGCACGACAACGCCGCAACGATCGAAAAGTGAATGCCACAAAGCTCGCGCCTCATTATCCGGATCGGTGATGATGCGATTGCTCAGGCTCTGGTTATATTCGGTCCTTTTTTTTGGGTCGGAAAGCAACTCATACGCTGTCTTGATCGCATTGAATCGGATCTCGGCACCGGGATGCGTACTCCTGTCCGGATGATGGCGCATCGCAAGCGAGCGATACGCCTTCTTGATCTCCTCGGTCGTCGCGGTCGGCGAAACTCCGAGGATGTTGTATAGGTTTTCCAACTCATGCCTCCTGTGAGGCGGCGATTCTACACATTAGCCAGAACGGGGTATGGAAAGTTGCTGCAATTGCCTGATTCGGCTGGTGGAAGATGCCGGATTCGAACACGACTGACCCGCCGTAAGTGGGCATCCAAGGCCGATAAATCCTGCTCCACAGAACTAAAGCACAGAACTAAAGGGGTTAGCTCAGCTTCGCATTACGTTTTCGCATTTTGCTTCGCCAGTACTTCCATCGCCTCTTCTGCTATTTCCCGCACTTCTTCGTGAGCATCGTTGAGGCAGATTTCAACATAAGTGCGTGCGGCTGCGCTGCCAGTCAGGCCGAGCAGATGGCATGCATCGGCGCGCACGCGATGGTCGGCATGGCGGGTGAGATCGGCCAGTTGCGGCAGCAGCTTTCGTAGCTCTGGTGTGTTGGCATGGGCTTCCAGCAGCGCGCTGACACCCAGGCGTACTTCGATATTGGCCCCGGGTTTGGCAACGATGGCGAGCAGCGACTTGAGGCGATGCGTATCTGCGTCGATAAACGCCACAACCTGCTTGTAGCCGTCCTGCTTTAACAAATGTTCAACATAGTGCGCTGTACCTTCTTCGCCACTCGCCCACTCGGCCCATCGTCGCAGCTCGGCTGGACTTTGTGCGCCGGTGAGGGTAAACGGGCCCAGGCGCAGCCAGGGGGCTGCGCGCACGCCATATTCCGCAGCCTGTTCGGGATGCGCGGCAATATTCACTACCGTCATTTTCCCGATAAGCGCCTGCTTTACCAGCTCGCTCAGTCCCTGCAAAACGGTGGCGCAGTGCGGGCAGCCAGGGGTGATAAAGAGCAGGGCATCGGGTGGCGTGGCAGACATGAGGGCTAATGTAAACTAAAAAACCAAAGGGGTCACCTGCGCAATACTTTAGCAGCCGCTAAGCCCTTCCCGACTGCGCGCGGTTTGACAAGGAAGCTATCTACGGACCGCGAGCCTGAAATTGGTTTTCAGCAGCCCAGCCTCATCGCTGAGTACATGAGCTGCTTCGTTCAGCAATATATCCTTGGCGTTTTTATTCGCATTCTCGATGGCCAGGTCAGCACTGAGATTACGTTCACTGGACAACATGCCATCGTCTTGAAGTGCATGGCTCCTGGCTTCAGCAGATGCCTTGTCCGATTCATTGTTCCCTCTGTTTTTCTCACGGGACTTTTCGCGTGATTCCTGCGCTTCGCGCTCTTTGCGGCGGTCAGCCTCATTGAGCGAGATCAGGTTTTTCTGGCGCAACTTGTTGAACTCGGCAATATCTTCCTGCAAATACTTGAAGTCTTTGTCATGGCTTACGCGCTTGTCGTGGTTCGCTATCAATATGGGCAAGATGCTTGTCAAATCACCGGATGGCGTATAGTCAGCCGCCTTGATTTGTGACCAGGGCAAGGCATTGTCGAAACTGGATTCACCAAACTCCTCCGCGTCAGTCATCGACGGAAAGTTGATATCCGGGGTCACGCCGCGCAACTGGGTGGTGCCGCCATTGATGCGGAAAAATTGGGCGATGGTCATCTTGATTTCGCCGAATTCGGGTTTATCGTGTTTCGCGATTTGATCAAGATCTGCCACGGTCTGCACGGTGCCTTTGCCAAAGCTGGGTTCACCGATCACAACCCCGCGACCGTAATCCTGTATCGCCGCCGCGAAAATTTCAGAGGCTGAGGCCGAGGCACGATTAATGAGCACTCCCAGCGGACCATTCCAGGCAAGACCGGCACTGGTATCGCTATCGACAGTTATATTACCTTCGGAGTCGCGTTGCTGCACCACGGGGCCTTTGCCTACAAACAGGCCGGTCAGTTCGATGGCTTCATCCAATGACCCGCCGCCATTGTTACGCAGATCCACCAGCACGCCATCCACCTTGTCTTTTTTTAGTTCATCCAGCAGGCGCGAGACATCTCTGGTTGCGCTTTTGAAATCCTTGTCGCCCTTCTGGTGGGCAGCAAAATCCTGATAAAACTCGGGCAAGGAGATCACGCCAATGTGCCGCGTCACGCCCCCGTCTTTCACCTCGATGATTGATTTTTTAGCGGCCTGTTTATCCAGGGTGATCTTTTTTCGAACCAGTGATATGAGCTTGTGTTTGCCGTCAGTGCCGGCTTCTGCGGGCAGCACATCAAGACGCACCACAGAATCCTCAGCGCCACGTATCAAGGCCACCGCGTCGTCAATGCGCCAGCCCATGATTTCAGTTATTGGACCATTTTGGCCTTGCCCGACGCCTACGATACGGTCTCCGGCTTTCAACTTGCGAGATAGCGTCGCAGGGCCGCCTGCCAACAGCTCCTTGATCGTAGTGTATTCATCCTTGTCATAAAGCGATGCGCCAATGCCAACAAGAGATAATCTCATCGAAATATCAAACTCCTCGGAAGCGCGCACCCCAAAATAATTGGTATGCGGGTCTATAGCCATCGCATAGGCGTTCATAAAGTCTTGAAATACGTCTTCACTTTTGACCTTGGATAGGCTGTTCAAGGTATTGTCATAGCGTTTGCTCAGTGTTTCGACGATGCTTTTATTATCCTTGCCGGCCAATTCGAGACGCAGCCAGTCGTTCTTGACACGCTTGCGCCACAAGTCGTTCAACTCGACTTCAGATTTTGGCCATGGCGCATTCTTGCGGGTGTATTGATAGCTTTCCTTTATCTTGAAATCAAAACCTTTTTTTAGCAGGGAGCGAGCATAAGTAAAGCGTTCGGCGATTCGCTGCTGATAGAGATTAAATATGGCGAAAGGGGTGCTCAAGTCTTGGTCGAGTATGGCATCATCAAGCTTGGTTCGCGCATAGGCGAAATGATCAATGTCAGCCTGCAAGAAAAATACCTTTTCGCCATCCAGCTCTTTCAGATAGTTGTCGAATATTTGCGAAGATAAACTATCGTCAAGCGCTATGTGTTTGTAATGATACCGGCTCAGAACTTTAGCGGATAAAAGGGCTGCCTGGGACTGTTGTTCCAGCGGCATAAGCTGCGGGGCAGCCTGCGTTGTATTGAGTGCGGCCAGAGCAAACGCCAGCAATATCCACAGTAATTTATTTTTCATTTGTATAAATTTGTATATCAGGGGGAAGGAAGGTTTGGTGCAGAACACATTTGATTTTCAAACGATTGAAGATGGACAGTAAAAAAGGCGCCAAGTTCGATATATTATCCGATATGGGAAATCAATTTGAATTACATGGGCTCCGTCCCTGAGGTCTTGGTGACATAAGCCGCTGGCTAACGCCCGCAAAGTCGCTGGCTATGGCCAACCACATGTAGGAGCGGGCCATGCGGGTGCCCGGACATAACCAGCGACTTGGCGAGCGTTTTTTGCTCGCTTAGTCGAATGGCTAGTAGTTCCATCAAAAGTTTTTCGTGCCCGCGATCAAGCCGCTCGCGGGCATGGCCCGCTCCTACAGGTTTCACTGCTTTTCCTAATCAATCAGTAACCAATCAGGGACAGACCACGGTTTCTAAATCTCAAATCGCCAATTGTTCCGGCACGATACCCAGTGCCTTGGCTATTTTTTCGCGGGTGGATTTCCTGACGGGTTCCTTGGCTTCTTGCTGGGCGTAGGCGCTCTGTGAAATGCCGAGGCGCCGCGCGACTTCCGTCTGGGTGAGGCCGAGGTGTTCGCGCCATGCGCGGATGGGTGTCATGTCCTTGTTGATGACTTTGTTGACCACTGCGTTGGGAATCGTTTCGGTGCGCTGTTTGGACAGGCTCAGGTATTCCGCATATGGAATAACGGCGAAGGCGGGTTTGCCCTTCGCGTCTTTCAGAATCTGGATGTTAATAGGTGCGTTCATTTCGTTTCTCCACATGCGTGATGGTGACGATGATGGGTGTGCCGCTCTGGTCGATTACAAATATCACCCGATGGTCGCCGACACGGAGCCGGTAATCGTCGCGTCCTTGCAGGCGTTTGATGTCACCCGGACAATCCGGCCAGTCTGCGAGTTGCTGTGCCTCGGCGTAGATGTCCTGCCGCTTGCGCTTGTCCGCAATTTTGCGAAGTTGCCGCACTGCCTTGGCTGACCATTCGATGCTGTTCATACCGCCAGTATAAGTAAATTATAAGTTTTTGCAAGTGCAGAAAAAATGGAGACTCGTTTGATTTTCATGGAAGCCGCTAACCCGGCATCCCATCTGCGCGTGGTTTGACAAGGATGGGGGCGTACACCCAGACAAACAATGCAAAGGCGATCAACCATGCCGCCTGTGCCATACCAAGCCACAACAGGTAATGCGCCGGAGCCATCATCGGCAATAGAACCCGTGCAACGTAGGCCGCAAACAATGACATGAAAGCAGGAGCAAGCAACCGCGAGTGTTGCTGAATATCGCGGCCGGTGTGGCCGAGCGCGATGCGCGCCATCATTCCCGCAGTGATCATGCCGATGCCTCCCAATGCGAACGCGTGCAACGGCAGAGAAGGCGATATGGAAAAAAACGGTGTGAGCGCCTTGAGCAGGAACCCGAATGTGGCGCCGCCATATCCGACGTATAACACCCACAGTAGCGGCTTTTTCCAGATGCCCCTGGTGTGCCACCCCGCCAGTCGCATCGTGTGAATCGCGAACAGCAACCCGGCGAGTGCAGCGGTAACCGGTGCATTGCGCCAGATCACATCGGCAATCCAGAACAGCAAGAACACATAAATGCCGGAGCGATCTATCCACACCCGATTCTTTAATATCACCGGATAGCCGACACCCCGTTCGATGAAGAACGGCAACACGCGCCGCGCCATGCTGAAAATCAGTGCGAGCAGAAAATACAATCCGGAATACAAGCCCCACACGATGCCTTGCTCCAACACACCTGACACGCCGAGATAAAAGCAAAGGTTGGCAAGCATCAGCAGCACCAGTTTGGACGCGATGCCGATTTGATCATGCTGTTTTGCACGCAGGATCGGACTAAAAATCGCAACGATGAGCCAAACATCGAACATCAGGTCTAAAAGCAGCATCGGCAGTACCTGCCCGGGTATCAACCACCCAACCACCCGCGCCGCGAGCCACAGTGTTGCCAGGCCTGCCAGCGAGTATCCATGGAGCGTGGGGAGATGGGTCCAATTGCGCACCGCAGTCAATAGAAACCCGGCTGCAACGGCCATGCCATAACCGAAAATCATTTCATGCGCATGCCAGTGCGTGGATGAAAACGGCAAGCGCGGCGCCGGCCAGCCATAGACATAAACGCCACCCCAGATAAATATCGAGAGCAGCGCATATACGCCCGCCAGCAGAAAGAAGGGACGAAAGCCAAGATTGAACAGGACGAATTGGGAAATGGGTTGGTGTGGATCTTTGATCAACAAAATTAAACTCCCTAAGCCGGACGAGCCGGAGTCAAATGCAGGTCGGGCTACGCCCGACATGGCGGGCACAGCCCACCCTACGAATCAAAACCAAAGGTACCGAAAAATCAAAGGTAGCGGAGTCGAATTATTTTATGAGGGTTGCTGGCGTGCGAATAAATGGAACCAGCATCGAAATTATTTTTAAAGATAACAGTGAAATGGACGAGACCAAATAAAACATTCCGAAGCTTACCCCCTTTTAATTTGCTTGACCGATTCCCGTGTACCTATACTGGAAAGTTGCTCATTTTACAAACAGATGGCGGCCCGCTTAAAGCCGATGATCTCTGTGCCGATCAGGGATAATCCTGGCGCGTGGGTCGAACCATGATGTCGCTAATATGAACATGAGGCGGTTGAGTCACGATGTAGTGAATTGCGTTTGCCACATCTTCCCCGTGCAACAACGGGCCAAATCTTTCGTCGAAATTCCGCACCATATCATCACCGTAGCCCGCGCCATCCTGAAACCCGCTGATTACGATGCCGGGCTCAACCAGCGACACGCGAATGCCTTTGGGCCCCACCTCGCGACGCAACGCTTCGGCCAGTGAATGGACGGCGAACTTGGTGGCACCGTAAACCGCGCTGAATGGAGATATGTGCCTCCCCACTACCGACCCGATGATCACGATATCCGCGGTCCGTTTGGGGTAGCCGGATTGCAGTTCATCGACCATTTTCTTGGCAGCTTTTTGCAGCAGGGCCAAAGTTCCTGTTACGTTAATTTTGAGCATTTCTTCGAACTTGGACAAATCTGCATCCTTGACTGATCCGCCCAGGCCACGCCCGGCGTTCGCGACGACGATGTCGGCTGGCTTTCCAAAGCGTTCGATTGCTGAAACAAAGAGCCGCTCCAGCACCGTGCTGTCGGTTGCATCACCTGCTATGCCGCAAAATGCCGCTCCTAACTCTTGTTCAAGTGCCCGAAGTTTTTCTGCGTTGCGGCCATTTCCTACTACACCATAGCCACTGGTAATAAATCTTCTTACTGTCGCTTCCCCAATGCCAGAGGTAGCGCCGGTAACGATCGCGATACGCGAATATCGACCGGACATGATAGTTTTCTCATTGGTCATGCAACTACTCCTTCGTGATATGGATGAATGCGGAGCCATGTTAGCGCCTGGTGAGCCATCAGCCCACCACTTATTCGTGTGCTAGCCGATTCCCGCCGCCAGACTCGGGAACGAAAGGGGTTCAGCTTCGGTTTACATTGCCGCAAGCTATCTAAGGTATCGATCTCTGCTTGCCGCGCCGCCAGAAAAGACCCATTAACGGTTTGACGCTGGTTCCGTGGAGAAGGATGGAGAGCGTGACGACGATCAGTGTCAGTTGTATCAATTGCAGCGACAGCGCCTCTGGCAACCCGTTTTCTATAGCGTACATCAGGTAGTAGAGTGAGCCGATTCCGCGCACGCCGAACCAGCCTGTCATGCCGCGTATGCGCCATGTGGTGTTCGTGCTAAACAGTCCGACGAAGACGCTGATCGGGCGCACGATCACGAACAAGAACAGGGCCAACCCCACCGCTTCCCAAGTCCACGAGTTTAGATACAGTGTGCCTCCGATCAGGAGAACCAGAACCACTTCCGAAAGTCTTTCCAGATGTTCCTTGAATACCAACGATCCTTCGCTGACCGTTTGCGGTGGCTCTAGTTCGGGACGTGCATTTGCATCTGCGCGTACGGATTGCTGGGTTTTGCCTCCATCAAAGGCATCCTGAGCAGCTTTGGCCAGTTTCAGCTCGGTCTGGCGTAGCGCGACGGCGGCAAAAAATACCGCCAGAAATCCCCAGCCGTTAACCATCACAGTCAAACCGTATACGACACCGATCAGCCCGAGCCCGAGGAAGTCGTCCATCAATTCGTGTTTGTGCGGCTTACTGCGCAGCTTCCACCCTACATGAGCCAGCGCAACACCCGCGACGACGCCGATGGTGACGCCAGACAGTGTGGCCCATAGCACATCCATCAATATCCATTTCATTCCAAAATCGCCGGGATCCTGCAGGCCCAGCAACCCCATCCCCAGCATCACAAACGGAAAAGCGCTGCCATCGTTCATGCCCGCCTCGCAAGTCAGGGTAAAGCGCAACTGGTCGTGGTCTCCGGGATGGCGGATTTGCACGTCGGTTGCCAGCACCGGATCGGTAGGTGCAACGATGGCGCCCAGCAGCACGCCTGCACCCAATGGCATACCCAGCACATAATAGGCAAATTCAGCGACCATCACGACGGTAATGGTCATGGATACTGTCGCCAGCAGAATCGGCGAGCGCCAACGGGTAAAACTGAACGGTACCGGCATTTTGACGCCGGCAGAAAACAGGGAGATCAATACCGCTACTTCAGTCAGCGATTCCAGCAGCGCTGATTCCTTGAGTGGATTGAAATGAAATAAATCGAGCACGGTAGGCCCCACCAGCACCCCCACTGCCAGATAAATGATGGCGGAGGTGATCGGCGAGCGCTTGAGGATTGAAGCAGTGAGGCCCATGGCCAACAACAGTCCGCCTACGAGCATGAACCATTGTGTACTAGTCATCAGTACGTTCCAGATACATAAATAACAGCATAGCCCAAGTGAACGAGGAAAAAAGTTATATCACAGTATGAATGGAATGGGGACGGTGAGGCTTGGGTCAAGTCTTGCATTAACACATTCGCCCTGAAGCAAACTGCAAGACAACGGTGTCAGATATGCGCATCTCAGTCATCTTCAATTTTGATTTGTCCTAAAAAAAGCAGTTGAAATTGGTAGGAGCGGGCCATGCCCGGCTATAAGTTTCACAGACAAACGATGCACCAATAATGTCAACCCAACTCTTCATGGAGCTCTGCGGTGATCTCATACGATCGGAGGCGAGCACTATGATCGAATATCTGCGACGTGATCATCAATTCATCCGCACCTGTCTGTTCGATGAAAGCTTTCAATAAACGCTTTACGGTGTCGCGCGAGCCGATTGCGGCGCATGACAGGACCTCGTCCAGCAGGTCACGCTGATGCGGGGCGATGCTATCCAGATAACCGTCCACCGGCGGCTGCAAACGCTTGGGGTGGCCGCTGCGCAGGTTGACAAATGCTTGCTGCATCGAGGTCGCGAGAAATTGCGCCTCCTCTTCGGTATCTGCCGCAAAGACGTTGAAGCCGAGCATCACGTACGGCTTCTTCAGATGAACAGACGGCTTGAAAGTGGAGCGATACAAGGCGATCGCCTGCATCATTTGCTCCGGCGCAAAATGCGACGCGAATGCGTAGGGCAGGCCCAGTGCAGCCGCCAGCTGCGCACCGAAAAGACTCGAGCCAAGAATCCAAATCGGTACATTCAGGCCGGCGCCCGGAACGGCGAGAACCGCATGCCGCTGCGTCGCCGAGAAGTAATCCATCAGTTCGACGACGTCCCGGGGAAACTGATTGGCATCGGAGGCGAGATTCCGGCGCAAGGCACGCGCGGTGAGTTGGTCTGAGCCTGGCGCGCGCCCGAGACCCAGGTCAATGCGCCCGGGAAAGAGCGATTCCAGGGTTCCGAACTGTTCGGCAATCACGAGCGGCGAATGATTGGGCAACATGATCCCGCCGGCACCGACGCGGATGGTCGACGTGCCACCGGCCACATGCCCGATCAGGACAGCGGTCGCGGCGCTGGCAATGCCCGGCATGCCATGATGCTCGGCTAGCCAGAAGCGCTGGTAGCCCCAACGTTCTGCGTGCCGGGCAAGATCAAGCGTGTTGCGAAACGACTGGGCAGCGTCGCTGCCTTCGGTGATTGGGGATAGGTCAAGGATGGAAAAGGGGATCATGTGCTTCACATTGGGAGTAATCGCAAAGACAAGCTTAAACCTAAATCATGTTTGTGGTGCTAAACGCGGATAAAGAAGAGCTAACGGCAAGAGCTAATGGGTCAGCCTGAGCTACCCCGGCTGTTCCGGACACGTTAGAAGGTAGATAATGTAAACGGAGGTGTCAAAACGAATGGGGCTTCATCCCCAAGTAATCTCATGTAATCTTGCGGGCATTGATTGCGGATACCAGAAGGCGAACTCATGACCAAATCGTACGACGTTGCTATCATTGGTTCAGGCTCTGCCGGCCTATCGGCGCTGCGCGAGGTGCGCAAGCAGACCGATAATTTTGTGTTGATCAATGACGGCTCATACGGCACTACCTGCGCGCGCGTTGGATGCATGCCTTCGAAAACGCTGATCGAAGCGGCCAGCGCATTTCACCGGCGCAAGGCGCTCGAGTCCTTCGGCGTGGTTGGAGCACAGGGGCTGACTGTCGATATTCCCGCAGTGTTGAGGCGCGTGCGCCGGTTGCGCGACGGCTTCGTTGCGGGCATGCTCAAACTCACGGATGACCTGAAAGATCGCAGCATTGCGGGCCGTGCACGATTCCTCGAGCCGCAGGTTCTCGAGGTCGGTGAACGCCGCTTGCATGCCAGGAAGATCATCATCGCGACAGGTTCTCGTCCTGTCGTTCCCAAGGAATGGGCCGCACTCGGCACACGGATGCTGACGAGCGATGATTTGTTCGAGCAGGAAACTCTGCCGTCGCACATGGCGGTGATTGGAATGGGTGGTCTCGGCAGCGAGATCGCCCAGGCGCTCGCCCGGCTTGGCATAGCGGTTACCGGTTTCGATGCCGCCGATCATATCGCCGGGCTGAGCGATGCCGATGTCAACAGGCAGGCCGTGGCATTGTTGCGAGCGGAGTTCGCCATGCATCTGGGCCAGGCAGCCGAGCCCGTCATCGAAGGTGAGCGTATCCGCGTGCGTGCCGGAAACGAGAGTGCCGTGGTCGACAAGGTGCTCGTCGCGCTCGGCCGCCGTCCCAATATCGATCAGATGGGCCTCGAGAATCTGGGTGTCGAGCTCGACGAACGCGGTGTGCCGCCTTTCGATATACGCACCATGCAGATCGCCGATCTGCCCGTGTACATCGCAGGCGATGCCAACCGTCACTTGCCGTTGCTGCACGAGGCTCTCGACGAGGGGTATATCGCCGGATATAACGCGCTGCGGAAAGAGCCGGTATGCTTCGAACGACGCGTGCCGCTTGCGATCGTATTTACCGATCCAGGCATCGCCGTCGTTGGACAGTCCTTCGCTGAACTTGACGAGGATGAGATCGTGATCGGCGAAGTCGATTTCTCAAGTCAGGCGCGCGCACGCATGGCGGAGAACAATCACGGCCTGTTGCGCGTCTATGTCGAGAAAAGCAGTGGCAGGCTATTGGGTGCCGAGATGTGCGCGCCGCAAGGTGAACACCTTGCACATCTGCTGGCGTTGGCGGTACAGCGCAAGCTGACGGTGCGCGAGTTGTTGCGCATGCCGTTTTATCATCCTGTGCTGGAGGAGGGCTTGCGCACTGCGTTACGCGACGCCGCCGGCAAGCTGGGCGGCGCAGATGTCCCCGATCTGGGCTACTGCGACCGGATGGGCGCCGATGCGATTGATTAGCGCCGTGGTGTCCGTCTGAATCGCTGTATCTTCTTGGGAAGTTATTGGGACGGAGCCATGCCGCGAACTCGCAGCATTATTCCATTTCTCCTTCAAATGGAAAATAACCTGTAGGTCGGGCTTAACCAGCGGCTTATGTCACCGTATTTTGGTGACTTAGCCGAATGGCTATGCAAAGCTAACCAGCGGCTTATGTCACCGTATTTTGGTGACTTAGCCGAATGGCTATGCAAAGCTCGCCCGACAACTCAATCCGGCGGGCATAGCCCGCCCTACATAATGCTCGTTTGGTATGAAATTGGTATTATTCGCCAAGGGTTACTCAAGACAGGAATAAGATTTCTGAAACAAAACTTCCAGATAATCTGTGACACTGAGCGGCAAAATAAACCAATGGAACGAGTGTTCAAAACCCGCCATTTCAGTCGCTGGATGCGGAAACGGAACTGACCGACGGCGCTTTATGCAGTGCTGTTGCAGAAATGGCCCAAGGTCTGATTGATGCCTATCTTGGTGGCGGTGAGGATGGTTCGTTACAGGAGATTTGCCATGACCACAAAAACTAAAACCAAGAGCCGAATTTTTGAAGCGGTCCACGAGACCGCCAGTGATCTGCATCGGCTTGGATTTATCGACAAACGCAAAATGCGCAAATTCGATGTGCTGTGTCTCGATCCTGTGCCAGAGTACGACAGCGCGAAAATTCGTGCGCTATGTGACCATCTTCAGTTAAGTCAGGCGGTACTTGCCGCCGTTTTGAATACCAGCCTGTCAACTGTGAGGAAATGGGGAATTGGAGAGAAGCATCCCGGTGGCCCATCGTTGAAATTACTCAGCCTGCTGGAGCGCAAGGGATTGGAAGCTGTTCTTTAACCTTTGGCCGCAAGCTCGAAACTTCGCTGCGCTCGTTTTCACGGGAATGACGGGGTCAGGTCCAGATGAAACAAGTAAACCGCAGCTTTTTGTACTACCATGCCTATGCCGCAAGCAAATTTGTGGGGTGCTGAATGAAGCTAGTGTTTACCTTGAACCGCATGCGTCTCTATTTTCAATAATGTCGACCGTTAGGTCCGTCCCATAACAGTTAGGAGTCAACCATGCCTGCCTGGCTCATTCCCGTGCTCAAGTCCGTTCTGCCGTATGTCGGTGCTATCGTATCTGCGGCTGCGCCGGTATTTACCAAGAAAAGTGCTGATGCTGCCGCCAATCAGGCGATATTGCTGCAACAGCAGGTAACTGAACTTCAGGCAGCGGCATCTGCGAACGATGCACACATCAAAGAGCTGGCAATACAAATGCAAAATACTATGGAGGCTTTGGAGATGGGAGCGTCACTTGCGGAGAAAAGACATCAGTGGATTTTAGTGCTCTGTATCTCGGCAATCATCATATCCGTAATTTCTCTGGGCACTGCGTTGTACATTTTTCTTGCGCGATGATTCCTTCTTTAGCTACCGTGAACCGAACACCGGCGGCTGGTTTCCGCATCTGTCAGCGTGAGTCAGCCGTAAAGCGATGCATTAGTTATTTATGAGAAGCGTATATGAAGCATCTACCGGGCTGGACGCTCACATGATCCTGAGCCTTCTCGAACAGCAGCGCATTTCAGGGCGTATCGAAGGGGAATATTTGCAGGGTGGTGTCGGCGGACTTCAGGCGATGGGCTTGGTGCGTGTACTTGTTTCTGAAGCAGACTACGCTGATGCCAAGAAGATAATCAACGAATGGGAATCGATTCAACCGGCTTCGGACAGCCCCAAACCGGAAGCACGACCATCCGGAGGATTAATGATTTTCGTTATAGGGGCCATAGTCGGTGCGTGGATAATGTATTGGATATTAAAAGGGCCCAATTAATGCTAGCCGTTCAGTTGATGTGTGGGATTGATGCTGGCTTAAGGCCGTGCCTTATACGTCATTCAATCATGTTAATTTGCCTCCCGGAAACGGAACTTCGTGACTATCAGGTTTCGACACAGGCTGTGTAAAAACTCAATTACGATTCATTTTCAGGGATATCAAAACCATATCCAACATCAAACAAATCGATTGTAGCGCGTTCTGGAGGGTCGATTTTCTCTCGCTCAATTTTGCTCCGCGTTTTTACACAGCCTGGACGCATTCCGGAAGTTCAACTTTCTCAAAAGCGGCTACTCAATTATTAGTTACAACAATGACAGTACCGCATAAAACTGCATTATGGAAAATTCTCTCGATACCATCCTTGCTTATCACCAACGCACCAAACACCATTTGAATCGTTATGCAGCAGGGCCGGGTGGCTTGGACTGGAAGAACCAGCCGGATCCTTTTCGCAATTTTACCAGCAGCCCCCAACTGGAATTGCATTTGCTGGCCGATGAGCCTCATCGCACCTATACCGATCTCTACAAGACGGATGAAACTACGCGGGAACCGTTGACATTGAGTGGCATTGCCGCCCTGCTTGAACTCTCCTTCGGCATTTCCGCATGGAAGCAGTACGATGGCCCGCGCTGGGCCCTGCGCTGCAATCCCTCCAGCGGTAATCTGCACCCCACTGAGGCTTATGTGATTACTGAAGGATGCAGCGGCATTGTGAATGGCGTACATCACTATGTGAGTCGCGATCATGTTCTGGAACAGCGCTGCCGTTTTGACGTGACGGGAAGCGGCAGCG
>Ga0097691_1001179_pt1 | contig 19893 bp, 20 predicted proteins | sample NGESurdeep072012_8_FD_72858 | JGI IMG/M metagenome (GOLD analysis project Ga0097691, IMG submission 72858) | Arctic peat soil microbial communities from Barrow, Alaska - NGEE Surface sample 210-1 deep-072012 | ecosystem: Environmental > Terrestrial > Soil > Wetlands > Peat ... | reverse complement strand
CTTCTATCTCTCCGATTGAGAATTTGATCGCGTTGATCACTGTCCCGGTTCCTCATCGGAGATCGGGTTGATCGCGCAGGCGAAGGTCTACGGTAACTGGCTCGCGAGTTCGCCGGCGGTCATCGTCGTCAACAATGCATCAGCCTTGGCATAGGTGCGGCCCGGCCGCAACATCGGCCGCGATTTGCCCGCCAACTCACGCAGCCTCGTGATGGTAATAACGCAAGAGCCCACCCAGCCTTTCGCGACATTGCACAGGCTCCTCACGACGCGTTTCCGTGACCCGACGGAACAACAGGACGTTGGACTTCCCTTGATGATTCCGCTCGGCATGGTAATGCGCAACATATTCGCTCAGCGCCCGCCGCAAGGAGCGCTCGCCAAAGAGAATGATCTTCGACAAGCACTCGTCCTTCACCGACCTGACCCATCGCTCAGCATAGGCATTCAAGTTCGGACTGCGGGCAGGCAATGCGAGCGGTTTGACCCCGCCTGACTCGATGATCGCTCGGAAGGAGATGGTGTACTTCGTGTCGCGATCATGCAGGAGATAGCGACAGTCTCGAAGGGTGCCGCATCCCTCCATGGTCACGTTCCGGGCCATTTGCTGCATCCATCGCTCGTCCGGATGAACGGTAATCCCGGCGATGTCCACCTTCCGGCTCTCGAGATGGATGAAAAACAGCACGTAGTAAGTCACCAGTCCTCGCAGCGTGAGGACCTCCACCGTGAAAAAGTCGGTCCCCGCCAGCACCGCCAGGTGAGCCCGAATGAATGCCGCCCAGGTGGTCGTGTGCTTGCGCTCCGGCGCGGGCGGTAGACCGTGACGGCGCAGAATATTGCCGACCGTTTGATCCGATACCTCATGCCCCAGATTGGCCAGCGCCCCCACGATCCGATCATAGCCCCAGGACCGATTCTCCTCGGCCATGCGAACAATCAATTGCTCAACTTCTCTGTCGATCCGTGGCCGGCCCGGGGTTCGACGTGCCCGCGATCCATCGAACTTGCGGGCGACGAGCCTTCGGTACCATGCCAAGATGGTGTCCGGCAGGGCGGCAGTCGCCACCTCGCCGAGTGCCTTGCGGCCCAGTCGACGGCCAATCTCGCCAAGCTTCGCTCGCTCTGCGTCCGAGAACTTCAGCCGCCCCTTCAATTGGCCCCTCAGAATCCGGTTTTCAGCAGCCAGATATTCGTTCCGCAGCAGCAGCTCCTGGTCCACCGTCCCGGTGATGTAGGCCAGGATGCGTGCCCACTCCATGCGTCTCCCCCCATTTGCCCGCCGATCCACGATGGGCACCACTGATCGTTCAAAAAAACGTAGCCGACGATGCGCGGCGAGACCACGCTCGGATGGGATAACTACTCGACTTTCTTGCAGTTCTAATTTTTTGGCCATACGAGTTGGCGAGCAGGATCGATCGGGAGCGCAAAGTCGTGGCACGTCCGCTTTACCTAATTCTTATCCAGGATAGATTAGCTCAGCGTTGGTGGAACCGCTCCCGCCTTGGATACGCGCGGTCGTGGACGCCCGCCATCGGATAGCACGACGATCACGACGATCTCGTCCGGGCGCGGGGCGTTCGGCACCATGAGAGTGAAAGTGTCGATCTGATCAAACGAGAAGACATCGTCCTTGTGGCCAAGCGGCACGTCGATCTCGGCCCCCGGCCCGCCGATCTTTACATTCGACGGGATGATCGCCAATCCACCGCCAATCGCCTCACGCATCGGCTTGCCCATGCGTGGATGCAGTATGGCGGCCGCATGCTCGATATCGCCGAATGAGCCCACGATGGCGGCCTTGCCGTAGGCGATGGCAGGGTTCGGCAACTGCGCAAGGCAATCCTTTACCAGCCGCTCGCCCAGCTCGGCTCCAAATGGGATGAGCACTTCCAAATTATCCGTCGACTGCCCAGCCAGCGGATTGGTGATCACCGCACAGGCGGCAACGCGGGTGACTGGGCGGATCGCTGGCAGCCCGCCTTCCGCACGAACGGTATCTCTCACAACAAGTAAGCGGCGGATATCCATGAATCACCTGCCGATCAAACGTTCGAAATTCCGGTTCAGGACCATATCCGCTTCCGCGGGTTTAAGCGCATTTTTTACGAAGGTGACCGGATTCGGGACTACCAGCGGGAATGGAGCATCGCTTCCCATTAACAGATGCTCGACCGGCACGACAGTCGCGGAGTAGCGCAGGATGTCCGGCTCAAAACAGGCTGTATCGAAATAAAGCCCGCGCAAATATTCACCTACCGACTTTTTGAGGTGCCCGTAGGGCTTATGCGGATTGGTGTCTATCTCGCACTGCATGCGCGCCCTCAGCACCAGACTAAATGCACCCGTGTGGGCGAATACCAGCTTGAGACGCGGCCAGCGGTCGAGGAAACCGGAACACACCATCTTCAGAATATTGAGCGTGTTCTCGAACAAATAGCCCGCCACAACGGTCAATTCAAAGTCCCGCATGCGTTCCTTGCCGGCGGGGTCAGCTGGATGGACAAAGAGTGGAACATCGAGCTCGACCGCGGCCTCGTAGATTGGCCGAAACTCATCCGCATAAAGGTGAGTACCCCGAACATTCGATCCGACGTGTCCACCGATGAACCCGTGCTCTCGCACACAGCGGCGCAGCTCGGCGGCAGCGGCGGCCGGATCCTGCATCGGCAGAAAGGCCCACGCCCCGAACCGAGCCTTCTCTTTGTTCACCGCCTCGGCGAGAGAGTCGTTGTAGATACGCGCGGCCTTCACCGCAATGCCGGCATCGAGAGAATAGTCGATGAAGGGCGTCGCCAGTGACAAGATGGTGCGGTCAATGCCCAGACGATCAAGACGGTCGATCTGACGGCCGGCGTCGAAGAACGTCGAGTTCAGCGCGAAGGGTATACCGCGGATATTCAGATCGCACGCATCGTCCTCCGCGCGCACGACCTTGACCGCGAACGCATCCTGTCGCTGCACAAAGCGAAAGAATTCGTCTGGTACGAAGTGGCAATGAATGTCAGTGATCATTTTCAAAGCCCTAGATATGCAACCTTCAGCCGTTCATCGTTCAGAAGAGATTGTCCCTCCCCCTGAAGCACGATGCGGCCATTGTCGAGCACGTATGCACGGTCGGATGTGCGCAAAACGTGATGCACGTTTTGTTCTACTATCATGACGGTAAGACCGTTACCGCGCAGACGGACGATGAGATCGAACAAAAGTTTCACGTAAATCGGGGCCAGGCCTTCTGTCGGCTCGTCCAACAGAAGAACGCGAGGCTTGGCCATCAAGGCTCGGCCAATTGCAAGCATCTGCTGTTCGCCGCCGCTGAGAGAGCCGGCAATTTGCTTGCGGCGCTCGGCCAGGACCGGCAGCAGCTGGAAGACCTCTTCCAGAGACTGCCGCCCGGCTGCCCGCGCCGTCGGCGAATAGGCGCCGACTTCGAGATTCTCCAGCACATTCATAAACGGGAACAAGCGCCGTCGCTCCGGCACCAAGACGAGACCGCGCGGCGGTCGCTCATACGCTGGCAAATGATCGATCGGCTCTCCGTCGAGCAAAATCTGGCCGTTGTAAGTCGTCCGCAGTCCGGCCAATGTGAACATCAGCGTACTCTTGCCTGCGGCATTCGCGCCCACGAGTCCGATAATGTCGCCGGCATTCACGGTAAGGCTGACGTCGTGCAGGACTTGCACCGGCCCGTAGAAGGCATTGAGATTTTTTACCTCAAGCAAGGTCCATCTCCTCACCGAGATAGGCCTTCACGACCGCGGGGTCGCGCGCCATGGCAGCGGGCGGCCCTTCCGCAATTAGCTCGCCACGATTGAGGACGATTATCCGGCTCGCTGTCTTCATGATTGCGTAGAGAACATGCTCGACCCAGATCACGGTGATCCCGCGTGCAGGTAGCCCGGCCACGAATTTAGTCATCACGCCAACCTCGGTCGGAGTGAGGCCCGCCATGATTTCATCGAACAGAACAAGCTTCGGCTGCATCGCCAAAGCGCGCGCGACTTCGAGGCGCTTGAGCAGCCCGACCGTAAGCGCGCTAACCGGCGTTCCGAAGTAGTCGGCCAGCCCAACATCGGCTAGCGTAATTTCCGCGAGCCTGCGCGCTCCGGCGATAGATTTCTCACGCAGAAAGGCAGTCAACATCACATTCTCGACAACCGAGAGCTGTCGGTAGGGTTTTGGTATCTGAAAGGTGCGGCCGATTCCGACGCGTGCGACCTCATACGGCTTCCAACCGGTCACCGTCTTGCCGTCAAAAACGATTTCGCCTGCGGTCGGTGGTAGGACACCAGCAATAAGGTTGTAAAGAGTACTTTTTCCGGCGCCGTTTGGACCGATCAGCCCGAGCAACTCGCCCTGCCCGACGCTGAAGCTTACATTGTTAACCGCCATGAGCGCACCGAACTTGCGGCTAGCATTGCGGACCTCAAGAAGCACGCTCATGAGAACGGCCTCCAGCGTGCAAGTTTGCCGATGGCCGCGGCCAGTCCGCCCGGGAAATACAGCATCACAACAATCAGCCCGGCGCTGTAGATTACGAGGTGCAGACCGGCAGCGGCATTGCCAAGATTCGACCGCAGCAGCTCCGATAAGGGCGTGATCAGAAAAGACCCGAGCACGGGCCCAATGGCAGTACCCAAACCGCCGACCGCTGGCAGAAGCGCGAACTGGAACGAAATCTCCGGCGAAATGACAAAGGTCGGATCGAGATAGAGAAAATACTGCGCGAACAGCGACCCACCGATTCCGGTCAGTGACGCGCTTAGCGCCATCGCGGATGTCCGCCCCAGCTGGGGATTCACACCGGCTGCGCTGGCGGCATCCTCGTCGTCACGAATTGCGAACAGGTAGTAGCCGTAACGCGACGCCTCGAGGGCCTTCGTAATCGCGTAGACCAGGACGGCATAGCCAAGCATCAACGCGGCGTAGGTTGTCTTCGACGTGAACACCATATTGATGAGGCTGGGGGCCGGCGAGATCGAAAGCCCTTCCGGCCCACCTGTCAGCGACGCCCAGTTCAGGGCGCCGATCCGCACGACTTCTGCAAAGGCAAGCGTCGAGAGAATGAAGAACGGTCCGCGCAGCCGCGCGCAGACCAGCGCCAGGACAGCCCCAAAGACGGCTGCCAGCAATCCGCCGCACCAGATGCCGATCCATGGCGTCACGTTGAAATGGACCAGCAGAATTGTCGAGGTATATGCGCCGACGCCAAAGAACGCCGCGTGTCCAAACGAGATCAGCCCCGCATAGCCGCCGGCAATATTCCAAGCGAGCGCGAGCCCGGCGAACAGAAATGTTAGCAGCAGGACATCCCGCAGGGTTGGCGACAGCCCGACCGCAACCAATCCGATGCAGACCAGCAGCAGCAGAATCTCGAAAAGCGAAACCTTCCCCCGCTGTGGGAGGATTGGCAGCCGCCTGGCTTTTCCAGTTGGTTTTGGTTCAGCGATGGACATGGGCAGTCAATCATTCATCCCGATATTGGCCGCGCCCTTCTGTCCAAGCAGTCCGTTCGGCCGGAAGATCATCACCAGCAGGAACAGGATAAAGAAGAACATTTGCCCTAAGGCTGGCGAGACGTAATAGCTGCTAAGCGATTGCACGACGCCGACGCAGATGCCGCCGAGTAACGCGCCCTCGATGCTTCCCATCCCTCCCAGCACGACGATGACGAAAGCAATCAGAACGAAATTCAAGCCGACGGTGGGGAACACAGAGAACAGCGGCAGCATGATACAGGCCGCAAGCCCGACCAGCGCCGATCCGCCGGCAAACGTGATCAGGAAGATACGAGGCACCGGGATGCCCATCAGCATCGCGGCCTCCCCGTCCTGCACGGTCGCGCGGATCGCCTTGCCGAGATAGGTCGTGCGTATCATCCACTGCAGACCGACTGTGCAGAGTATCGTGATAAGAAAACCGAGTAAAAGCTCCACTTTGAAATAGAACGGCCCGATGGTGACCGACTGGCTAAAGATCGGCGGCACATCAAGAAGATCGGCGGTCATCAGCATCAGCGCAATGTTCTGGAGGAAGATGGACAGACCCATAGTCGCGAAAACGACGACTAGGTGGGGCTTGTCGAGCGCCCGATTTATGATCATCCAGTACACCAGCGCCCCGAACAGAAACATCGCCGGCACTATAGCAATCGCCGCGATGTAGGGATTGAGCCCGAGTAAATGGCTGATGCCCCAGGCGCCGTACATGGCGATCATCAGAAATTCGCCGTGCGCGAAGTTCACGACCCGTAGCACGCCGAAAATCAGCGTCAGGCCGATGCTCATCAGCGCGTAGATGCTGCCGATCAGGATGCCGGAAAGGACGAGTTGTCCGAACGCGTTCATAATGCGTGTGAAAGGGTGCTGAGGACAAGCGCCGAGACCGCGCGGGGCTCGCGCCCCGCGCGGCCCAATTCAGCGCTTGCTCCAGAGCGGCATCGGGACGTCGACCGCCTCGTGAGTCGCGAGCTTCGGCGGAAACACCTGCTCGTTGCCGGCCTTCGTCCACTGCCACACACCAATCGACGCGCGTAGATTTTGCCCCGCGTCTTTCGGATCGTCCGGCCAGTCAAAGTTGGTGAACTTGATGCCGCTGCCGTTGACCAGCGAACCTTCCGGCAAGTCGAGCTTCAGCGCGATCTCGCGCAGTTCGTCCGGCTCGTAGGTCTTGGCCTTTGGCAGCACTTCGGTGAACAGCGCCCAGATCGCCGAGAAGCCGGCGGCGGCGTGGCCGGCGGGTGGGCGCTTCATCTTGGCCTCATAACGCTTGTAAAACTCATCCGCCACCTTGCGGGTTTCGGGCCGCAGCACGTTGGCGTTTACCTTCGGCGGGAAGTCCGCGACGAAAATTCCGTTGACCATGTCACCGATCGAGGCGCGCAGGTCCGGCGACGAATAGCCGGCGCTGACGCCGATAAAAGCCGCGACGTTGAGATCGAACTCCTTCGCCTTGCGCTGGAACAGGATCGCGTCGTTCGGAAATGAAATCGCGATCAGAATGTCGGGCTTTACGTCCTTCAGCTTCTGGACGATTGGCGTCATGTCGGTCGCAAACTGGTCGTAGCCCTCGTCGTAGACAAGCTTGATGCCGTTGGTCTCCGAATAGGCGCGGATACCGTCGCCGACCGACTTGCCGAACGCGCGGTTTTCCCACAGCAGCGCGATGCGCAAGTCGCTAGTCGGCTTCTTGAGGCGCTTGGACAGATCATCGACCACAAAATCGACGGCGGCCTGTCCGTATTTGCGAGCAGGCGCGCCGACCTGGAACGTGTGTTTGAAACCGCGTCGCGTAATGATCTCAGCGGCTCCGGTCGTCTCCCAGTGGAAGACGCCCTGACGTTCGGCTGCCTGACTCACTGCAATGGCGAGCGGCGAGGCAAACGAACCGGTCGTAATTTTAATTCCCTCTTTCGTAATCAGACGCTCGGTTTCACTAATCGCGGCATTTGCATTCGTTGCGTCGCCTTGCAGATATTCGATCTTGCGCCCGTTCACGCCCCCGCGCTCGTTGATCATGTCGCGCGCAATCTGCATCGCCTCCCAGTTTTCAAGACCGTTCTTCGCGAACGGTCCGGTGAGCGGCAACAGCACTCCGATCCGGATCGGCTCCTGCGCGACGGCAGGTACAGCGATCAAGACCAGTGCGGCGCTCGCGATCATCGCAATCAGGCGAAGAAGGGGTTGCATAGAGAACTCCATGTTTCACGCGTTCAAGCCCGAAGTTGAAACGGTAGCAACCATGCATACATGCAGCAATCGAATTATGGCTATACAACCTATTCATAAAACGTATAATTGGCCAAACGAGTGGTTGTCTCTGATGGATATGCAAAAAATCCAGTATTTCTTTGCAGTGATCGAGCATCGGAATCTCTCCAGCGCCGCTCAAGCGTTGCGCGTTTCCCAGCCGACACTCAGCCGGCAGATGCAAGCGCTAGAAAACGAGTTCAAGACGCCACTATTCGTGCGTGGCGGACGCGGCATGACGCTGACCGAAGCCGGGCAACGGCTGCATGAGGGATTGCAAGGACTTGAGCGGCAATTGCGTTCGCTCAAGGACGATGTCGCCGCGGCTCTGATCGAGCCCTCGGGCGAAGTCGCGTTCGGGATTCCGCCCTCACCGCGCACGTTGATTGCCGTGCCATTGCTCCAGCGCTTTGCGAAGGCCTATCCGCGCGTCGTGGTGCGCGTTGTCGAGGAGACCAGCGGCCAGCTTCGCGATCTTATCGCTAGCGGTGTCCTCGACGTCGCCATCACCAACGCACATGAACCAAGCCATGGCGTTGTGTCGCAGCCCCTCGGCCGCGAGCGGATGCTGCTAGTCGGCCCCATCCACGCGAAGCTGTCATTGCAGAAGGAGATTCCGATCGAGCGGCTGGCCGAGCTTCCACTGATCCTAACCACGCGGCCCAATAGCCTGCGCTTGATCGTCGAGGCTGGATTGAGCGCGCAAGGGCTCCAACCGAATGTACGGCTGGAAGCTAATACGCTTCCGCTGATGACTGATCTGGTGAGCGCCGGGCTGGGCTACACCGTGCTGCCAGCCTGTGGCGTCAGCGCATTGGTGAAAGAACGCGCACTCTCAGCTTCTCCTATCGAAGACTTGTTCATCACGTGGCTAGTGGCGAAGCCCAAGACGCGTTCGCTCAGCGTCGCGGCACAACGTTTCTATGAAGCAATTTGCGAGATTGGGCACGAGCAGGTCCGCGCCGGAGTCTGGCATTTACACAATTGAACTTGCAAATGATGCGCACGCTGGCATTGCGCATTTAGCTTATACGGCGTTTGAATAGTTTTTATTATGACGATGTGATTGCTGTATAGGGATCGCCGCGTTAGTCTAATGCCATCGGACCCCGTGCCGCGGTGTCTTCGTATTGAGGTCATACAGCAATGGCATCGCAATCTCAGATCATCGGCGCCCTGAATAATTCCAGTTTCACGCGACAGCATCTCGCCTTCTATCTCGTCATCATTTTTTGTCATTTTTTCGACGGCTTCGATATCCAGATGATGGGTTTCGTGCTTCCAGGCATAGTCGGCGAATTCAAGCTCACGCCACCACAAGCCGGGTTCCTGGCTTCGAGCGTATTCCTGGGAATGCTCGCCGGCGGAATCATCGTTGGCACTATGGCCGATTACATCGGCCGAAAAAAAGCGCTGGTCTTCGCCATCACGGTCTATGGCGCAATGGGCCTGGCTGCCGCCTCCGTCAATACCTACGAATCCTTGTTGGTGATCCGCATCATTCAAGGTTTCGGGCTCGGTGCGGAAGTGCCACTTGTCTTCACGTATCTGTCGGAATTTCTGCCGGCTAAACGGCGCGGAATTCTGATCGCCTCCATCGTAGCATTCTGGCAGGCGTCGAGCTTCGCGGCCGCGCTGCTCGCAATCTACATCATCCCCGCATATACGTGGCGCGGGCTGTTCGTCGCAGCGGCGATCCCGATTTCGCTCCTCATCGTGTTGGTCATCCGGCTTCCGGAATCGGTACGCTTCCTGCTGCTCAAGGGCCGCACCTCGGAAGCCGAAGACATCGTCAAGCGATTCAGCGACGTCGACCCCTCTAGCATTCCTTCGTTGGATACCCTCGCCGCCGAGCCGCAAGCCAAACTCAAGGATTTCGTAAAAGCTGGTTACATTCGAACGACGATCGGCCTTTGGGTGATGCAGTTCTGCGGCGGCGCGGTGTTTATTGGCATGCTCGTGTGGTTGCCGTCTGTGTTCGTCAAAATGGGTTTCTCCCTGGTACGCAGCTTCGTCTTTACGGCGGCTATCACGGCATCGGGCGCGTTGGGAAATGTCGTCGGCGGTATCATGCTCGATCGCATCGGCCGGAAAGCAACCTTGTCCGGCGCTTTCGTAGTCGGCAGCTTGCTGATGTTTATTTGGGGCTATGCATCGTCCGAAACCGCGATTGTACTGGTCGGGTGCCTAACCGCGTTCTTTGCGTTTGCCGGGGCCGGCGGGCCGCTGTTCGCCTATACCAGTGAAATCTACCCCACCCGCTTCCGCGCGACCGGCACCGGTTGGGCCGCAGCGTGGCAACGCATTGGCGGCATCACCGCGCCCCTGATCCTGGGCATAGTGCTTGCCAGCGGCGCGCAGAACTTCGCCTTCTTCGCCATTCTTTCGGCAACGCTGCTGCTGGCTGGTATCGCAATGTTGCTGCTTGGATATGAAACGAGAGGCCGGTCCCTCGAGCAGATCCAATCCGATTTGAGCGGGCGAGCCGGGTAGAAGACCATGCCTTTCGTCACGTCACGCGGGACAAACCTGCATTACGAAACCGTGGGCTCTGGCCCCGCGATCCTGATGGTGCATGGATTCACGAATCACGGACTCGTCTGGGCGGAGCAAATCGCAGATCTGTTGTATGCGAGCTACCAGGTCATTCTGGTTGACCTCGCAGGCCACGGACTTTCACAGCCCGCGGCGCAAAAGCTGACGGTTCCAGAAATGGCTCAAGATATGATCGCCCTGCTCAATCACCTCAAGGTCGAACGCGCGGCCGTGTGCGGGCTGTCTCTCGGCGGTATGATCGCGCAGATCATGGCGGCAGATTTTTCGAGGCGTGTTGGACCCATCGTGGTCGCGAACTCATGCGCCGATTGCACTGCGCCGGAAACCGTCAAGGAGATCGATTCTTGGGTTGGACTGTTCGAACAGCCCGACGGTCCCGTGAAGCGCCTACAAACTGTCTGGCCGAGAATGTTGAATGAGGCGTTCCGTTCGAGCCCGACCGGAGCAGCGTTCCTTGCGAGCTGGACGCGCATCGTCGCCAGAATCCCCGGCAGTTCCTTCGCAAACGTCGCGCGCGGACTGCGAGAGTTCAACAGCACCGATCGTTTGAGGAATGTCCGCACGCCCTGTCTCGTGATCAGCAGCGAATTCGACAAGCTATTTCCGCCTGCGATGTGCAAGCGGGTGTCCGACCTGATTGTGAATTCGCTCTTCACCGTGATCGACGGCGGTAGCCACCTGTCCTCTCTGGACAGTCCCAAGGCTTTCAACGACCTTCTGCTTGGATTTATCAAAGACCAGCGCTGGTAGCCGCATAAGCGTTAGCCGCCGCCAATTCAAGCATAGAGCGCTGCGCCCAACTTGGTGGGCAGGCGTTTCATCCATGAATTAATTTGCGCAAACATGTCTGCGAGGAAATTCAAATGCCTCGAACAGAATTCCCTACGCAAGAGAACAAAGAATTATTTCGGCATAAAAGAAAATCTTGGCGCAAGTACGGGGAATTTCACCTATCAAAACCAAAATCATCGCCGGATGAGGTTTTCGGTACACACCACGAGCTCAGCTGCGATGTTCCGTAATCTGTCATTCTGCGAATTCACCACCTTGGGCTTCCGTCATCAGGCTGGTCCACGGCATCCAACAGCAGCGCGTTTTTTTGTGTAAACGAAAAGATCCGACTGCGGCTCGCCGGGCTGAATCCGAACTCGGACGCAATTCGCATCATTATTTCGGCCTGCCGATTTAGAGTCGCGAGGTATGGCGATTGAATTGGAAATCCGTTGGGCGATTTGATCATCGCGCCGTATTTCTGGACCGCCTCCGCAGCCTCAAGCCACAAAGCAAAGGAGGTACAATAAGCCGCGAGAGGACCGCGATCAAAACTGCTCAATACTCCCTTTGAAGTAAGCTCACCTACAATTCGGTCCCATTCCTGCCGCGCAACTGGCCCGAGCTCTGGTGGGCATTCCAGGATGCGAACCGGCTTTGTTTCTTTGGTTTCAGGCGGGAGCTTGTGCTGGCTATACGCAATCTCCTTAAGACCTTTCGGCTTGGTTTTTCGTTCTTGCATGTGCGTGACCTTGCGCTCCCGCTACGTCATTCCTGACCGCGATTTTCGGCCGGCTGTACAGAAGCCGGAGTGGAGTTTGTGTCTTTAAGGCCAGCCAGCCGTTCAGCGGCAACCACATCGAACGAACGGCCGTCACCGAGAAGACACGCCGTCATGCCCGTGAACGCCTGCCAACGTCGCACCGCGACATCGACGTAGCGTGGCTCCAATTCCATCCCCAGACAGACTCTGCCGGTGGTCTCAGCAGCGATCAGCGTCGTGCCACTGCCAAGAAATGGGTCATAGACCGCTTGGCCGGGATTGCTGTTGTTCTGCATCGGCCGTCGCATGCATTCGACGGGCTTCTGGGTGCTGTGCGTGGTTTTGGAGTCTTGTCCGCCGCTGGCAATGGTCCAGAGCGTGGTCTGCTTGCGATCGCCGGTCCAATGACCTTTCGTCCGCACCGCATACCAGCAGGGCTCATGCTGCCAGTGATAATCGCCGCGGCTCATTACAAGTCGTTCCTTGGCCCAAATAATCTGCGCGCGGACGGCGAAGCCGTTGTCGACAAGACTGTCCGCAACTGTCGTGGCGTGCAGGGCGCCGTGCCAGACGTAAGCGATGTTGCCTTTGAACAAGCCCCAGGCAGCTGCCCAGTCTGCCTGGTCGTCGTTACGGACCTTTCCGCGTCGGGCCGATCGGTTCACTCCCAGGCGATGACGCCAAGCCGGATCGTAATCGACCCCGTAGGGCGGGTCGGTGACCATGAGTTCGGGTGCTAGGCCCCCCAGCAGTGCTGCGACCGCAGCGGCGTCGGTACTGTCACCACAGGCAATCCGATGAGAGCCCGCTAACCAGATATCCCCGACTGCGGTGACGGCTTTTTCAGGTAATTCCGGAACCTCATTTTCGTCGGTAAGGCCGTTAGCGCCTGCGGGATTGAGGGCCTTGGCAAGCTCTTCAGCCGTAAAGCCCAACGCCTTTAAGTCGGCCCCGAGCACCGACAAATCCGTCAACTCGAGATGCAGCATGTCGAGATCCCAGCCGGCATTGAGCGCGATCCGGTTGTCGGCCAGCATCAGCTGACGTCGTTGCAGGTCGGTCAGTCCGCTCAAGACAACGACTGGCACTTCGGTGAGTCCCAACTGGCGCGCGGCCGCGAGCCGGCCATGACCGGCGATGATGTCGCCTTCCGCGCCAACGAGTATGGGATTCGAAAACCCGAATGCCTGGATGCTGCCGGCGATCTCCGCGACCTGCGCGTCGTTATGCGTGCGCGCGTTGCGCGCCGACGGGATGAGCCGCGCTACCGGCCACATTTCCAAACGCAAGCGATCGATGCTGGATACCGCGTCAGTGCTGTTCATTTTGTTACTCGCTTCATTTGTCGCCTGGTTGCTCGCCCCATCCCCTCAGCACCCCCCTCCCCCTCCAGGAAAAAATATTCGGCGGAATTCTGCGGAAATACGCGCGGGCCCCCCAACCGGTGGACCCCCAAAAACCCCTAGAGATTTAAACCCCCCTACCCCCCTCGGCCATGTTGCGGACATTGCAGCACCTTCAGTTCATTGAGGATGTAGGCGAGGCCGGCGCCATGTCTTTTGATCTCAGCCTCGGTTGCCTCACCCTGCATCGTCGGATCGATTGCGTTGATGATTTCGCCGTAGATCTTCGGCGTCGCGACATATCGATCATGTAGGGCCGTGCACCATCGTCGTTCGGCAGCGGCACGAGCTGCGTCAATACTGCGGTTTCCGCTGGCTGACGGAAACGGCTGACCAATCTGAAGAGTTGTCTGTCCTGAATGCGCCTTGCGAGCGATCGGCTTATTCGACTCTTTGATCGCTTCCGACACCGGTTCAATCAAGGAAGGTTTCTTAGAATGGTTAGTTAGAAAGGTTTGGGTGACATCTTTGTCACCAGCAAGGTGACGAGATTGACACCCAGAAGGTGACACATTCGTCACATCTAAGTGTGCGCGCTTGGCGTAGAAAATAGTGTTCCATTTCTTATCGAGCTCGCGGAAGAGCGCCCAGTTCGGGCTATAGCTATTGCGCTGTGACTTGCCACCATGGCGAACCTTGCGGATGAAGTGCATCGCCTCGAGCTTCTTTACCGCGCGGATCACAGCACGACGACTAATTTTCAGAAGGCGAGCGATCCGATCCAAACCAGGATCGCATTGACCGGTTTTCCGATTGAAGCTGTCGATGATAAAGCCAGCAACTTGTTTATCGGTGCCAGACATTCCCGACGCCAATGTGATTGCCTTGAAAGCAAGCGTTGTATCGAGGGGCCGCAAAAGCATTTGTCAGAACTTGTTTAATCGAATCAGTTGAGTGTTGACGAGATCAACGCACAATCTCTCAGATTGAGACGGCTCCGGAAATTGCGATTATCGTTCCGCTAAATGGATTGCGGTTATTTTTAAAAACCGTTTTAAAAACGTTCAGTTAAACGATTTTTATTTTGGTTAGTGCCAATCTGGATGGGCGTCCGATACAAGCGCCTGTTTCACGTGAAGCATATCGCGAATAACTGTGATGATCATTTAACAAGGTGGATTGCGATGTCGCCCGGCGAGCCCCTTCGCTATGCTTACGGAACGCGAGTCGGAGATTCGCCGACAAACCAATCGTAGGGGCAGCCATGTCTCAACTTGAGCGCTCAATCGAAGAGCTTCACGAAACTCAACTGGATAATTTTCAAGCGATGTTGCAAACGGGAGTTGCCTTGGCCATCCCAGCGGCGGCGGATTATTGCGCCCAGCATGGGCTAACTGCACCTGCATGGCTTACAAAGGCGTCGGCTGAGCTGTTCTGTAAAATATTGAAACTCGATACCCCCAAAACAATAGGACGATCAAACGGCATCATCACTAGGCTTCGCCAAGATATGAGGGATTATGCTCGTTGGGATGAAGTATGCGTAGTCCAAGAACAGCAAGAAAGCTGTCGACAAGAGGTCGAGGGTCTACGCGCTTTACCCAAGACTCCACGCGAATTGCCGCAGAAACGAGAGAAGCTGCTTAAAGAAATGGAGGAAATGCTCAAACTGCTCGGCGACAGTTTAGATTGCGCATTCAAATGCGCGTCTGAACGCGTCGAGAAAACTGGAGCCTTCGGCGGCCCAGATTCAATGGAAAAGAGCTATTACAAGATAGAGAAGGTATTTAAGGACCCGATTCAGGCGATGCGGCACCACCAACTGGATCCTCGATTTCTCCACAAAATTGGGCTTAAAGCTTCGCGTGCCGCGCCAAAGCGTAAGAAAGTAGCACCCTTGTTTAAGCTGACCGATTAGCGAATCCCGGTCACCGTCCCTGGCAGTCGTAGAATGACGATTGCCAAGGAGAACATCGGTGACCCCAAATACTCACGATCGCCTCAGGGCCGTAGAGGCCGCTAATCAGCTTTGCGTTAGTCGCTCGACGCTCGCCAAATGGCGAATGAACGGCTTTGGACCGCCGTACCATCGCTGCGGACCGCGCATCGTCTACTATATTCAGCACGAGATCGACGCTTGGCTCTCCGAGTGCGACCGCAGCGTCAGGGCGCCGCACACGAAACCGCGGTGAGTTCTCGCTGTGGCAAAACTTTCCATTCCGCAACCTGATCGAAACGGTGTCTGGCCGGGTCATACAAGGCCTACCCCTACCGCTCAGATTCATATCATCGAAATCGCCGAGATCCTGGCGGCCGGCCTCATGCGTCTTGTGGCGCGGAAGTCCAGTCCAATCTTTGCCGACACCGGAGATAGTTTACTCGACTTCTCGGCAACCGAGAGCGGTCATCCGACCCCAGTAGATCGGAGAATATTGGATGGCTGATCCCGTGTTGGCGCAACTGGCCGCCCTGAAAACCGCACCGGTTGCCGGCCTCAAGCAGAAATGGCGTGAGCTGTTCGAGGGCGAGCCGCCGCCGTACAACAGGCGCTTCCTTGAAAGCCGGCTGGCCTATCGCATCCAGGAGCTCGCCTATGGCGGCCTTAGTCCGGAAACCCTCGAACGCCTGGATGCCCTTGCCGACGAACTTGAGGGCAAGGGCTCAAAGCGTCGCAGCAGCCTGCAGAACCGCCCGATCGCAGGAACGCGCCTGATCCGCGAATGGCGGGGCGTGGAGCACTGCGTCACCGTTCGAAATGAGGATTTTGAATACCAGGGACGGCCCTACAAATCGCTATCGGCCATTGCGCGGGTGATCACCGGTACGCGCTGGAACGGTCTCGTTTTCTTTGGGCTGAAAAACACGCGGAGCCGGCCGTGAAAGAGCCAGTCGTTGTTAAACGAAAGCTCCGCTGCGCGGTCTACACCCGCAAGTCCTCCGAGGAGGGCCTGGAGCAGGAGTTCAATAGCCTCGATGCCCAGCGTGAGGCCTGCGAGGCCTATGTCGCCAGCCAGAAGGCCGAAGGCTGGCTTCTAGTGCCGGACCGCTACGACGATGGCGGGTTCTCAGGCGGCACTTTAGAGCGGCCCGCACTGCAGCGGCTTATCCAAGACATCGAGGCCAAGCGGATCGACACCGTCGTAGTCTACAAGATCGACCGGCTCAGCCGGTCACTCATGGACTTTGCCAGACTGGTCGAGGTGTTCGACCGCAACAGCGTCACTTTCGTGAGCATCACCCAATCGTTCAACACCACCACCAGCATGGGCCGCCTGACGCTGAATATCCTGTTGTCCTTTGCCCAGTTCGAGCGAGAGGTGATCGGAGAGCGTATCCGCGACAAGTTCGCCGCTTCCCGGCGGCGGGGCATCTGGATGGGGGGCTGGGCGCCGCTCGGCTATGACATCAAGGATCGAAAGCTTCACATCAACGAGCAGGAAGCCGATCTCGTCCGATCAATCTTCACCCGCTTCGCGCGCGGTATCCCGCCAAGGCAATTGATCGAGACGCTCGCGAAAGAAGGCACTCTAAACAAACAGGGAAAACCTATCGACAAGGGTTACCTCTACCGCATCCTGAACAATCGCGTCTACGTCGGCAAAGCCATGCACAAAGGCACTGAGCACCCGGGCGAGCACGACGCGATCATCGAACAAAACCTCTGGGACCAGGTCCATGAGTTGATTTCGGAAAGCCCGCGTAAACGGGGCACTCGCCCAAGGGGGCGCGCGCCAGCCCTACTGAAGGGTCTGATCTTCGGCCCCACCGGCGCGGCCATGACGCCAGCCCACGCGAGAAAGAATGGAAGACTCTACAGGTATTACGTCGCATTGGACGTAATCAGGAATGGGTCCGGTGCCTACCCAATCCGGCGTGTGCCGGCGGCGCAGATCGAAGCGGTCGTGATCGCGCAGATCAAGACCATGGTGAAGACCCCCGAAATCATCGTGGCCACCTGGCGCACGGCCAGGAAATCAATCAAGGGCCTGACCGAACATCAAGTCGGCGATGAGTTGCGCCGCTTTGATGCATTGTGGTCGGAGTTGTTCCCGGCCGAGCAAACCAGGATCGTTCAGCTGCTGGTCGCCCGCGTTGACCTCTCGGAAAAAGGTGCCGACATCACACTGCGGACCGAAGGGCTATCTAGCCTGATCCAGGACTTGCACGCGGTTTCAGGGCAAAGAAAGGATGCGGCGTGAAAGCATTTGCCGTCACGGACCAACCCACCATCACCGTGCATGTCCCGATGACATTCACAATTCGCGGCGGCCGTAAGACCATACTTTCCGACGCCGTACCGGCACCGCCACAGCCGAGAATTGACAATGCCCTGCTAAAGGCGCTCGCCCGCGCTCATCGCTGGCGGCGGATGATTGAAAGCGGCGAATACGCGTCGATTACGGAACTCGCCAAGGCCGAAGGCGTAAACCAGTCCTATGCGTGCCGGGTGCTTCGCCTAAGCCTGCTTGCGCCGAGCATCGTGACCGCAATTCTCGATGGCGGGCACCATTCGGATGTGATGCTCAAGGATCTTATGAAACTGTTACCCGTTCGCTGGGACGAACAGATAGCGGCGCTCCAGATTTGGGCCGGCGCATAAGTCGCGTTATGGAACATCCCGTTCAATGTTACCGCGGCGGAGTCCATCTCCGCCTAAATCTATTGAAGTTGAAGGGTAATATCGAGTGCCTGCGCCGGTACCCACAACCGTACCCACATCCGCAGGCGCTCGCATACATCAACATTCTGATTGAGCTTAGCGGGACGCGAAACCTCGCATCGTTGCCGCCAATATAACTAATTTACAATCCTTGGAAATAAGGGCAACCATTTCCGCGGCGCATCCATTCGGGATTCTGAATGGATAATCGGAAGTGTGTTGTTCGGGCAAGTCTCTGGGAACACCACTAACAACCCTTGATCGCCGTAACCAAGAGGCGCATCCCGATAGATGTTAACACCAATATCCCGACAAAGCGCTTGCGCGCGTTCCAATTCATCATCATTACTCCAAATACCGCTGCCTTTACCAAACGCAAATGATCCAACCATCAAAGGCTCGCAAATTCGAAGTTCGAAATCTAGCCAGCCGAACTCATCCATTGCTTCATGCACTAATGCGATACCAGCATCAGTCCCCGTAAGCGCAATGGCAATAAGAGGTACGCCTGTTTCCCTTAGTTGACTCTCGTTGTCGCGAACAAACTTGGCCATTTTTTTTGCGAGTGACTCGCCCGTAGAAATTATGTCGTCAATAATTACAATCACCGAAACGTCATTTTTTGAGCGATAATTCTGCAGCAACTGCGAGAACTTTGTTGGGGCGAGAATAGAACGGACTGGTATCTGGTTCTCTTCGGCGTAACGAGCGGTATAGTACTGTCCGCTTTTTCCTTCGCCATCCACGTAAGTCAGGATGACATCCGTTCTTCCGGCTCGCTTCGTGATTACAAAATTCGGGTCAAGTTTTGGTCGAACGAATGAATGGGCAGTCTTTAGTTTTTCTCGTATTTCCACTTCGCTATATACCTTGAGCTTCTGAAGAATTGTGAATAACAACCGCTGGTCCCTGTTAGAAGCAACTTGCTCGAACCACGCACGAATATCATCACTGCCAATCTTCTTGCCCCTGTATGTTGGCCAATTTTTAGCAAGTGACGACACTTCGTCCGCTTGAACGTAAGCTTTATCTTCTTCAATCTGCGCCGCTTCAGCAAGTTCCTGAGCAAAGGCATCGGAAACCAGTCGAATAATGCCAACGTCTTTCAACCAAAGGCCGAAGAGCGGCAACACAAACTCATAGATGCCATCTCGTTCTAAAAGTACCTCGCGGCGCACAAAGTCGTTTAGAACTGCTAAAATCTGCGGCGCCGTAAGTGTTGGAGCATGCTTGTTACTAACTAAATTTTCCAATGTAAGAGCATCGCCCCTCCGCATTGTTCGCGCCGCTGCCACTAAAACTCTGCAACGTTGTAAAATAAAGGGTTCACGCTCAGGACCTATCCGATAAATCCCATCTTGCCACAAATGCGCAAAGGAATTTGTGTCGAGGGAAGAAACCTCCGACAGGATTGCTTGGTGTACTTCATCGTCGGTAACGTCTGTATCTCGCTCTCGGATGGCTTTTCCGAACACGTTGGCGCAAACGGCTTTAGCGAAATAGGGATTGCCATTTGTAGCATTAAAAACGGCAGTGATTGCATCCTCGTGCCAAGTCAAATTTGTATCGGTTGGCTTGCGGACTAACTGCTTGAAGTCATCCCATTCATCGCGCCGCGAAAAATAGTCTAACCCAAATCGGACAAACTTATTTAGCTTTTGGCCCTGGCGCTCCATGATAAACGGCATGTTCTCGCCCCCTATCAAAACCAGACAAACATTATCAGTCGCTGCAAGAGCTCGAAGATTGGCAAAAAACGTATCTGCTAGGTTACCTTGTAGGTATAGCTCTTGATGAATTTCATCAAACTCATCAAGAATTAATACGTACTTCTTATGTGGATCTATTTCCTGTGCCATAGCGACGAGTGAAAGAATGGGCGCAAGGTTTCCGTCAAAAGGAATCGGTTCGACTTTGTTCTGCGATGGTATGGTCGGCGACGAGCTTCGATAGCAGCACCGAGGGCGGCCAGCGCAGATTGACGCGATCACGCTTCGAGTAGAGAACGTTCCGCCACCGCTTGATGAGTTGCAGTCCGATCAAGGCGCG
>Ga0097691_1001178_pt1 | contig 19896 bp, 21 predicted proteins | sample NGESurdeep072012_8_FD_72858 | JGI IMG/M metagenome (GOLD analysis project Ga0097691, IMG submission 72858) | Arctic peat soil microbial communities from Barrow, Alaska - NGEE Surface sample 210-1 deep-072012 | ecosystem: Environmental > Terrestrial > Soil > Wetlands > Peat ... | reverse complement strand
TACGCCTGACCAGTGGGCGAATGAGTCCGTGCGACTGGCGAAAGCTGCGTGGGTACAGGACGGAACGAATTTGGATGAGCGGTACTATCAACAGCAAATTGCCGTCGTGGACAGGCAGATGGCGATTGCTGGGTTGCGGCTGGCAAAACTGTTGAACGACACGCTTGGTAAGATGACGCCGAAGGGTTTCCGTTGACGCACGTAGCGGTCCCTTCCGCCATTGCCGCCCTTGAATCAATTGGCACGGGCACTCGCCGAGGCCGTCCCGCCGGACATCGCCGTCACATGTCCGCCGCCGCACGCAAACGCATCAGCGAGGCGATGACGAAACGGTGGGCGTCAGGACAAATGAAGGGCAATCGCAAGAATGCGGCGTAACCAACGTCGGCCATTTTGTTCCGAAAACAGAACAAAGGATGTCTGCGGGATTAGGCGTAGCGCCGCCGGTGCTCCAGCGCGATTCGTTGAATCATCGACCGGACCTCGACGTCTTCCTCTCCCGGAGCCTGCTCCTACAACGATCGGTAAAATCCCGCACGGCTGACCCTCGCCAGCTCGCACATGTGCTCGACACTCAGGCCGCCTTGCATCGGCATCACTTCCCAGATCTGGTCGTAGATGCCGTCCCGCCAGAGCCGCTGCTGCCCTGGCGCCGAGCTTTGATTTTTTGCAAGGCACCTTTGAAAAAATCTACTTCCAAGGTCTTCTCCGCCAGCACGCGCTTCAGATCGCGCACCTGCTTGCGCAGCTCTCGGATCGGGGAGTCGGCGGCCCCGCCTTCGATCGCCTTGATATACCTCTACCAGTGGTAGAGCACCGTGCGGAGAATGCCCAACTCTTCCGCCAGCGCAGAGACGCTCTCGCAGTTCTTCACTCGCTCCAGTGCCATCAGCTGGAACGCTCTCGGGTACTTGTTCACCCGCTTCTTCGTGCCCACTCGCAGCCTCTTTCCCGGCTGGGTGTCGTCACCGCGTGTGTCTCATTTTAGGGGTTCAGTCCAAGAAAGATCTTTCCGTCACGATGTAGTCTGCGCGGTACCCATGAATCGCTGACATAATGGACTATTGCAGTTGCGGTTGAAACCTGGCGTTATCGCGCGAACCTTTTGCCAGCATTTCCAGAAACTGTTCCGGCGAAAGTCCCTGTGGAATTTCGAGTTTATGCTGCTGACTCAGCTGATTCGCGATCTGCCATGCATTCAATTGCCTCACATCGTCTGGCAACTCGCTCCGGCGCTCCATGAACGTCTCCACTAACAGTAGTTCGTCCGCGGACAGGATTGCCTCTGCCGGAAGAGAACTCGTTACTTGATCACTGCTGTCCGCCCACTCTGCGTGCACAGGAACGCCCTTGTTGTCGTGTACCACGACGGTGCCGGCTACGTAATCTCCCAGCCGCCGATTCTGCGAACTGATCATCATCGAAACCAGTGCAACGCCATAAACGCCCGGCAGCGAGTCGACTGCGCGCAGAAGGTTGCGGCCAATCGCCTCAAAGCCATTGATGGGACGACCGGTATCCTTGATAACTCGAATGCCGGCTTGTCGCTTGCCTGGAGTCTGTCCCCTCCAGATGGTTTCGAAAAACGCGAAGTACCCCCAGTACAAGCAAAACCAGAAGAGCACGATAAGCACAGGGGCGATCCAGTTCGGGAGCCAGCGAAGGGTCCTGCCCGGAATCACGGCGATGATAAAACCGGCCACGAGAAACACAATGATTTGGATTAGGGAATCGTATATAAAGGCGAGTAAGCGGCTGCCAACGCCTGCTAGTGGCAGCTCCAGCGTCATCTGTTCCGGCGTATCGATTGTCAGTTTGTCGATGGTACTCACTTGATCTCCACTACCTGGCTCCGCAAGCGCAAGGCTCACTGGGACCGTCTTGAATTACTGCTCACCCAAGCCGGGAAGGGCCGCCTCCGCCGGCTGAAACACGAAGAACTTCGCGACATGGGGCTTCTTTACCGGCAGACGGCCGCCGACCTCGCCACCGTGCGCACAGACCCCAGCGCCCAGAATTATGCCCTCAAATTGAATGACCTGCTGGCGCGGGCACACAATATCATCTATTCGGGCGCACCTTCCCGGCCAGGGCGCATCTTTTCGTTCTTCCTGCTTGAGTATCCACGCATCTTCCGCCGAAACCTCGCTCTGGTCGGCCTGTCCACCGGTTTATTTGCCTTTGCAGCGGTCGTAGGCGTCCTGTTGACAGTGCGCGATCCCGCCTTCGAGCTCTCTATCCTTGGCCATCACATGGTCGAAACGATCGAGCGCCGCGAAATGTGGACCCACTCCATTCTGAGCATCAAGCCTCTCGCATCCAGTTCGATCATGACCAACAACTTGAGCGTTTCATTTACCACGTTCGCCGCCGGCATCACCGCCGGCATCGGAACGCTTTACATGATCGCCTTCAATGGACTGCTGATTGGTGTTATCGGTGCGGCTTGTGCGATTTCCGGCATGAGTCTTGGCCTCTGGTCGTTTGTCGCACCGCACGGCGTCCTGGAACTTCCCGCAATCTTCATCGCCGGCGCAGCGGGGTTCCGTATTGCCCAGGGGCTCCTCTTTCCAGGAGTGTTGCCGAGAAGACTCGCGCTCTCGCAAGCAGGGGGAGAAGCCATTCGGCTGCTGATTGGCGTCATTCCCATGCTCATCATCGCCGGAGTTATTGAAGGGTTTCTTTCTCCCAGCGGCATGGCGGTCTCGCTGAAGTTCGCTTTTGCGGCGGCGCTCTTTATCCTGCTGCTCGTGTACCTGTTCCGCGCGGGACAAACTGCTAAATCTGATTCTTCTCTTTGATCATTAGGTATTCGTTCACAAGCAGGGGAGATAGGTTCGACGAATCCGTCTGCAACGCCAGAACACCCTGTGCCCGCATTCTCGCCAAGAGTAGATCGCGGCGATGCGCGACTTCCTGGGCGGCGGTCGAGCGGTACATCTCGTGCGGAGTCCCCGGGGTCTTCATCGCCTCCGCTTCGAGGTCTGTTTGTCCGATCACTACAAATAGGACCAAGTGCCGGCGCGTGAGCTGCGATACCGCTTCCACCACTTCAGGCGTGACCGCGGTCTCGGCGAGGTCGGTGATCCATACGACCAGGCTGCGACGGTTTTGAATGGTTCCAAGCATGCCGGCAGCCCGCAGATGGTCGGCTTCCGCGGCTTCCTCGCGCACGGACGCCAAGGCGCACACCAACTGCCGAAGATGAGCGCTGCCCCTCGCCAGCGGGACACGTACCTGGGGCGCCCGGCCATATGCCAACAGGCCAACCCGGTCACCTGAATAGAGCGCGACCTCCGACAAGGTCAGGGCGGCGTTCACCGCATAATCAACTTTGCTCAACGCGCCGACGCGCGCTCGCATCAGCCGCCCCACATCTACTACTACCCAAATCGCTTGGCTGCGCTCGACCTGGAATGTCTTGGTGACCAACTTCGCCCGCCGCGCCGTCGCCGTCCAACAGATGTCGCGAAACTCGTCGCCCGAGCGGTATTCGCGCAGACTCTCGAATTCGCGCCCCTGTCCGCGAAGTCGGACATATCTTTTCTCCAGTTCGATCTGACGACTCCGCACCATGTACATCACATGTTGCTTTGCTTCGGCCAGGTTCGGAAAGACTGTGACCGGCTGTTCGAGCGGAACAACCGCCCAGCGCTCTGCCAGTCCTAGCACGCTCCCAAGTCGCAGGTGGATATAGCCGATCTTGACCGTCCCGCGTTCCGACGGCGCAATTGTGTACTTCGAAACAACCTCGTTGTGAGGTCTGGCGAAGAAATCCAACGATGGTGGTGCGGAGCGTAATTGGAAAGGCACATCGTCAATGACCTTTATCAAGGCCAGCGTACTCGAATGGTTGTAGATGGTGACGCTGACTTCGCTGCGGACCGACAAAGCCGCGGGCGACGCCCAACTCCGCGTGACCTCTATTGCCTCCGGTCGGGGCAATCGCGAGAGGTCCATGGCCCAAAGCAAAAGCAGAACTGTGTCCCACGCGACGATCCCGTATAGGAACCGTGGCTGCGCCAATCCGGGCGCCAGCCAGGCAAGTCCGAGGACCAGCAAGAGCAGGAATCGGTGCCCGAAAGCCACGCCGAACCGCCCTCGCGGCTTGGCCCGCGAGGAGACGGCGGACGGCGCCAAGCTTGTGTTTTCTACCATTACTTCGGGACCTCGACAGTGCGCAAGACGTCCCCGACAACCTGGTCAGCTGAAATGCCCTCCAGGTCCGCTTCGGGTTTCAGAACCAGCCGATGCCGCAGAACAGGTTCGGCTGCGGCTTTTACATCATCCGGCACCAGGTAATCGCGCCCTTCCAGCGCGGCCACCGACTTGGCGACGTTCAGCAGCGCGACCGACGCTCGTGGACTTGCCCCGAGGGACACCACCGGCCAGGTACGCGTGCGGCGTGTAACGTCCGTTATGTACCGGAATAGCTGCGCTTCGACTCTTACCGCCTTCACTTCATCGCGAGCGCGGTCAAGAATGTCTGCCGGCAGTGGCCTCAGGTCCGCCCGGTCTAGGTCGTGGCTGTCGAAACCGGCGTGCACCATGCCCAACAACTTGATTTCTTCTTCGCCTTCGGGATATCCGGACCGAATCTTCAGCAGGAAGCGGTCTACCTGCGCCTCGGGAAGAGGGTAGGTGCCCTCGAATTCCACCGGGTTCTGTGTCGCGAATACCGTGAACGTTGGTGGCAGCTCGTAACGCGTTCCGTCGATTGTGACTTGCCGCTCCTCCATCCCCTCCAGCAGAGCGCCCTGGGTCCGGGGAGGCATGCGATTGATCTCGTCCACGAGCATGAGATCGGTGAAGATCGGCCCTTTGTGCAATTCGAACTGGCTGCTCTTGGCATTGAGGATGTTGCCGCCGATGATGTCCGACGGCATCAGGTCCGAAGTCGCTTGCACCCGCCGGAATTCCAGTTGCAGCAATCGTGACAAGGTCTTGATCGAAAGTGTTTTTGCCAGCCCCGGCACGCCCTCGATAAGTGCGTGCCCGCGACACAGCAAAGCCATCAGGCACTGCTGCCGTAACTCGTCCTGCCCGACAATCACCTTGGCAAATTCGCGTTCGATGTGTTCGCGCAGTTGCCGCACAGTGGAGGTTGGCGATAATTGCTGAGAAGTCCCCATGATTCCTCTTGTTGTTAGGCGCTATGGCTGGATCTCTTTGCCGCCGGATACAGCTTCAGTTCTCCCGCCAGCATTTGCAGCGATTTCACAAGTTCCAGGGCCGTTTGTTTCGAAGGCGCTGACCGCGTGGCTTCCTGGCATGCGCGCAGGGCCCTTCCGAGCTCCGGATTACGGTATGCAAGTAAGTTAGCGGCGCTACTCTCAATCACTTCCACTGGTGCATTCATGGGCAGTCCAAGCCGCCGCGTCAGGCGGTAGCGGAAGCGCTGATGCGCCACCTCAACCGGTACCGCGCTCGCGTTCGCGCGCTCGTATAAGCCGCCCAAGGTCTCTACAAACTCCAATGGTGATAATCGCGTCTCCGGTCTGGGCGCCTGTATCGGTCCGCTGCGACGGGAAAACGTAAGCACGATGGCTACCGCCAGCAACGAGACCTGTGCCAGCATCCACCAGAGAGCCCGGCCGGTGTCCGACAGCGCCTCCCCTGGCCGATGACCGTGGTAGTACTCATCGAAAAACACCTGCCGCTTTGAGTCGCTGAGGCAGGCCATGACGAACTCCAGATTCCCTGCCTCGGTAATGCCGCCGTTAGTAAGCGGTGTCGCTGCGGCCCACCAGATGACTTCGCCTTTGCCGTACGAGAATTTCACAGCGACTGCTTTGTCTGAGGATTCGCCGTACAACGGGACGTACGATCCTTTGTCCGCATCCCAATGCGCGTCTTCGCGCATCGTGATTTCGGCGGCTGATGTATATCGTGAAGGTGCCAGCGCCCGGTGTTTTGTCCAGTCGAAATGCCGGAAATCCGATTTCGCCGCCTGCATCGGCAGTATTTCAGCGGCCGCGCCGCCAGCGATCACTAGCCTTCCGCCCTCGCGTACAAAAGTGGCAATCGCAGACCGTTCTTCCGTAGTTGGGAACTCATCCGGTTCCGCGAGAATATAGGTCGCGCCCTCGTCCTTCGGCAGTTCCGCCGGCGAGTTCTCCCATCGATCCACTCTCCATCCGGACTCCTTCAGCAACAGGTACACAGCTTTCGTCCCGCTGGAAGCAGCCGAATATGTCGTCGGCGGAGAATTGCCCTCTGCCCCTTCCGGCGCCGTAAACAGCGCCGCCACAATCGTGAGCATCACAAAACCAGCCAACACAGAAAAGACGATCTTGCGGTCGGTGGATGCGAAGGTCACTGGCATTCCAATTTCTCCAGCGCGTCCGAGGCCAACCCGAAGGCAGACGCGTCGGCGCTATCCCCGGCGTACCAGGTTCGTTCGAAAACAGTCGTCAAGGAGTTCAACGGCAGACGGTAAGGACTTGTCTTATCCAATTGCCGCAGATATTCGCGCGGTGTTCGTGCGCGATCGGAGCGCCACACGCCACGCTCCTCGAGCCTGTAAACCGCGGCCCAATAGGCCCGCTGGATGGCATCGCGCCAATCTCCTGAGTCAGCGGCGCGACGCGCCTCAGCCAGCCAATCACGCCAGTCCTTCGGCGGCAGGGAGCCCAACCGAGCGGCGATTGTCGGTACATCCGCTGGTCGCGACAACAGCCGCCATGCCCACAATCCAAGGATGCCCGCTCCCGCCAAGATGACCAGCCAAATCAGGATCTTCCCAATTTCCGGCGCGACTTCCGACCCAAATAAGCTGCTCAACATGCGTATGAGGAACTCGTTGATCTTCTGCTTGATCTTGTCCCATAGGGTCGGCCCGCGGACTTTGCCGAACTCGCGCCTCCCCAGGATCGCGTTGAGCCGGCCCCGCTCTGCATTGACACTTGTCACGCCACCGAGGGCGTCACACTCTGCTCGCAGCGCTTTCAGCTTATCCAGCAGAGACGCGCGGATTTTCCCCGCGTCCTTCGGTGTTGCTTCCATCTCCTTCAAGCCATTGCGCAGCCACGAGGTGGAGACGCGGAATTCTCCCTTCCCTTCCCGCACGCTCCACATTCCTGGAAGGAAGTTACGATCGAGGGATGGCCGCGCCTGGCCCGAGAGGGCGTCCTGCGTGTTTTGAAGTATCCGCTTGAATTCGTCCAGCGATACTGCTTGGGGTTCCTGGGTTGATGCCGCCACCACCACGGTCAATACCGACCATGCCACGACGGCGAGCCACCGTATGCGCATTGGCTACGCCTGCGCGGACGCTGCCGCTTCCGTGGTTCCGACACTCCCCATCAGAACTTGCAGGTCGAAAGCTTCCTTGCGGACACGCTCATCGAAATATATCAGCGAGATCGCAATCGTGAGCAGCGGACCGCACAGGCTGTTCACCACGAACCCGAGCGAACTGTTCACGCCTTCCAGCCAGAACGGCACCTGCCCGCCTTTGCGTGCGGACGTTGCCACGATCACACCTACCGGAATTCCGAACAGGATCGTTACCACCCAGATCAGCGCCAGCACCACGAACCAGACCGCGAAGATCCGTCCCTTGCTGCCTTTGGTCAGATCTGAACTGCGGCTCGTTGCTACCGACAGTCCCGCATCCTCGACTACTGCCACAGGAATCGCCAGTGCCCATTTCAATGCCAGGATGATCCCCGGGATGATAAAGATCACCAAGCCGAGCATCACGCCCAGCGTCATGCCGATGATCACGCCGGCCAAGCGGAGAACGCTATGCCGGATCCGGCCATAAGCTTCCGCGATTGTGATGGGCTTGTCCAAGTGCAGGTTTGAGACTGCTACGACCGTTGCCGCCATCGACGCTGTAGTCGCAGCCAGGTAGAGCGCCAAGGCGACGATCGCGCCGAGTACCGAAACGACAATCGTCTTTGTTCCGCCGGTGTTCAGAACACCTGTGGTTTGTAACGTCGCCACGACCGTTTGAAAGGCAAGAATCACCAGTTGAGGGAGGGCCGCGATTCCGACAAAAAGAACAAAATGGCTGCGGTATAGGCGAAACGTCTGGTCAAGGATTTCACCCAACGACATCGGGCGAAGAACCGTCGGCATGTTTGCCTCCATGGATACCAAAAAAGAGGCATGCTATCACTGAAACCGGCCATCAACTTGTGACTTTTCACGAAAAACTTCACCGGATGAACACCTACTGTAAATCACGGACTCACCGCTGTTCGGTCCGATGAGGCATTGGTATAGCAGCGATGCTCATTTGCTTCCAATGCAGGTGCGCCTCGCGCTAGGCAGTCAGTGTAACAGGCTACTCCCAGGCGGTCGCGAGCGTGGGTATTCAAGACGGGCGTACGGAGAGCCCACGCAGTCTGCCAGGCGATTGAGGAGCCGTCACAGCCTGGTTCATAGACTCTCTGGCTGCTTGTGATCCGCGCGTTGGCAGAGCGAGGCGGTCGGGACCGCCGGCGCCACGAGAGATGCGCCCACCTCTGATACGAAGTCGGGAAAAATGGGGCCGAGAGCCAGCCCCCACAACGTTGCCGCGAGACACCCTAGCCAGATGCGGCTGTTGTTGCGACGCCATCGCTCGCGGGTTCCAGCAAAACAACGCTGTGTGCCTCCAAGGTACAGTCGAGCCCGAAAGCTATCGCCAGATGCCGAATGAAGTCGTACCGAAAACTCGGCGTGGTGAGGATTTTGCTTACTCGACCCGAAACCGTCTTCACCAGCCTCTCGAAATCAGGATCGCCACCAGAATCTGCACCATCGGTGCGATTTTCGGGACCGATGGAACGGGCATGTGCGGCTGAAAGTCGGTCGGCGGTGGTACGTGAAAAACCATGGCTCGCGAGAAAGCCACTCCATCCACCGGAGCGTCCGGGTTTTGCCAAGAGCTGCTTCATCTCAAAGAGACGCAAGCCGAGGCTCTGCCGAATCTCCTTTAGCTCGGCGCTGGTTTTCTTTGCGGTTGTCTGTGCTGCGGCGTGAATGGCCCAGAGCTCAGTAATTTCGGTTGTGAGCGTGCGCTCCGTTTCGGCTTCAGCGCCAATTGGCTGCTCGTTGGGAACAACCGCTGTAGCTGTCGTTGTTTCAACCACGTTTTGCATCGTATTGCCCTCATCATGAAATCGAGAGCACTCTGGCTCTCTACATGAGGGGCAGGAATTGCGCCGGCTCAATTCACTGACATTTAATTCCCAAGCACAGTAAATTTTGGGGCAGAATTTCGAAATTTTATCGTTCCTCGTCTCCTGGACTGCCCGAGTACGCCGGCGCCAGGAATTTCGCGCCACGCCCCAAATGCGATAGCACAGCCTGGCGCCGTGGGCTGCCGTCCGACGTTGGTAATCCGGTCTTCGCGGGTTTGCACTCCGCACCTGGCAGCCTTCACCTCGCCGGCTGAGTTCACAAATCGGCATGCTCGCTTTCGCTGCTGGCGGTCAACTCGCCGAGCATCTCAACCTGGGCGGGGCTGCCCTCGGTGCCTGCGGATTGCAGCGCGACTTCATAGCACGAGGCACATATGTGGGCTTCGTACGCTTCGGCCGGCAGCGGCGTATAGGTGACCTTCAGCGATTCGTCGGTTGCGATCTCCGTTCGCGCGGGCGTGATCCTGACTTTGAGGGTCGCTCGATGGGTACATCGCGCCCATTCGACATCGCCGTAGGAGTCCACCGCTTTATACCGATCATCACAGCGTAGTTCGCCGGTAGGCAGGCGGTCGGTGTCAGTGTCGAACCTGTCCAAGCGGTCGTAGCCGCGGGTCGCCACTTGCTTGTTGTCAATCCAGAGCGTCATCTGGTCATAGGCTGTCGACTTGTGTTCACTTTCAACGTACAGGCGCTCCTCGTATCCCGAGTCCCAGAACCAGCGGGCGTCGTCTGCAGACTCGAAGAAGTACTGTTCATCGATGAGAGCATCCGCGCCGTGCGCGAGGAGGACTTGGTGGGCGGTAGCAGTGGGCCGCTCGGCTCTGAGCATCTCCGGGCATGACTTGTATTTCCTGTACCCAATGCTGTTGTTGTTGCGGATGCCCGCTGGCACCCAGATCCAATTGTCGATACTCACTTGTGCTCCTTATCAGTAACAGCCGCAAGGTCATCACCGAACGACAGTGTGGCGGCCGTTACTTCGCATCCCGTTCGTTGGCGTTGGTCTTCGCCGGTGCCGGTTCCAATTCACTGACAGTGAAGTTCCCGGAGCACAGATAAGAGGCGGGGCATGCCGGCCGCCTCGGCTTAGAGCGGCGCTCCGCTACTCGGCACCGGCTGATTCTGATGGGCGGTTCTGTTCGGCTTCGCGTTTGAGGCGCGCCTCGTTGGACTCCCGGAAGCCGGCCAGCAACGAGTTACCCTCGGCGGTGAGGTTGCAGACTTCGTTAGTTTCGAGACCGGCGACCCACTTGACCTCGAGGCCATCGTCTGCATCGTTTACAGCACATTCTCCGACAACGTACTCGAACTTCGTATGACTGGAAACCGACTTATGTATCACGAACAACTTCTCGCCAGGGCGCAGAAACACGTACCGATTAACAGGTGGAATTGGCTCATCCTGGGAATCGAACCACCGCACTATCATCGATGCCACCCAAGTCGGGTGGTACATTTCGATGAGCCTAGGCAGGGGCGGTATCGGTTGCGCGAAGCTCCGACATCCTTGCGAATACTTTGCGGGTCTCCCTGCCTCGTTATAGGCGATGATGTGGTCAGCGTACCCAAGCATTTCTTCCGTCAGCTCAATTCCAGGGCGGACAGACGCCTCAATGAGTTGTTCGCGCGTCAGCGCGCCCTCCTGCTCGAGCGGCGCCCAGTAAAACATGCAGTCAGGATCGCCGCGCGCCCATTCGGTTGTCAGATCGTTGATGTCGCAGACGGCGTCGTAACGGCTCCGTGCTCGTGAAAGAAGTAGGACGTTGTTGGACATGGGCATAACTCCATAGGTTCTTGCAGCTCAGGTTGTTTTCAGCCCAAAACGAAATCGGGCAGCTCATCAGAGGTCATGCAAGTCATTTTCGCGAGTCTCATTCGAGAGTGCGTCGGACTGGGGCAAAAACTCATAACAATGCTGCTCGGCACCATCCCTGATCGGAATTACCCAGTGAGCCTCCAAGTCCGTACTGTCCGGGTCGCGCCAGTAGTAGCCCCGATGTGCATACCGCAGGCGGAGATCATACGGAACTACATCATTGACAGAGCCCGAATGGTCGAAGTAATACACGTTGCCGTCGCCGCGAAGGACACCGATCTTGAACTGTCCTTCATCACCGATCGACGCCTGTTGAACTACCAGATCGCCAGTCCCGAGGCTCTCCAAGACTTTCTTCCAGTCGGACATTCGGTCAGCTATGGGATCAATCCGACGGTGGAGGTCTCCAGTGAAATCCGGCGTGCCAGCCGGTGCGCTGAGAAGCCAGTCCTCCACCGGCGCCCACAGCTGGGAGACCAATTCACGCAGCAGGCGCTGTCGGATCGTTCTCTCGCTGGCCGATGCGCGAAAGAACGACTGGAAGTCGTGGTCTGCTCGCGCTTGCTCCAGGGTGAGCGGTGTGTAGTATCGGCCGGCTTCACCAAGGTCGCTGGTCACTGTTGCAGCGCGTCCGGCGGTCTGCACACTCTGCAATAATTTCGCCTCGCACTGGGCCGCTAGCGCTCTGACATCTACCTCCATCTGAGGATCGCGTTTCCAGGCTGGCGATGTCGCTTTCACCATGAGCTCGTATCTAGGGTCTTGCGGGAAATGCGCCACGATAATGTCGATGTCGTAGGCGGTTTTGCCTTCAGGCGCAAGATGGGCAAGTTGTTGGCAGCCGTGGCGGTCGAGGACGAGAAATGTGGGTTCGAACTCAATCACCGTCCCCTTCTCGTACCGGCAGGTTCGCGGATCGCAACTCGTGTACCCGATGATCGGCAGAATTGCGCGAAACGGGTTATCGAACGTGACGAACTGCGTGGGGAGCAAGGCGAACCTGGCGGCCTCGATAACCTCCGGGTCCATTGCGGTGATCCCCAGGGTGGCCAACAGTTCATTGGTTGCCACGGTCGGGTCGGGGCGGGGTGTGACGTCGTCTAACTCATCTTCAAATTGCGGCATACGCGAACCTCAAGAATAGGATTCCAACTCTTACGTTTGTTCAGCTTGTTACGCGGGCGTGCCGGCTCGATCCCTAGCTGCCCGCCGTCGGAGCGCCAGGATCGGGATCTACGACTTCCCCGCCCTCAGGGGCTGGTGTGGCCTCCTGTGGTATCCGGGAGGCTCGTCCAGTCGCAACCAGCGCCTGCAGCCAGATGAGCTTGCCGTCCATGTCCCGGGCCTCGTCACCCCATGCCGAGACGTCTACCGTGTCTGCGGTCCAGTAGCCCGCGGAGCGTAGGCGGCCGACCATCTCCTGGACGATGGGCAGCGGCAGGCCAGTGAGGGCGGCAAGGGTTGCAGGATCGGTGCTGCCGACCTCAGTCGCATGTACAAGCAGGGCGATCGCGTGGACGAGTGTGGGGTGCGTGACGATACCCCATTGTTGTTTGCGTGGTTTTCGTCGGTGAGCGTCGGCTCCAGGCGAGGTTGGAGACGCTTGCCCGGCGCTTGTTGGCGCGCCAGACGTTGCCTCAGGCGTTGCCTCATCAGAGAGTGGCTTCTTTTCAGAAACACGTGGTTTCAGATTGGCGAAATCGAATTCTTCCATTTCCAGCGGCATAAACTTGGACTCCTTAAGTCCCGAACCGTTCGGTCTTGAACCGCAGCTTGGTGGTTGATTGGGGCCCAGCTCGATCAGGCGGAGTGCCGGATGACCGCCGGACGACCGCAGCGCGTCAGGAGCGTTCAGCTAGAACCGACCTAACCGGGCTTTTTCTCGTCTTTCACCCTTAACCTCTAAACAACTTCTTCTTTCTTTTTTCTGAATAGTTTTCTTAAAAAAGGTCGGTTAGGTGGGTTCAGGTAGGTTAAGTTCCTAGCCGACAGCTACTTACCAGAACCGACCTTTTTCTCTCGAACCCACCCTGGGTCAGTTCTTACGCCTACTCTTGAGATCCGGAATCGATTGAATGGACAGGGTTCAGGACGCGAATAACTTCGTCTTCTCCCCATTCGACGATCGCGGTCCACCGCACCTCTAGCTCGTTTGTGCGACCGCGGACTCGGATCTGATATAGCTCGCGTCGTAGAACATCACCATATTCATTCAAGTAGTACCTGTGGCCGTCCGGCCGAAGGACTGTTATCGCCAGTTCCTCGCCTTCGAAGAATATCTGCCAAGTAACCAGCTGGCCGGAACCGAGCTTACCCAAGAGGGTTTTCCAATTCCACATACTTTCCTTCAGATCACGAAGCTCACTTTTGAGTTTGCTTGCCAGGTTCGGGGTCTCCAGTGGCACACGAACGAACCAGCCCTGTAGAGGAGCGCACGCTGTATCGAGAACGCGGTACAACAGTTCTTCTCGCCTGTCTTTCTCGATCTCGGAGAACTCGAAGTACTTACCCATGCCGTACTCGCTGAGGGCCTCGGCGAGCGTTATTGGAATAGAGTTGTCATCTACATTTGTCATAGATACTTTTTCAGGATGGTTTCTGAGGGCGAGTAGCCGCTCACGCGAACTCAACTTGCGGCTCGTCTGCACGCATACCCATCTCCACCTCAGACCCGAACAGCTCGGCCTCAGACTGCAACTGCCGGAGTTGTTCGGCGCTTGGCGTGAACTGGTAGACGGTGTGGCCCTTGTACTCGCTAACTGCCAGACCGAACCGGCAACGAAGTACATCCTGGTTTTCCGCCAAGTACATCCCCAGCCCGATCGGATTGCCTGCGTAGTAGAACTGGGACCTCAGCCGAACAGCCATATCCGCAAGCAAGGTGCACAACCGAGTGGCATTCATCCGCTCGCGGCCATGTTGCTCGTAATACCTGCCAACTAGGAGAGTCATCATCGTGAAGACCGTGCTCTTTTCTGCGACACGGTCTTCTTGCGTACCGACCAAGTTGTCTAGAACCTGTTCCATTTCATCTTCGAAACCGCCATAGTGCGCCTGCCGGAGCAGGAAGAGACCGAAATCTTTGATCCTGAAATTCGTCCTATAGCTATTCCCTGCTTCTGCCTCCGCCCGCTCCGCTTTCAATGCCAACTGCAATCTGGCCATCGTCTCCGACAGCAGCACAGTGCGCTGGGCCAGGAACTCTTCGTACCGCTCAGTCTCCGTTTTCCCGTCTTGCTCATACCTGGAGAACGGAAACTCGATAACTCGATGCAGCAGATCGCCGCGGAACGATGCTGGTATCTGCAAGCCGGTCATATATACCTCTGAGATCAGCGGGTACTTGACCAGCTTGTTGGTCTCATAAAGAGCGCGCATTGAAACCGAGCCCGTCGTGCACGCTTGGCATAACAGCGACTGATTAGGCTTCGAGCTGGCATCGAAGTTGTCGATCAACACGAAGCTTTCGTTCGTCAACATCGTCTCCAGCTGATCGCGTTTGGACTCGACGAGCACCGCCGGCCGGAACAACGCACCCCGCAACAGCCAGCCCGGCTTGGAGTTCAAGAATGTCTTCCCGCCACCTGGAGGTCCGGATGTGTAAATAATGTTCCTGCGGCTAAACAGCTGCGGCAGAAATAGGCTGAGATACTTCGCCAGAAAAAGCATTTCGTAGCTGCGCTGGGCGATGCGCCCGATCTTGAATGCGCCCCGGAATGAGTTCGTCAGGTCGGTATCACCCAGATCAAACGAGCAACGCAGATCCAAGTCGGGCACGTTCTTCGTAATCTCAAGCGGAATGGACTCGATTCCGGTCGGGTCGAAGAAATACACTCCATCGCGACCATTGCTGACGAGTGAATATTTGTCGGGAGTGATCCTTGCCACGCGGCCATGCGTGAGGTTGAAGTAAGCGGTGAAGCTATTCCGATCGTAATACGCCCACGGATGTACCTGGATGCGTTCACATTCGTGGACGATCTTTAGCCCAAGATCGCGCAACACCGAGCGCTGAAATTCGCCGGAGGGAAGCCCGAATCGCTCTGTGAATATGTACTGGGACTTCGGGCCATCATCTAGTCGCCAGCTTTCATGGGTGGTCGCATTGTAGGCATATGCGTAATTGCCGTCCGTGAATACTTTGCCCTCCTGATGCAAGAGATCCCACAGATAATCCTTTATGTTCACCCGTCGGTCCTGGTCGTCGGACTCTTTGTCTTTACGAATTTCTCTGATTTCGTCGGCAATGATTTCTGCCGACTTCGGCACGCGTTTTGATCGGGTGGCAAGAGCGGCGAAACCGGCGATCGCCTCTTCCGGATCCTCGATGGGTTTCAGCCAATCGCAAAGATCGATAGTCTTATACAGCTTGTCATTTCTTTCCTCTGGCACGCCTGGAACACAGAACGAAGAACAAGCTGTTTCGGCGCGCATCTTGTTACACACTTCGAGCCCCGCCGTGTCCCAGTCGTAGCAAATAATCGCTTCTCCTGAGTTCTCACGTTCAACAAGCTGCGCCACCGTCTTCACGTCTGGATCAGACGAGGCACCGAGTGCACAAGCCCATATCCAATGCTGCGTCTCAGGCGGAACACATTGGAATTTCTTGAAGGCGAGGTCGTAGATCTTCTGTTGCAGCTGTAGGAAGTTGAATTCGCCCTCGCACACGAGGAGTTTCTTTTGTAGTGGAAGCAGGGCCAGCGGGAAATCCTCTTTGTACTCTTTGAGCGGATACGTGCGGTATGCTCCGAAAACGCCGGAACCGCAAATACTCTTGGTCGAACCGAAGGCGTAATCATGTGATTCGCCGGGACGCCGGAAGCGCATACGGACGAACTTACCGTGCGCATTCGTGCTGAAAAAGACAATGGCACCTTCGAAGCTATCCTGGTATTTCTCTAGCGCCTCATGGAGTTCGGTAAGTTTTGTCCGTTCTGCCTCTCGGTCATACTCGGGCACGCCCGACTTCTTCTTTCGATTTGTGGTCAGGGCCTGGCGTTTGCTCGCCGTTTCTGCCTCATAGGCGATTCGCTGAAGGGCAGCTTCGTATGCGTCCGTCAGGTCGTACGCCGACATCATGCCGATATCGTTGTTCTTGACAACACCGCGCGAGATTCCTCTTGTCTCAAAGTTGCTCCAGAGTTTGCGATGTCGTTCGTCTTCTGTGTCAAGCAGAGTTAGCTTGCAGCTCTCGAATACTTCGGCAAAGTATTCGCCTATCCAAGAAGCGGAGGGATCCATCATCGACGATGGCCTCCACTGGCACGCCATGCACATCGCGAAATGTTCATTCGGGATCCAGAGCGCGTCCTTGCCACATTTGCATTTCGCATGGCTGTCCCCTATGCGCGCCTGTATGCCGAGTTCACTCAAGTATTCGATGATGTCCATAGCTTCCTCTAATCAGAATCCGGTTCCACAATGTCGACCAAAGGGTCAGGCAACGGATCCGCAATGACGCGCTGACGATCGCGCCATTCCTCTTGCTCCTCGTCGGTGCCCGTCGTGAATACCCTCCAGTCCTCGTCCGAAAGCTTGCAGCGCTTTCGAAACGATGCTTCCTCCGTCGCGCGATCCTGGTGTGTCGCCATCGCTATCTGAACTGAGGTCCCGTAAGTCTTCTGGTTTGTGGGCCGCATAGCGGTCGGTTCGGTAGAGTACTCGCAGCGTGTGCCGGATGATGTCCGACTGGTGCTTGTCGATTGCTGCGGGTGCGCCAATGACGTGTAGAGTGCCGTTACTGAAATTCATAGATACTTCCCTTCTGATGTCGACGTACGCTCACGGTCGAACTCGTTTCCAAACTGACTTCATAGGCCGTTGCTAGGAACTTTCTGACGCTTCAGCACGCCCAGATTTACGAGCAGGTGGCTGACCTGGTCAATCAAGTCTCCGTTGCCGCTCCATGTCACACGGCCGTTATTGCGCCGGCCTGCGAGAGCCAAAGCGCGCTGGCCATCCTTACGTAGGACGAGGTAACCAACCGACTGACTTTCCCCTGGTAGCACGAGCGGAATCGACAACTTCGCCGGCGGGATCGGAACCCAGTGCGATGAACCGCTGTCCGCAAGGACCAATAAGATCAGGCGCACGTTGCCCCTGAACTTGCGACAAGCCAAGGTGGCGTTAATGTGTTCGTTCGACATAAGCTGTTCAACTTTTCAGTTATTCGGTGTCGTGATCCAAACATGGCTGCACACCACGCAAGGCGTCTTCGATCGTCAGGAACTCCGTCATTCCCAGACGAACCCAACGAGCTTTCTGATACTCCAGCGTTTCCTCCCGCCATGCACTGAACAGGTTTGACCCGATGTACCACATCACCTTGTGCGCTTTGCAGTACATCCAATGACCCTGCCCGATGTTGATACAGCCGTCGTTCTTGTGACACGTCGGACAAACCCCGAAGTACTCCGACTGCTTGTTGCAGGGGGTCGAATCACAGACTTCGCAATACGTAGTTTGTGCCTGTTCGAATGCGTTCATTCCACATCCTCCAGTTTGAACACGGTGCCCGTGTTCAGCAGCCGGTTCCATTCCGCGTCCGTCCAGTTTGAGAGCGTGGCTGGCCGCAACCCGGCACCGTGCAGCCTCTCTGTGTTAGCCATATTTACGAGGACCCTTCGCGCGCTTCAGGTGAGCCGGTATCGTTATCTGAACTGCGGTTGCGTACGTCATCTGCCAGTGCGCTCTGGCGACGCGGCTTTTGCAGCCAGCGGAATGACAGAACGTTGTCGGCGAAATGTTCTTCGCAATAGGCGACTAGGATCACGACGTCGTCGTGAGTTGCGGCATCCTCGAGATGAATCTTGGCGTGGGTTGCGGGTTCGTTGCAGTCCGTGCACAGAAGATCGAACCAGTTCTCCAGTGTTACTCCTGGTGCTTTTCCTATGAACTCCTTCAGAAAGAGTTCAAGGTCGGATTCGGAAATGTCTTCGCCGTTGGGATTGTTCCCGACACTAAATTGCTCAATTGCCGAACGGACGTCGTCGACATCTCGATCAAGGACCTGAGCTATTTCGTCGGCAGCATTCCAGAGCCGAACCTGGCTGGATATTGCGTCGCCGAGTCCACTTGCTACCTTCTGTTTCAAGTTGTGATCCACCGGTCAACCCCATTTCTTATTTTGTCGTCGGAGTGCTGTACTCGAACGTACGGCAGGTTGGGAGCGCCATCAACGTCGTTGCACTGTCTTGCTCGCTTACCGGACATCTCCAACGGGGCAACTGCCTCTAACAAGGAGGCTTAAAAGAGAAGTTGAAATAGTTGTCCACACCCTAAGCGGACTGTGCGACTTGCGCACTTACGTACGAGTCCTTTGCCCGATACATCGCGCGCAGCACCCCGCGCCTTAGTCCGGCGGTTGATTTAAGTGCTCGCGAGAATGTCGTTATCATCTGGTCGGGATGCCTGGAGCGCTGCTGGTTCCACGCCCCGAGACAACCTCTAGATTTGGGTTCGAGGTGCTCTCTTAAAATGAAACCGGCTTTGTCGGCCTCCGCGGCGATCTGCTCCCTCTGGCTCTCAGACATTTGGTGTTTGGAGGCTGCGGTCAATGCCTCAAAAACCAGCTTTCCAATAGTCATATCGAACGGGGACGCGTCTGGCGTCGGCCGCATGGGGGAAGCTTTCGCCAGGGCTCGTGCGAACTCAAGTACGACGCTGGGGGACAGGCCGCGCGCGGACCGACGTCTTCTCCGGCGACCAGTGCTGGTGCATCGGTTCATGGAGTGACTCCTTTCATTTGACGGCGCTCAGGTCAAAACTGGCGATAGGTTAGGCTGATCCGTTTTCCGCTTACACGACCCTTTTCGTCGACGGGTATGGCGTGTTTCCAGACCTGGTTGAACGCGTTGGTGAACAGCAGGAGACTGCCAGGTGGCAGCTCAATCACCTGCGCTCCCGGAACGCGCATCAGGCCATTCACCGTGATGGGTACACCCTTTAGATTGGGGCCTCGTGGCGTCAGCACCATCCGCCGCATGACTCCCAACGACACGCTGGCTATGTACAGGGGTTCACGCCGCTCGGTGCCAACCAGGGTCGGGTGGTCCCTGTGTGGCCCGATGTACGCAAGGTGATCCAAGTACTCGTTGCAGGCGCACTGTTGCAAGTTGAGGCCGAACTGCTTATCGAGCCTTTGCTTAATGTCGAGCGCGTACGGTTCCCAATCAACGCTCGGCTTGGCACTGGGGTTGTAGCTGTACGGCAAGCCGTAGTCCACGGTGCGCCGGCGGACCACGTTTGGCTTGCCGTACATCGTGACCGTCTCGGCCGAAAAGGACAACCGTTCGGCTTCCGTCATGCCGCGATCAGGGTCCTCGAGCCAATGCGGATATAGATGTATTTCTATTTTCTCGCCGAACCTTAAGATTTCAGGCTGCATCATCGTCGTGTCCTTTCCGTCTGGCGATTGTTGTTATGCGTTGCGGCGCAATGGGTGGCAAGGGATACTCTGCCGGTTGCGGTTGAGTAGCGTGCGATCCGATCGCCTGCTCAGAAGAGTGCACTGAGCGCGCGCCTACATTGGGTCCGTCACTGTCACGTCCTGAACCGTTGCTGCCGACGGTAGGCTCGGACACCAGATAAGGCCGACGGTGATTGATCGGTTGGTCCGGCGGCGAGGGTTGCGCCGACCCTGCTGGTCCCTTTTTCGGGTGCACCGGCAGCACCGACTCGTGATCTTCGACATCCAGCACGTCGCGCGCAGGTGGCGCCGCAGTGCAACGCTGAGCAAGGAGCTCAGCCAATCGAAGTGCCATCTCCCTGATGTGGGGCAGGGTTTCCGTTTCTAGGATCGCCGCGACCAGGCGCTTAGTCGAATCGATGACTTCGAGAAGGCCATTTTCAACAGTGGGTTCAGGCGTGCCGGGTCGCACGGGCGGCAGCTCATACGAACCGGAACTGACACATTCTCGGACGTTGCGTGCAAAATCCTGCGCG
>Ga0097691_1001176_pt1 | contig 19958 bp, 23 predicted proteins | sample NGESurdeep072012_8_FD_72858 | JGI IMG/M metagenome (GOLD analysis project Ga0097691, IMG submission 72858) | Arctic peat soil microbial communities from Barrow, Alaska - NGEE Surface sample 210-1 deep-072012 | ecosystem: Environmental > Terrestrial > Soil > Wetlands > Peat ... | reverse complement strand
GTGCAGAGGTACTAGCGCATGATCCCGAAAAGTGGGAACCGGTTTTCGGAAAAGATCATGCGCCGAGCAAAACGTTAGGCCCAGGCTCTGATTCAACCCCAAACGATACCGCTCCAGCGCCCCGCCTCTATCGCGCAGAACGCATGCCGTCTCGCAGCGCAACTCGACGGAAGCTCGACTTATGCGCTATAAAAGCGCATTGTTTTTTTGGAGAATTTCCAACATAAGATCGTAGCTAAGTCTCCGACGCGCCGACTCGGCGGCGCTGGTCTCGAGAAAGGTGGACATGCATGGCGACCGCCGCGGATGACATTATCGAAATGATTACAAGCCGGAGCAGCTACAGCGGCGGCGCGATTCAATTGTCGGACCCGCTCGATAAGCTGGGACTGGATTCTATGGAAGTGGTCTCGTTGACGTTCGATATCGAAGAGAAATTCAATATCGAGCTCCCCTTCAACGCGAATTTGGACATTACAAGCAAGACCGTGGCGGATCTCATTCAAACGGTCGATCAGCTCGTCGCCGCGAAGGCAAAACCGGCTTGAACAAGGTCGTTATCACCGGCCTCGGCGTTGTCTCGTCCGTCGGACAATCCACGCGAGCCTATTGGGATTCCTTGATCGCGGGCCGGTCGGGCTTCGCGCCGCCGACGCTCGGAACCGCCGCGCAGGCCACCAGCAAGCTGGTCGGCGAAGTGAAGGGTTTCGATCCGGCGGCGCATTTTGAACCATCGCAGATCCTGCTGCTCGACCGGGTTTCGCAATTCGCCATCGTCGCCGCCCGGCAAGCCGTGGCGCAATCGGGGCTTGCACTGAGCGACGAGCTTGCCGAGCGAACCGCCGCGATCATCGGAACCGGATCGGGCGGGCATACGACCGTCGATGATAACTTCCACCGTCTCTATGCGGACGGCGCCGCGCGCCTGCATCCCCTGACCATCCCGAAGGCCATGATCAGTGCCGCGGCGAGCCAGGTCTCGCTGTATTGCGGCATCAAAGGTCCGGCGTTTGCGATCTCCTCGGCCTGCGCTTCGGCAACCCATGCCATCGGCGTGGCCTTCCATATGGTGCGCAGCGGCAGCGTGACCTGCGCCGTGACCGGCGGAACTGAGGCGAGCATCACGTTCGGCGCAATGAAAGGCTGGGAGGCCATGCGCATCATGTCGTCCGACACCTGCCGACCTTTTTCCAAGGATCGCAAGGGAATGGTGATCGGCGAAGGAGCGGCGGTGGTGGTGCTCGAGTCCTTGGATCACGCGCGCGCCCGGGGCGCGGATATCCTGGCCGAGATCGTCGGCTTCGGCATGAGCGCCGACGCCAAAGACTTGACCGCGCCCGACCCCAACGGAATGGCGCGCGCCATCACCGGGACGCTGGCCGATGCGGCCTTGGCGCCGGAGCAAATCGATTATGTCAACGCGCATGGAACCGGCACCGTCGCCAACGACACGGCCGAGACGGCGGCTTTGCACCGGAGCTTCGGAGCGCATGCGCGGCACCTTGCGGTGTCGTCCACGAAGTCCGTTGTCGGTCATGCGCTCGGCGCCGCGGGCGCGCTGGAATTCATCGCCGCCGTCATGGCCATTCGTGAGGGCGTCGTTCCGCCGACCATGAATTACTTGGGCGCAGACCCCGACTGTGACCTCGACTACGTTCCGAATGAAGCGCGCCGCATGCCCGTGCGCGCGGCCTTGAGCAATTCCTTCGCCTTCGGCGGCTTGAACGCGGTTCTAGGCGCGCGCCAATTCGGCGGTTAAGCCGCAGGATTTCACGCTTCCGCCAACGCCGCCAGAATCCGCGCCCAGCTTCGAATACCCTTGTGGTAGCAGGTCAGGTCGAACTTCTCGTTCGGCGAATGCACGCGGTCGTCGTCGAGTGCGAACCCGACCAGCAGCGAATCCATGCCGAGCACGTTCTTGAAATCGGCGACGATCGGGATCGAACCGCCGGCGCCGACCGCCACCGCCTTCTTGCCCCATTCCTCGGCCAGCACCGCGCGCGCCTTGTTGAGCGCCGGATTGTCGAACGACAGTTGCAGCGGCGGCGCTAGGCCGAAATTTTCGAACTCGACCTGGCAGTCCGCCAGCAGCCGCGCGCGCACGAAGGCGCGGAAGGCGTCGCGGATCTTGGCCGGGTCCTGCTCGCCCACCAGGCGGAACGACACCTTGGCCGAGGCCTGTCCCGGGATGACGGTCTTGGCGCCCTCGCCGGTGTAGCCGCCGATGATGCCGTTGATCTCGGCGGTCGGCCGCGTGGTGATCTGTTCGATCAGCATGCGGTCCTTCTCGCCAGCCGGCGTTTTCAGCCCGATCGGCCCCAAGAACTTCTCCGGCGTCAGGTCGAGCGCCTTGAGGTCGGCCTTGATGTCGGCCGGCAGTTCCTTCACGCCGTCGTAGAAGCCGGGGATGGTGACGCGGCCATTGTCGTCCCACATCGCGCCCAGGATCTTGGCGAGCAGGCGGATCGGGTTCTGCGCCGCGCCGCCGAACACGCCGGAATGCAGATCCCTATCGGCACAGGTGATCTTCACGTCCTCATAGACCAGCCCGCGCAGCGAAGTGGTGACCGCCGGCGTTTTTTGATCCCACATGGCGGTGTCGCACACCAGCGCCATGTCGAGCTTGAGCTCGGCGGCGTTGTCGCGCACGAAAGCGAACAGGTGCTGCGATCCGCACTCCTCCTCGCCCTCGATCATCATGGTGATCGGCAGCGGCAGCTTGCCGATAATCACCTTGAACGCCCGGCAGGCCTCGATAAAGGTCATCGCCTGGCCTTTATCGTCGCAGGCGCCACGCGCGACGATGATCTTGCGCCCGTCCGGCAGCGTCTCGATGCGCGGCTCGAACGGCGGCGTCTTCCATAAGCTCAGCGGGTCGACCGGCTGCACGTCATAATGGCCGTAGAACAGCACCCGCGGCCCGGCGGCGCCGTTCGCCTTGGCGACCACCACCGGATGGCCCTCGGTCGGGCGGACGCTTGTCTCGAAGCCGATGGATTTGAGGTCGGCGGCCACGTGCTCGGCGGCAGCTCGGCATTGCTGCTTGAACGCCGGATCGGTCGATATCGAGGCGATGCGGAGCAGCGCGAACAGCCGCTCGACGCTTTGGTCGATATCCTGGTCGATGCGGCTCAGCACCGCGTCGAGTGTGCTCATGACGGGCTCCCTTTGGGGTTTCGGACCCAAGCTAGCAATGCATCCGCTGGCTGAGAAGCGCAGTTATGGAGACTCGGCATGCCGAATACGACCGGCCGCAGCAGGTCACCAGCATCGGTGCCGCTCCCTGGCATAGGCAGATCGCCTGATCGAGACCGGCGACCGTCCGCCAAGCTAAAGTCACGAGCTACGCTGGTTGATACCGATTTTTCTCTTCGTTTTTAGCATTTTTTAAGCAAACACCGCTGGCGCGGACGCCCCATCAGAAAATTATTGATCGCAATTCTACTAATTATTTTACTGGTATTATTGGAAAGTCGGTCGAATTTCTAAATTGCCGCCCATCATCACCAAGGATTTCAAAATTACACTCAAACTCCATTGTGCGGTACCCGACATGCGCGCGTTGGTGGAGCGGCGGCGCCGTGCGCGACAGCATAGCCGTGATCGTGTCATCGCGTGTCGTGCTCCTCATTTTACTTGACACACGGGCGCGAGAATGGGTGCGCGCAACAAAAAACATTCGCACATGACCACGCATCATGCTTGTCATCGCCATGAACGACGTTCAATATAACGACAACCCGCCGCCAGTGCGGGGGCGCGAGGAAAACATGGATGAGTTGGTTGCACGTCTCGTCGCCAATGTCGGCGTCAATCGGGTTGCAGCGGAAAAAGCCGTCGGCATCATCCTCGGCTTCCTGCTTAAGGAAGGCCCCGCCGACAAGGTGCAGGCCCTCATCGACCGCCTTCCCGGGGCGGAAGCGCTGATGCAAGCCCAACAAGGTGTGGATGCCAGCGGCGGCATGTTCGCCATGGGCGGTATCATGGGCGCCGGCACCAAGATGATGGCGGCGGGTCTGAGCATGGCGCAGGTGCAAGGCGTTACCCGCGAAGTCATCGCCTATACCCGCGAAAAGGCTGGCGAAGATGCGATCGGCGAGATCGTCGGCGCGATTCCCGGTTTGAGTCAGTTCATTTGAATGTTCCACTCGAGTTAGTCGACAAAGATTAGAAGCAGGCGAGGAGACGCGGATGTCCTATCCCATCACCGATATCGACGGGATCGATGGCGAAGTGGCCACGACCCTCAAGTCAGTCGGGATCCGATCAACCGAACGCCTGCTCGAGACCGCGCGCACCGTAAAGGGGCGCAAAGCGCTCGCCGAAAAAACCGGTTTCGACGAGAAGCAGCTGCTGTACTGGGCGAACGTCGCCGACCGCATGCGCATCAGGGGCATCAGCAAGGAATACGCCGAACTGCTGCAGGCCGCCGGCGTCGATACGGTGAAGGAACTCAAGTATCGCAACCCGGCCAATCTCGCCACTGCGATGGCGGACACCAACAAGAAACGCAAAATGGTCCGCCTGCTACCGTCCGAGAAGGTAGTGTGCCGCTGGATCGAAAGCGCCAAGAAGCTGCCGCTCAAGATTACGTACTAATCGCCTAACTCCGGCCGCTTGACAGCCCCTCCCCGACCGCGCAAATCGACCGGCATGGGGCTCGCCCGCACCATCGCGAAGACCGCAGGGACCGCGCAGAAACCGGCGCCGGAGGCGTTTTCCGCGCTGTTCAAGCTGGGCCGGCCGCTGGTCATGGGCATCCTCAACGTCACCCCGGATTCCTTCTCCGACGGCGGCCAGTTCCTCGATCCTCAGGTTGCCATCGCCCATGCCGGCGCGATGGCCAAACAGCGCGCCGACATTCTTGATATCGGCGCGGAATCCACGCGGCCCTATGGCGGCGCCAAGCCGGTGTCGGCCGACGACGAGAGGGCACGGCTTGCAGCGGTGTTGCCCGCGGTGCTCAAGCTCGGCTTGCCGGTGTCGATCGACACCATCAAGGCCAGCATCGCCGCCTGGGCGCTCGATCAGGGCGCGGGAATCGTCAACGACGTCTGGGGCCTGCAGGGCGACCCAGGCATGGCGGCGCTCGTCGCCGAGCGCGGCGTGCCGGTGATCGTGATGCATAACCGCGACGCTGCTGACCCCGCCATCGACATCGTCGCCGACGTCGTCGCTTTCTTTTCCCGCTCGCTGGAGATTGCCGCGCGCGCCGGCATCGCGCGCGCGAACATCGTGCTCGATCCCGGCATCGGCTTCGGCAAGACGCCCGAGCAAAGCATCGTCTGCATCGCGCGGCTTGCCGAATTCAAGCGCTTCGGCCTGCCGCTGCTGGTCGGCGCTTCGCGCAAGCGCTTCATCAATTCGGTGACGCCGGCGCCGCCGGACGAACGCATCGGCGGCTCGATCGCCAGCCATCTGCTGGCGGCGGCGAATGGCGCGGCGATCGTGCGCACGCATGACGTGGCGGAAACCGTGCAGGCGCTGCGGGTGGCCGCGGCGATCGAGGCCGCAAGATGACCGACCGCATCTTCATCAACGGGCTGGCGCTGCACGCCTATCACGGCGTGATGCCGCACGAGGCCAAGGTCGGCCAGAGCTTCGCCATCGATCTTGAGCTCGAGATCGATCTGTCCGACGCCGCGCGCTCGGACAAGGTGGTGGACACCGTTTCTTATGACAAAGTGGTCGAATGCGCGAGTGACGTGTTCAGCGCGCAGCGCTTCCGGCTGATCGAGGCCGCCGCCGGAAAAGTGGCCGACGGAATTCTGGCGAAATTCCCGCGCGTGCGTTCGGTGAAGGTGACGATCCACAAGCCGCACGCGCCGATCGCCGCCACTTTCAGCGATGTCGGCGTGACGCTGATGCGCACGCGGACAAATTCCAGATCATGACCGAGGCGCTGCTGGCGCTTGGCGGCAATGTCGGCAACAGCCGGGCCATTCTCGACCGCGCCGTGGCCCTGCTGTGCGACGGCAAAGAGGTGCGGCTGACAGCGCGCTCGTCCGACTACCGCACGCCGCCCTGGGGCTTCAAGTATCAGTCGCCGTTCATCAACCTGTGCATCGCGGTCGAGACCGAACTTGGGCCGCGCGATCTGCTGGCGCGCGCGCAGGCAGTCGAGCTGCAACTCGGCCGCGACCGCGCGCATGAAAAGCGCTGGGGGCCGCGCACCGCCGACATCGATATCATTGCTTATGACGACCTTGCGGTGGACGAACTGGGCCTGACACTGCCGCACCCGCGCCTGTTCGAGCGCGCCTTCGTGCTACTACCGCTCGCCGAAATCGCGCCGGATCGGGTCATCGGCGGGCGCAAAGTGCGCGATGCGCTGGCCGGCATCGATGCCGCCGGGATCGAGCGGCTGCTGCCGTTCCCGGGCACGTAATTTGCTTTATCTCAATAGCGCCCCCATGCCGACTGTGCCATTTTCGGGCCAATGACCGACCACCTCCCCCTCGCCGCTGAATTCTCAGCCACCAGCCAGGCGGAATGGCGCCAGCTTGTCGAGGCAGCGCTGAAGGGCGCCTCGTTCGAGAAGCGCCTGGTCAGCCAGACCTATGACGGCCTGCGCGTCGAGCCGCTCTATCCGCGCGCGGTGGGGCTCAACCCTGTGGCCGGGCGCACGCCCGGGGCGGCCTGGACACTGATGCAGCGGGTCGACCATCCCGACCCGGCGGCTGCGAACGCGCAAGCGCTGCAAGACCTGGAGAACGGCACGCCCGGGCTGACGCTGGTGATGGCTGGCTCGGTCAACGCCAATGGTTATGGCCTGGACGCCTCTCCGGCGACGCTGGCCCGCGTGCTCGACGGCGTCGCGCTCGACGCCGGCATCACCATCGACTTCAATCTCAGCCCGCCGACGCGCAACGCCGTGCAGCATTTCGCCACGCTGGTGAAAAGCCGCAAGATCGCACCAGCGTCGGTTGACATGCGCGCCAGCATCAATCCGATTGGCGGGTTCGCCGCCTTGGGCAGCAGCCCCCGCCGCTGGGGCGAACTTTCGCAAAGTTTCGCCGCCATGGTGCGCGAACTCGCCGACCAAGGCTTTCGCGGACCGTTCGCCGTCGCGGACGGGCGCATCATCCACAATGCCGGCGGCTCGGAAGCGCAGGAAGTGGCTTTCGCGATCGCCAGCGCGGTCGCGTATCTGCGCGCGCTCGCGGCCAGCGGCATACCGCTCGATGCCGCGCGCGGCATGATCTATTTCCGGATGTCCGCCGACGCCGACGAGTTTCTCACCATCGCCAAGTTCCGCGCGCTGCGGAAATTGTGGGCGCGCGTCGAGGACGCCTGCGGACTTGCGCCGAAGCCGGCTTACGTCGCGGCCGAGACTGCTTGGCGGATGATGACCAAGCGCGATCCTTACATGAACCTGCTGCGCATGACCATCGCAGTGACCGCCGCCGGTATTGGCGGCGCCGACAGCATCACGGTGCTGCCGCACACCGCACCGCTCGGCCTGCCCGATGCCTTCGCGCGCCGCATCGCACGCAACACGCAACTCATTCTACTTGAGGAATCGAACCTGGCGAAAGTCGCCGACCCGGCCGCCGGCGCCGGCGCCATCGAGGACCTGACCAGCAAGCTGTGCGCCGCCGCCTGGGCGCAGTTTCAGGCGATCGAGGCCGCGGGCGGCGCTTGGGGTGCGCTGGAACGCGGCGTCGTTCAGAAAAACGTCGCGGCGGTGCGCGCCGAGCGCCAAAGGGCCGCCGCCCGCCGCAAGGATGCGCTGACCGGCACCAGCGATTTCCCCAACCTGCATGAAAAGCCCGCCGCGGTGCTCGATGTGGCGCCTATCGTGACGCCGAAAGAGCGCGCCGCCGCTGTTACTATCGAAGCTTTGCCGCGCATCCGCCTAGCCGAGCCGTTCGAGGCGCTGCGCGATGCGTCCGACCGCTGGCTTGCAAAGACCGGCGCGCGGCCGAAGGTGTTCCTCGCCAATCTCGGCAGACTGTCCGACTTCACCGCGCGCGCCATGTTCGCAAAGAATTTCTACGAGGCCGGCGGCATCGAGGCAGTGAGCAATGACGGCTTCAAGGACCAGGCCGGCATGATCGCCGCCTTCAAGGCCTCAGGCGCCAAGCTCGCCTGCCTGTGCTCGTCAGATAAGGCCTATGCGGAACAGGCCGCCGGGGCCGCCAAGGCGCTGACCGCGGCGGGCGCCACCGTGCATCTCGCCGGCCGCCCGCGCGACCTGGAGGCCGAATGGCAGCAGGCAGGGGTAAAAACCTTCGCATTTATGGGCTGCGACGTAGTTTCGACCTTGCAGGCCGCCCATGATATTCTGGCTATGAAATGAATCAGGTCCCCAACTTCGCCACGGTCGATTTTGCCGATGCCGGGCCGGCGCCGGCAGGCAGCACGGCTGCGCCCTGGGTCACGCCGGAAGGCATCGCGGTCAAGCCCGTCTTTGGCGAGGCCGATCTCGCCGGGCTCGACTTCCTTGACAGCTACCCCGGCAAACCGCCGTTCCTGCGCGGGCCGTATCCGGCCATGTATGCGGCGCAGCCCTGGACCATCCGGCAATATGCCGGCTTCTCCACGGCCGAGGATTCCAACGCCTTCTACCGGCGCAACCTCGCCGCCGGGCAGAAAGGCCTCTCCATCGCCTTCGATCTTGCCACCCATCGCGGCTATGACAGCGACCATCCGCGCGTGTCCGGCGACGTCGGCATGGCGGGCGTCGCGATCGATTCGATCTACGACATGCGCACGCTGTTCTCCGGCATCCCGCTCGACCAGATGAGCGTGTCGATGACCATGAACGGCGCGGTGCTGCCGGTGCTGGCGCTCTATATCGTCGCCGCCGAGGAACAGGGCGTGCCGCACGCCAAGCTGTCGGGCACCATCCAGAACGACATTCTCAAAGAATTCATGGTGCGCAACACCTATATTTATCCGCCCGGGCCATCCTTGCGCATCATCTCCGACATTTTTTCCTACACTTCCGCCGAGATGCCGAAGTTCAATTCGATTTCGGTGTCCGGCTATCACATGCAGGAGGCCGGCGCGACGCAGGATCTCGAGCTCGCCTACACGCTCGCCGACGGCGTCGAATATGTCCGCGCCGGCATCAAGGCCGGCCTCACCATCGACCAGTTCGCGCCGCGCGTGTCGTTCTTCTGGGCGATCGGCATGAACTACTTCATGGAGATCGCCAAGCTGCGCGCTGCCCGCATGCTGTGGGCGAAGCTGATGAAGCCGTTCAAACCGGAAGACGCGCGCTCGCTCAGCTTGCGCACGCATTGCCAGACCTCGGGCTGGTCGCTGGCGGCGCAGGACGTGTTCAACAATGTCTCGCGCACCATGATCGAGGCGATGGCGGCGACGCAAGGCCAGACCCAGTCGCTGCACACCAATGCGCTCGACGAGGCGCTGGCGCTGCCGACCGATTTCTCCGCCCGTATCGCCCGCAACACTCAGATCGTGCTGCAGCAGGAAGCGGCCGCCACGCGCATCGTCGACCCGTGGGGCGGCTCATATTATGTTGAGCGGCTCACCTACGAGCTCGCACGCAAGGCCTGGGGCCACATCGAGGAAGTCGAGGCGCTCGGTGGCATGACCAAGGCGATCGAAGCCGGCATTCCGAAGCTGCGCATCGAGGAAGCCGCCGCCAAAACGCAGGCCCGCATCGATGCCGGCCTGCAGTCGGTGATCGGTGTCAACAAATACCAGCCGACCGACGAAGCGCCGATCGAGGTGCTCAGAATCGACAATTCCGCCGTGCGGCAGCTGCAGATCGACAAGCTGACGCGGCTGAAGGCCGAGCGCGATCCGCAGGCCCTGCAAGAGGCGCTCGATGCGCTGACCCGCGCCGCCGACCGCGGCAACGGCAATTTGCTGGCGCTGGCGATCGACGCCGCGCGCGCCAAAGCGACCGTCGGCGAAATTTCCATGGCCCTGGAAAAGGTATTCGGCCGCCACGTGGCCTCGATCAAGGCCATCACCGGGGTCTACAAGCGGGAGGTCGGCATGACCGGCGCCGTCGAACGGGTGCGCATTGCCGTGGAAGCCTTCGAGGCCGCCGAGGGCCGGCGGCCGCGGCTGCTGGTCGCCAAGATCGGCCAAGATGGCCACGACCGCGGGCAGAAGGTGATTGCGTCCGCCTTCGCCGATCTCGGCTTCGACGTCGATATCGGACCGCTGTTCGCCACCCCGGCGGAAGCCGCGCGCCAGGCGGTGGAAAACGACGTGCACATTCTCGGCGTGTCCTCGCTCGCCGCCGCCCATCTCACGCTGGTGCCGGAGCTCAAGAAAGAGTTGGCCGCGCAGGGCCGCGACGACATCATGATCGTGGTCGGCGGCGTGGTGCCGCCGCAGGATTACGATGCGCTGATGCAGGCAGGCTGCGAGGCGATCTTCCCGCCCGGCACGGTGATCGCCGACGCTGCGGAGAAATTACTCAAGACGCTGCATAAACGGTTGGGGCACGGGAAAGAGGCGGCGGAGTGAAACCGTTCATTGTCCGCGCGGCATTCGCTGCGCTTTGCGCCCTGTCCGTTTCAGGCTGCATCGACTCCGCAAGTCCGATCCTGCCGGACTCACAACCCGTGTTCGGGCAGCGCGCGCGGTTTCAGCTTTTCGGCATGCGCAAGGGCCTCGCCGTCGACCCGGAGCAGGCGACGTTCACCTGGAACGGCGCGCTCTATGCCCATAGCAGCGGCGGCATGAAGGATGTCAGCGCATTCTCGGTGCACCCGTTCGAAGCCGGCGATTTCATCATTCAGAGCGTGCCCGCCAATCGCGCCCGCATCACCGAATACGCGGTCATGCACAAGCTTATGGATGGGGTCTATCAACTCGTCGTCATTGACGAAGCGGACGCCGACGAGCCGACCCGAGCGGCCTATTGCGGCAAAGGCGAAAAGAACGATCGATCGTGCCGCATCGAAACGCGCGACCAGTTGCTCGCTTTCGCACGCGCCACCGCGGCGCGCCAGAAGACTGACGGCGGGCTCGTCATCCGGCTACCCGAAGACACCGAACGGCCGGCCCGGCGCAAACCGCGACGCTGACATTGGCTCGCCTTTTGGAAATATCCCGAATGACAACACGCCTTGATTCACGCTCATTGTTCCGCGCCATCCTGATCACGGCCGCGCTGTGCCTGCCGGCTTTGGCCCATGCTGATGATCCCAAGCCGGTGCTGTCAATCAAGACCAAGTCGATCGAGGCGAGCGTCAGCATCGACGACAAACTGAAAGCCTATCCCGGTCTCACCGACAATCTGCTCGCCGAAGGCCGCCGCGAAATTGAGAAGTGGCGCGTGTCGGCCGACAAGGACCGCAAGGACGCGCCGGATGCTTTCGCAGACGGCCGCCGCTACAGTTTTGAGCGGCGCTACACGCAGCGTTCGGCTATCGGCCGCTATGTCAGCGTCGAGCGCGGCGACTATTTAAACAGCCTCGGCGCCCACCCGAATAGCGAAACTAACACCATCCTCTGGGACGCGATCGCCAAGAAGCGCGTCAGCATCAGGCCTTTCTTCAAAGAAACCGCACCAGGCGGACCCACGTTGGACCGTCTCGCGAAAGCGATCCGCGGCAAGCTCGCCGTCGAGAAGAAAGCGCGCGGTGGCGACACCGTCGATCCCGACACCGATACCGAGCTGGCGAATGTGCAACCCGACCTGCTGAAGATGGGAGCGGTCGCGCTGGTGCCCTCGACCGCAACGGGCAAAAGCGCCGGGCTGGTGTTCTACTTCTCGCCTTACGCCGTCGGCTCCTATGCAGAAGGGCCCTATAGCGCGTTCGTGTCCTGGCGGACGTTCAAGGACGATCTGTCGTCAGAGGGCGCAGCGCTGTTCGGCGGGGAGCGGCCAAAGGGCGATGAGGAGAAAGATTGATCGGCCTGGCGCTGCGTTGCCGGTGGCTTTTCCCCACCCATTGGCATGGTAACGCTACCTGTGACGGTGCAGCCAGCGTAACCTGAAACCCATGAAATTGCCCGCAGCCAACGCTTCCGCCCTCGCCGCCGCTATCCGCGAAGGTGACCGCGCGACCTTGGCGCGCGCCATCACGCTGATCGAGAGCAAGCGCGCCGACCATCGCAAGGCCGCCCATCTTTTGGTGCAGGAACTGTTGCCGCTTACCGGCAAGGCGGTGCGGCTCGGCATCACCGGCGCACCCGGCGTCGGTAAATCCGCCACCATTGATGCGCTCGGCACCTCCCTCACAGGCCTTGGCCACAAGGTCGCGGTGCTGGCGGTCGATCCGTCCTCGACCCGCACCGGCGGCTCGATCCTCGGCGACAAGACCCGCATGGCGCGGCTTGCCAGCGACCCGCAGGCCTTCATCCGCCCCTCGCCCAGTTCCGGCACGCTCGGCGGCGTCGCCGCCAAGACGCGCGAGACCATGCTGTTGTGCGAGGCGGCCGGCTACGACGTGGTGCTGGTGGAGACGGTCGGCATCGGCCAGTCGGAGACCGCGGTCGCCGATATGACCGACTTTTTTCTGGTGCTGATGCTGCCCGGTGCCGGCGACGAGTTGCAGGGCCTCAAGAAAGGCATCGTCGAGCTCGCCGATATGATCGCGGTCAACAAGGCCGACGGCGATAATATTCAGCGCGCCAAGGTAGCGGCGGCCGAATATCGCGCTGCGCTCAATATTCTCAGCCCGCACTCGGCCAACTGGTCGCCGCCGGTGCTCACTTATTCGGCGCTCACCGGCAATGGCATCGCCGAGTTGTGGAGCCAAGTGCTGGCGCACAAGGAGAAAATGACCGGTTCGGGCGAACTGGCCGCGCGCCGGCGCGAGCAGCAGGTGAAATGGATGTGGAGCATGCTGGAGGAGCGGCTCACCGCGCGGCTGCGCAGCGATCCGGCGGTGCGTGCCAAGCTGCGCCAAGCAGAAGCGGCAGTCGCCGCCGGCAAGCTGGCGCCGACGCTGGCGGTGGAAGAGATCGCGCAACTGCTCGGAGTGTGATGGCGGTCACCATTCTCGTCACCGGCTTTGGCCCGTTTCCCGGCGCGCCGTTCAACCCGACCGGGCCGCTGGTCAAGCGGCTGGCGCGCTTGCGACGGCCGGCTTTGGCAGACGTAACAATCGTCCCGCATATTTTCCCGACCAGCTACGCGGCCGTCGACCGCGATCTGCCCAAGCTGATCGCACGGCACCAGCCGGACGCGCTGCTGATGTTCGGGCTGGCGACGCGCACACCCCATCTGCGCATCGAGCTGCGCGCCCGCAATGCGCTGGCGCTCATGCCCGACGCGGGCGGCAGCTCGCTGCCCCGCCGCACCATCACGGCCGGCCAAATGGCTGCGCTGGCCATGCCGGCGCCGGCGTACCGCCTGCTCGCGGCCGCACGCACCGCACGCGTGCCGGCCGCGCTCTCGCGCGATGCCGGACGCTATCTGTGCAACTACCTGTGCTGGCGCGCCGCCGAAGCGGCCAGCAAACCCCGCGGCCCGCGCGTTGCTGCGTTCATCCATGTGCCGCTCGATCGCCGTGGCGCGCGGCCGCGCCGGGCAGCCAAGCCGCGCTTTTCCCTCGACGATCTCATGCGCGCCGGGAACTCGATCCTGACGGCGCTTGTCGCGGCAGCACGGCTTTAACCTCCGGTAGCGCAAAATGCGGTCATGCCAATCGACCGCCGCCGCTTGCTTGTTGGTCTCTCGTCCGGCGCTGCCGTCCTCGCCGCGCCGCTCTCGGCCTTCGGCCTCGACGCCGCGCAATTCGGCGTGCGTCCCGGCGCCATCGATGACCAAAGCCGCGCCCTGCAGCGGGCCATCGACCAGGCGGCGCACGCCCGCGTCCCGCTGATGATGGCGCCCGGCGTCTACCGCGCCGGCGATCTCAAGCTGCCGGCCGGCACCCACCTTGCGGGCATGCGCGGCGCCAGCCGGCTGATCTTGACGCGCGGGCCGTCCCTGCTGTCCGCCGAGCACGCCGACAGTGTCGTTCTCTCCCTTTCAATTACCCACAATTTTCAGCCCGATTGTAGCGCCGAACTCGATGTCGGTCAGGCGAGACAGGCCTCTCCACATGATCATGTTGCCCGGCGGCGGATCGCTGGCGCGCGCAAGATAGCCGCCGAGGCGAGCAATCTTGATTAGGTAGTGGGAGAGCATCTTTGCATGAGAGCGGTTCTTGGCGCCGTCCATCACGAGATGATCGAGAAGGCAGACTTCCATGTCGGTCAGCGCTAGTGTTGGCGGCGCTTCCGGCGCTGAACGGTTCATCATTGTCATCCAGAACACACGCCAGCTCAGAATGCAGAAGACGGAGATCAAATTCGCCAGGCGTTCGGCGGTTCTGAGCTTGGAGTCCTCGGCCTTACAGCCCGACTTCAGGATCTTGTGAAACATCTCGATCTTCCAGCGCATTGCGTACCAATTGAGCTTTTCTACCGCGTCCTTGGCCGATCGAACAGACAAGTCGGTGATTAGTTTCCAGTCGATTCGCTTTCGACCTTTCGGCGCGCCGTGCTCTTGAGCATAGATCACCGTCAAGTCCAGCGCGGGATAGCGCTTCTGCTTTCCGATCGGCGGCAGGACGTGAATGCGGCAATATTTGATTTCGAGAACAGCCTCACTCATATTCCCCTTGTCGTCTCTAACCGCGAGGCGATGCAGCCCTTTGATGCGGACTTCCTTCATTTCATCCGCGATCGTATGCGCCCCGTTTCCGGCCAGACGGTCGACACAGGTTCTCACGAGGAAATGCGTTCCCACTGTACGCGCCGTGCAAAAAAAGCTCATAAATGTCGCTCTCGCGATCGCCAATGTGAATACATCGTGCCGGCTCGCTGAGAAGTTCCGTCGATTGCGTCAGGTTCTGCAACCATCGAACGCTTTCCTTCTTTTCGATAGGCACCCGCGTCGGGTTGATCTTCTTCTTGAGAGCTTTCGTCCCCCTGAATTTCTTTCGTGTCCAGAATTTGATCGCAGTGAGCCCGAGCGGCAGCCCGTCGCACGTCACGGCAAGACTCGAATGCATCAGAATGCCGCAAACAGTGTGCGACCTGAGGCGACCGGCTTTATCCCTTCCGCTGTTAATTCTCTTCGTTAATCCGATAAGCGCCGGCTGCTCTCTCTGATAGGAAAATTCAGTCGTGTCGTGGAGGACCAGAATCGGTCCATCGGTGCCGGCGAAGCGATCACGGGTCGATTGAAAATGGCCGGCCAGGATATCCTCCTCGCTGACCCTTCCATTGGAGAAGAAGCGGTAGGCAGCCTTCGTATTCGCCCAATCCTGGCATGCCAACGGGATGCTTGCGCCCATGGAGCTTCCGAGCCGTTTCAGCAATATCCGGAACCGATCGCTCAATCGTGCATCTTTGAACACGCATCCGGCAACCTCGCGATCTGCCCACGTTTCGCCGTCACACGGACGCGGTAAATCGACATGTCTTGATCGTCGCGCCGACGCCGCTTTTCTTTCAGCCGTTGCCAGCATGGAGCACCTCTTGGCCGCGAATCAGGTGCTCAACAATGAATCACAAGTGATTCCAACAACTCAAGAACTAGCCAAATCCCATCACGCAGCAGAAAAGCCGAATTGTGGGTAATTGAAAGTCGCCGGACACCATCGCCGGCAGATCGCGGGCGATAGTGATCGCGGCCTTGACGTTCTTGTCGCCGGCGCGCGCGACCAGCGCCTGACCCACCGCTTCGGCCAGCGCGCGCGGCGAGAACGGCTCGTTCCGCAGGATGAGACCGGCGGCGTCGGCTTTGGCGGCATCGACGATCAGGGTGGTGAGCGCGGTCAGATGGTCGGCGCCGCTCTTGATGGCGTTCGCCCATTCGCGCTCGCGTTGGCCGAGATCGGAGGACGCCAGCAATTCGGCCAGCGCCACGATGCCGGTCAGCGGCGTGCGAATGTCGTGCGCGATGCCGGCGAGCGCGGCCTCGATCGCGCGCGCGGTCGGCGCCAAAATCCGTGCCTTGCGCGGGCGCGCACGCGTTTTCCGCGGCCGCTTGCTGGGCCTGAGCTTCGCCATTCGTCCCCCGCGCGCCCCGAATGCCGACAATGCCACGGAAGCTTCGCTCAATCGAGCCCGACGACTTTGCGTATTTCGGGCGCAGTCACGCCTTGCGCGCGCAGCTCGCGCAAGCCGGTGGCCAACGTCGATTTCGACAGCTTGCGGCCGTCGGCGTCGAGAATGAGCCGATGATGATGGTAGCGGGGCTGGGGCAAGTCCAGCAGCGCCTGCAACAGCCGGTGCACACTGGTTGCGTGGAACAGGTCGCGGCCGCGCACCACATCGGTGATACCTTGCGCAGCGTCGTCCACCACCACGGCCAGATGATAGCTGGTCGGCGCATCCTTGCGCGCCAGGATCACGTCGCCCCAGGCGGCGGGATCGGCGGCGATGGTGCCGGTTTCACCCGCGGGGCCTTTCCCGGTTTCGGTCCAGGTGAGCGAACCGGTGCGTGCGAGCGCCGCGGTCATGTCGAGCCGCAACGCATAGGGCTCGCTCGCCTGCAGGCGGCGGGCGCGCTCGGCCGGCGCAATCGCTTTCGCGTCGCCCGGATAAAGCGGCACGCCATCGGGATCGCGCGGCCATAAGCCTTGCGTGTCCCGCTCGGCCACCAGGCGCGCGATTTCGGCGCGGCTCTCGAAACTGGGATAGACCAATCCGGCGGCATCGAGCTTGGCGAGCGCCGCGCGGTAATCGTCGTAATGCTCGGATTGCCGCCGCGCCGGCTGCGCGAAAGTGAGCCCGAGCCAGGCCAGATCCTCATAGATGGCCGTCTCGTATTCCGGCCGGCAGCGTGTTTCGTCGATGTCCTCGATGCGCAACAGCAACCGCCCGCCCGCCGCCCGCGCCATATCGGCATTGAGCAGGGCCGACAGCGCGTGGCCGAGATGCAGGTGACCGTTTGGTGACGGCGCGAAGCGGAAAACGGGTGGGGCCATTTCTTCTCTCGCTGCGGAGGGGTTGACATTTATCCCGGTAAGCTGGCAGTATACTGCCACCTAACTGCGTAGGGGATTTAGCATGAAAATGGTCGTCGACGCTGAGAGGCTTTCAGATGGTATCTGGCTTGCTCCGCTTTCCAATTTTGATGCTTTGAGAATTGGAATCCCTGAACACTCGAAGAACGGTTGCTCTGTTGTGCTGTTAAACGCGCCCTGCATCGCTGCAGGTAACTCGATCTCCTTTGAACCTGATACTGCAACCTTGCTTAACATCGGAAACTTGGATTTTTCGGTGTTCATAGAAGCATCGAGGACGCCACCAACGTCACATACCCTTGGGAACACGCGAGAGTCCAAGCGTGGGTACGCAATGGTAAAGGAGCAGTGCCAAAAACATCTGCCACGCGATTTGGCTGAACGCGCATTGGGCATGCTTGATAGCCTCAGCAACGACTCATCCGACGATTTGATCGCGGACAAGACAAATCGATGGATAAGTCGGCCTGACAACTATTTCACGATTAAGGTGCAGCCCCAAAATAAGGACCTCGTCGTAACTGTTCGTGGCCGGCCGATAGAATATGAGTCAAAGACTCTCGAGGTTCGCCCCGATCAAAATGGCTATTCAAAATTTTGGATTCGCAACGTTAAAGACGTTCAAGAGGCGTTGCGCTTAATTAGGTCCGCGCGTCTCAGAGGGCGACTTCGATAGTGCCTCAACAAATAATTCGCCTCCACACCGAAGCCGATCTGGATGCGGCGCTGGCGCAGCTGATCGAGGCCGATCCGCGCTTGCGCGACGTGCTTACCGCCGCCGGACGCCCCAATTTGCGCCGGCGCGAGGCGGGCTTTGCCGGCCTGTGCGCCATTGTGGTCTCGCAGCAGCTTTCGACCGCCAGCGCCGGCGCGATCTGGGGCAGGCTTGCCGCCGCTTTCGATCCGTTTCAGCACGAGCCGCTCGCGCGTGCCCGCGCCGACAGACTCGCGCGCCTCGGCCTGTCGAAGCCGAAAATCAAAACCATGAAGGCGCTGGGCAGCGCGGTCGCCAAAGGCGTCATCGATCTCGATGCGCTTAGCCATATGGAAGCCGACACAGCGCATGCGGCCTTGACCTCCCTGCATGGCATCGGCCCGTGGACCGCCGACATCTATCTGCTGTTCTGCCTCGGCCATGCCGATGCTTGGCCGGCCGGCGACCTCGCGCTGCAGGAAGCGGCGCGCATCGCTTTCAGCTTACGCAAACGTCCTACGACCAAGCAAATGATCAGGCTCGCCGACGCCTGGCGGCCGTGGCGCGGCGTGGCGGCGCACCTGCTGTGGAAATATTATAATGCTGTCAAACGGCGCGACGGCGCCCCGGTTCAGCCGGCGAAAAAGACAAAGACGAAGGCAAAGAAGAAGGAACATAAAAATGCCCGCTGAACTCGACGGCCCGCGCATCGAGCCGCGCTCAGGCACCGCGCGCCAGCTCGTGGTGTTCCTGCACGGCTATGGCGCCGACGGTAATGATCTCATCGAGATCGGCCGCGCTTGGGCTGCCCTGCTGCCGGATGCTGCGTTCGTGTCGCCGCACGCGCCGCGTCCATGTGGACAGGCGCCGGTCGGGCGCGAATGGTTTCCGCTGACGTTTCGCGATCCGAACGAGCGCTGGATCGGCGTCAACCCGCCCGCGCACGGCCCCAACGGCAAGCGCGGCCTGATCTGCTGAGCATTATCCTTCTTCTTTTTATTTCTGAGCGCAGCGAAGCAGCGGTGTTAGTGAACAAGGCAAAAGTTGGGATCGGCGAGGAGCCGATTGAGGACGACGAGCATTTTGCGCATGACGGCGACCAAGCACACTTTGGCGGCCTTGCCTTGGGCGCGCAGGCGCGCGTAGAACGCGCCGAGGATGGGGTTGAAGCGCAAGGCGGTGATCGCGCACATGTAGAGGACGTGCCGCAGGGTCGCGCGGCCGCCGCGGATCTGGCGCGGGCGGTGACTTTGGCCACTGTCGCGCGCGTGGGGTGCGACTCCGACCAAGGCGGAGATGGTCTTGGCGGGCAGCGTGCCGAGTTCCGGCAGGTAGGCGAGGACGGTGGCGGCGAGCACCGGCCCGGCGCCCTTGAGTTCGCGGATCCGGGCTTCCTTCGCGCGCAGCAGCGCATGGTCTTGGATCTGCGTGGCGATCGCCTGGTCCAACGCCTCGCGTTCCTTGGTCAGGAACCGTTGCTCGCGCTGGATCCAGTGGGCCAGCGTCGGGCGCGCGAGGCCGAGCTGGTTGGCGAGCTCCACCAGGCGCTCCACCACATCGCGCCGGCGATCGAGCAGGTCGCGCAGGACCGCCACCTCGGCCGGGGTCGGCTGGGTCACGTGCAGCGGCACACTTTGCCCAAAGCGGCGCAGCGACTGGGCGTCGATCCGATCGGTCTTGGCCAGCCGTCCCTCGCTCTGCGCAAACGCGCGGGCCCGGCCCGGCTGCACCACACAGACTTCCACTCCCGCCGTCCATAACGACGCCACGAGCCCCCGTTCGTAGCCGCCGGTTGATTCACAGATGACCCGCACGCCGCACCGCGGCTGCAGTTGTTCGAGTAACTGGCGGTAACCTTCGGCCGTGTTGGGCACCTGGCCCTCCACCGTCTCGGTCAGCGCGTAATCCAGGGTCAGCTTCGCCACATCGATCCCCACATAATGGGTTTGAGTTTGGTCAGGCATGGTTTTCTCTTTCTTGCGATTCGAGCTCTTTGGCTCTTTCAGCGGTTCGAGTTAAACCAGGAACAGGACAGCGGCCCGTTGCTTCGCTCCGAGGTCCGAGCCTCAAGAATCCAATCGGCCTGTCTGTCCTGCAGCCCCTCCAACAGCTAATTGGACGGGCGTCCTGGATGGCGGGCGACGGCGTAAACCGCCGCCCGCCAAACCGATCGTGCCAAAGCCGGCTTCCTCCGACGAGCTGAATGCCCATTCTCGGAAGCCGGCTTTGGCACTGCCCTTCACTTCTCACGGCGTTGAACATACAAGAATCCAATTGGATAGGGCAGGCAGGCTCGCACGGGATGATAGACTCGCCTTCGGCTGAACTTCGCTGCGCTCAGAATGACAGATTCTGGCTCA
>Ga0097691_1001175_pt1 | contig 19986 bp, 12 predicted proteins | sample NGESurdeep072012_8_FD_72858 | JGI IMG/M metagenome (GOLD analysis project Ga0097691, IMG submission 72858) | Arctic peat soil microbial communities from Barrow, Alaska - NGEE Surface sample 210-1 deep-072012 | ecosystem: Environmental > Terrestrial > Soil > Wetlands > Peat ... | reverse complement strand
GTGCTTCTGGCTGCTGGATCGGGGCTCGCCCAGACGACGGATTCCCCTCTTGTCGCCGAGTTGAAGCGGTATCTGAACGACGGCGCGGCCATCGCGACGGCTCCCTCCCGCTTCGACGTCGGGGACTGGGCCGAGGTGGCCGCGATTTCCGGCGGCGGCGTCTTCGTCGGCACGCGCGACGATCGCATCGACGCGTGGGTTCAGAACCACCGCTCGAAACAGACCGAGGACTTCGCCCGCATCGTGAAGCCTTTCGGGGGCTGGGCCGCGATCGGCGTCTCGGTCGTCGCGCTCGGGGGCGGCCTCGTCTCGCACAACAAGCGGCTCCTCGACACCGGCCGCGATGCCGTCGAGGCCGAAATTCTCGCGGCCGGCATCGCAACGCCGGCCCTGAAGTACTCCGTCGGGCGGGTCCGGCCGAGCGACGGAGCCAACGCGGATGAATTCAGGCCTTTCTCCGGGAACGCCTCGTTCCCGTCGGGAGAAACGACCGAGGCGTTCGCGGTGGCGGCGGTGCTGTCGGCGCGGGCCAACGGCTGGGTCGTGCCCGTCCTCTCCTACACGCTCGCGAGCTGTGTCGGGTACGCCCGCGTGCACGACCGGGGGCACTGGGCCTCGGACGTGATCGCGGGAGGCCTCGTGGGAACCCTCATCGGGCGCACGATCGTGAGGCGCCATCAGCGGGAAGAAGAACAGCCGGAGGCGCCGCCGCCGGCGTATGGCTTCCGCATCGCGCCCGCGATCTCACCGGGAAGCGTCGGCTTCACGGCCCATGCCTTCTTCTAGGAACGGGGCGCATGCCCGCACGAAACTCTCCTTGACGTGGAGCCTTTCGCGACCTATTAATTAGTCAGCCCCGCGCGCCGGAATTCACGGCGGGGCCGGTCGGAAAGGCTCACAGGCACGGTCACAAAACTGCCCCAGCAGGTCCGGGATTCGGAAGGGCAGCGCAGGACCAGCGCATAGCACGCGCAAAGCCGCTCCGCCGCCGGCAGGCCCCTCACGGGGTTCACCGGAGCCCGGGGGAACCGGCGCCCCTCGGGCTCTCTTTCCTTTTCCGCTCTCACGCTCCGGGCGCGAAGTCCGGGGCGTGACCGGCCTCCTCTTCGGCGACGCCAAAAGCAGCCTCACGCGCCTCGCCTCGGTGGTCAGGGAGCTGTAAGGGGGGTGGCGCCCCCCGCCCGCCGGCCGTACATTCGCCTCAGGGGGAGGAACCGTGTTGCATGCGAAGGACCGGTTCGGGCACGAGGTCGCGACAGATCGCCTCTGGGACGTGGGAGTTCCGGTCCCCCCGCACGCAGACACGTTCATGGCGTGAGCGTGGGACGACGATCCGCCCCGCCCGCCCGCCGTCTAATACCACTCAGGCTGCTTCACAGAAAGGAGCCAGTTATGACACACAGGGTTGAACACAAACACAGGAAACAACCGATATGCAGCGTGTTGAAGACAGGCGTTTTTGGAGCGCTTCTCAGCGGCCTGTTTGCGTCAGGGTGGACGTCTGCACAAGAGGCTCCGCAGACATCAAGCGTTTTCGCAGGGCAGGAGAAGAGGCTGGAGCTGATGAAATCCAAAGGACCAGCCGCATCCCTGACGATTCTCCCAATACGACTTGCAGGGACACCCTTCGATCGCGTGACCGAATTTGTTGGATTACTGGTAGAGCAGCAGGGACTTAAGAACATCGAACTCGGGAAAACTGCATTCAACCCCGCAGATAAGACCGACATGAAAAGTCTGGGCGTTTCTCTCGGTGAGTTTATCAGGAAGAACCCGATCACAACGGAGTATGCGTTGTACGCCGAATACAATGGCAATCGTCAAACGGGGCTGGACGAGCTTCGTGCGGTTATCGTCGATAAGACCGGTGCGATTCTCTGGGCAGACCGCCAGACGCCGCAGGATGAAGCGTTCAGGCGTCTGGACTCCCCAGAGCCAATGACTCTGTCTGTCCTTCTGGTGGAGCGGCTCCGTCCACAGTTGAGCCTTAATGAGGAAACCGCCAAAACCGCCAAACCCGGCAAGATGGCGAGACTCATGGAAGCGAGGAGCGGGATGCCCCCCGAGAATGAAAGAACGCCTCTCCCTGGACGCCAAGAGAAGATGAAACACTCGTTACCAAACGCGACCTTAGCGGTGTTTCCGGTTCGGATTGCTGGAAATGCGGCGGATGCAGCGGGTGCCGCCGACCTTGCGACAATGATCAATGATGCGGGGTTATGCAAGGCGGGACCTGCGAAGCACTCCCTATTGCTCAAGGCTTCTCAGGCTGATCCAAATGAGCTGAAGGCATTGTGGGACCTGGCGCGTGAGTTCAGGGACCATGCAAGAAACAATCCGGCGGATGCTGATTACGTTCTCTATGCGGACTATGTCTTCACCCCGGAAAACTGGGAGCGAGGAATTGTGCATTTCGTCGTATGCGACCGCAAGGGCGAGTGGGTAATCGTCGATATGCAGAATTCGCATCACGACGATTACCAGGCAATCAAGCCGACCTCGAAGGAAGGCTGCAACAAGCTTCTGGTAAAGCGGCTGAAGGGTTACCTGAAGTAACCTAACGGTTGCTGCAACCCGTGGCTGCTTCGCGTCGAGGGCGAGGATGATGAGCGCACCGCAACGGTCGCGCGCGCGGATGGCTCGGACGAGCTCCGTTCTTGGTCGAGCGGCCGGGCCGACGCGTGATCGCTAGGCGCGGGCCGGCACCGCCCCGTCCGCCGGCGCTCGCCGCCGGGCGCGGAAGCGCTCGCCCAGAGACTCGAACGCGAGGTAGACGACCGGCGTGATGTAGAGCGTCAGGACCTGCGAGACGACGAGCCCGCCGATGACGGCGAGTCCGAGCGGCTGGCGGGACTCGCCCCCGCGGCCGAGGCCGAGCGCGATCGGGAGCGTCCCGGCGAGGGCCGCCATGGTCGTCATGAGGATCGGCCGAAAGCGCGTGAGCGCGGCCGTCAAGATCGCCCTCTCGGGATCCATCCCCTGGCCGCGCTGCGCCTCGAGCGCGAAGTCGATCATCATGATCGCGTTCTTCTTCACGATCCCGATCAGCATGACGAGGCCGAAGAACGCGTAGACGTTCAGGTCCTTGCCGAAGAGGATCAGCGTGAGGATCGCGCCGACGGCCGCCGACGGCAGTCCGGACAGGATCGTGAGCGGGTGGACGAAGCTCTCGTACAGGATGCCGAGGACGAGGTAGATCACGAGGACGGCGACGACGAGGAGGACGGACATCCCCTTGAGTGACGACTGGAAGACCTGGGCCTGGCCCTGGAAGCTCGTCGTGATCGTGCCCGGCAGCGTCTCGCGGGCCAGCTTCGCGACCGCCGCCGTCGCCTGGCTCAATGCGACGTTCTTGACGAGGTTGAAGGAGATCGTCGCGGACGGGAGCTGGCCGAGGTGGTTCACGAGAAGCGGGCCCACGCTCGTCGCCGACGTCGCGACCGCGTTCAGCGGAACGAGCGTCCCGTTCGACGAACGCACGTAGAGCGACGCCAGGTCCGCGGGGCCGCGTTGATCCTGCGGCTTGACCTCCAGGATGACCTGGTACTCGTTGGTCGCCGTGTAGATCGTCGAGATCTGACTCGTCCCGTACGCGAGGGCGAGCGCCCGCTGGACCTGTCCAGCCGTCACGCCGAGCGCCGAGGCCTTCTTCCGGTCGATCGTGACGTCGAGCTGCGGGTTCTTGATCTGAAGGTCGCTCGTGACGTCGCGGATGATCGAAATCCCGCGCATTTTCCGCTCGAGAAGGGCCGCGTTGGAGTAGAGGGCGGCGGTGTCGGTGCTCTGGAGAGTCAGCTGGTACTGGCTGCGCGTGTTCTGGCCCCCGACGCTGATCGACGGCGGGGTCTGGAGGTAGAAGCGCAGGGCGGGAACCCTCGCGAGCTTCGGGCGCAGGCGCTCGATGATCTCGTCCGAGGAGGGACGCTCACCGCGGGGCTTGAGCGTGATGAACATCGAGCCCGAGTTCGAGGACGAGTTCGGTCCTCCCGATCCGACGGACGACTGGACGGACTGGACGCCGGGGTCGGCCCGGACGATCTCGGCGGCCACCTTCTGTCGCTCGCGCATGTCGTCGTACGAGATTCCCTGCAGGCCCTCGACGCTCGCGCGAAGAAACCCGATGTCCTCGTTCGGGATGAACCCCTTCGGCGCGACCCAGAAGAGGAAGCCCGCGAGCACGGCCATGAGGACGAGGATCGCGAGGGTCGCGCGCCGGTGCTGAAGGACCCGGCGCAGCGTCCTCTCGTACCCGTGAAGGATGCGATTGAAGAAGCGCTCGAGCGCCGACGCGACCCGCCCATGTGCGCCCGCACCGGGTTCCTCGCGCTTCAGGAGACGGCTGCAGAGCATCGGCGTGAGGGTCAGCGACACGAACCCGGACACGAGGATCGCGGCGCTGATCGTGACCGCGAACTCCTGGAAGAGCCGGCCGAGCAGCCCGCCCATGAAGAGGACGGGGATGAAGACCGCGACGAGAGAGATCGTCATCGAAAGGATCGTGAAGCCGATCTCCTTCGAGCCGCGCAGGGACGCGACCGCGGCGCTCTCCCCTTTCTCCATCCGCCGGACGATGTTCTCGAGCTGGACGATCGCGTCGTCCACGACGAACCCGACCGACAGCGTGAGACCCATGAGGGAGAGGTTGTCGAGGCTGAACCCGAGGACGGCCATCACGGCGAAGGTCCCGAAGAGAGACGTCGGGAGCGCGATCGACGGGATGAACGTCGAGCGCACGTTCCTCAGGAACAGGAAGATGACGAGGACGACGAGGACGACCGTGAGGAGGAGCGTGAGCTGGACGTCGCGCACGCTCTCGCGGATCCCCTGCGAGCGGTCGAACATGACGTCCATCCGCATCGCGGCCGGGATCTGCATCCGGAAGGCCGGAAGGAGCGCCTTGACGGCGTCGACGACCTGGATCGTGTTCGAGTCCGGCTGGCGCTGGATCGCGAGGATGATCGACCGGTTGCCCTGGAACCACGCGGCCTGGCGCTCGTTCTCGACGCTGTCGAGGACCGTCGCGACGTCGCCCAGGCGCACGGGCGCGCCGTTGCGCCACGCGACGACGAGCGGCCGGTAGGCCGCCGCGGTCGTGAGCCTGCCGTTCGTCTGAACGGTGAGCGCCTTCTGGGCCCCGTAGACGATCCCGACCGGCTGGTTCGAGTTGCCCGCGGCGATCGCCGAGGCGACCTCGTCGATTCCGATCTTCCGGCTCGCGAGGACTCCGGGGTCGACCTGAACGCGCACGGCGTACTTCTTCGCGCCGTAGACGTTCACCTGCGCGACGCCGCTCACGGTCGAGATGCGCTGGGCGAGGACGGTCTCGGCCCACTCGTCCACCTCGTACATGGGGAGTGTCGGCGAGGACAGGACGATGAAAAGGACCGGGAACGCCGAGGGATTGACCTTGCGCAGGCTCGGAGGCGTCGGCATGGACGGCGGAAGCTGCGAGAGTGTGGCCGCGATCGCCGTCTGGACGTCCTGCGCGGCCGCGTCGATGTCACGGTCGAGGGAGAACTGAAGCGTGATGTTCGTCGAGCCCTGGCTGCTCGTGGAGTTTATCGAGTCGATCCCGGCGATCCCCGAGAACTGCCGCTCGAGAGGCGTCGCGACGGCGGCCGCCATCGTTTCGGGGCTCGCCCCCGGGAGGCTCGCGCCCACGTTGATCGTCGGGAAGTCCACCTTTGGCAGGTCGGCGACCGGCAGCGACAAATAGGCGATCGCGCCGAAGAGGAAGAGGCCCGCCATGACGAGCGTCGTCATGACGGGGCGCCGGATGAAGAGCCCGGAGACGTTCGCCTGGACCGGCTTGACGCCGACGCCCCCGCTCATGTCGCGGGCTCCGGCACGGCCTCCTCCGGCAGGTCCGGAAGCGGCGCGGGCGTCAACTTCGCCTGAAGGGAGTCGAACGCGATGTAGACGACGGGCGTCAGGTACAGCGTGAGGACCTGCGAGACGAGGAGGCCGCCCACGACCGCGAGGCCGAGCGGCTGGCGCGACTCGGCGCCCGCGCCGATCCCGAGCGCGATCGGCAGCGTCCCCATGAGGGCCGCCATCGTCGTCATCATGATCGGGCGGAACCTCACGACCGCGGCCCGGTGGATCGCCTCGGCAGGGCCCTTCCCCTCCGCGCGCGCGACCTCGACCGCGAAGTCGATCATCATGATCGCGTTCTTCTCGACGATGCCGATGAGCATGATGAGCCCGACGAACCCGTAGACGTTGAGGTCCTTGCCGAAGAGGAGGAGCGTCACGAGCGCGCCGAGGCCGGCCGACGGGAGGCCCGACAGGATCGTGAGCGGGTGGATGAAGCTCTCGTACAGGATCCCGAGGACGAGGTAGATCACGAGGACCGCGATCACGAGGAGGAACGCGAGGCCTCCGACCGAGGACTGGAAGACCTGCGCCGTACCCTGGAATGTCGCCGGGATCGTGATCGGGAGGATCTCGTTCGCGGCTTTCCGGACACGCGCCGTCGCGTCGCTCAGCGCGACGCCGCGCCGCACGTTGAAGGAGATCGTCGCGGACGGGACCTGCCCGAGGTGGTTCACGGCGAGGGGACCGGCGTTCTCGTCGAATCGCGCGACGGAGGAGAGCGGGATCAGCGTGCCCGCGGCGTTGCGGACGTAGAGGAGCGAGAGGGCCGAGGGGCTCGTCTGGTACTCCGGGAGGAGCTCGAGGATGACCTGGTATTCGTTCGTGGACGTGTAGATCGTCGAGACCTGCCGCGTCCCGTACGAGTTGTTCAGGGCATCCTCGACCTGCGAGGCCGTGAGGCCGAGCGCGGACGCCTTGTCGCGATCGATCGTGACGGCGAGCTGCGGGTTCTTGTTCTGGAGATCCGTCGTGACGTCGATGAGGCCCGGCAGGGTTTTGACCTTCGCCTCGAGGAGCTCCGTGTACTTGGCGAGGTCGGCGCGGTCGGACCCCTGGAGCGTGAGCTGATAGGGGCTGCGCGTGACCTGGCCGCCGATCGAGACCGACGGCGGGTTTTGCAGGAAGACCTTGATGCCGGAGACGGCGGCGAGCTTCGGGCGCAGCTCCTCGATGAGCTCGTCGACGCTCTCCTTGCGCTGGCTGCGCGGCTTGAGGAGGACGAGGAGGTTCCCGGAGTTGCCCGCCGGGCTCGCGTCGCTCGCGCCGACCGTCGAGGAGACGCCCCTGACGGCCGGATGGCGGCGAATCGCGTCCGTGACCTCTTTCTGGTGGCGCGCCATCTCCGCGAACGAGACGCCCGGGAGCCCCTCGGTGTAGCCGATGAACTGCCCGGTGTCGTCGCTCGAGAGGAAGCCCTTCGGGATCACGACGAAGAGGAATGCCGTGACGACGAAGAGGATGCCGGAAACAATGAGCGTGGCTCGCTGGCGCGCGAGAACCCAGCCGAGCGTCCGCTCGTAGAGGGCGAGCCAGGCCTTGAAGACGCGCTCCGTCACCCGGAAGAAGCGCCCCTCGTTCGAGACGTTGGACGCCTTCAGAAACCGGCTGCAGAGCATCGGCGTCAGCGTGAGCGAGACGAAACCCGAGACGAGGATCGCGACGCTGATCGTGATCGCGAACTCCTTGAAGAGCCGCCCGAGGAGCCCGCCCATGAAGAGGACCGGGATGAAGACCGCGACGAGCGAGATCGTCATAGAGAGGATCGTGAAGCCGATCTCCCTGCCGCCCTTGAGCGCAGCCGTGAGGACGTCCTCCCCCCCTTCCATCCGCCGGACGATGTTCTCGAGCATGACGATCGCGTCGTCGACGACGAATCCGACGGAGAGCGTGAGCGCCATGAGCGAGAGGTTGTCGAGCGAGAAGTTGAGGACCGACATCGCCGCGAACGTCCCGACGATCGAGGCCGGGACCGCGAGGCTCGGGATGAGCGTCGCCCGGACGTTGCGGAGGAACAGGAAGATCACGAGGACGACGAGGGCGATCGTGAGGACGAGCGTGAACTCGACGTCGTGCACGGACTCGCGGATCGGGACGGAACGGTCGAAGAGGATGTCGAGCTTGAGCGCCCCCGGAAGCTGCGCCCGGAGCGCCGGGAGCTTCGCCTTGACGGCATCCACGACGGCGATCGTGTTCGAGCCCGGCTGGCGCTGGATCGCGAGGGTGACGACCTGCTTGTCGTCGTACCAGTTCCCGATCCGGTCGTTCTCGACGCCGTCGATGATCTTCCCGAGGTCGCCGAGGCTGACGGGAGAGCCGTTGCGGTACGCGACGATCATCGTCCGGTACGCGGCGGCGTCGAAGAGCTGGCCGTTCGCCTGCACCGTGAGGGACTGGTGCGCGCCGTAGAGCGTTCCGACGGGCAGGTTCGAGTTCTGCCGCTGGATGGACGTCGCGACCTCGTCGATCCCGATCCCGCGGGCCGCGAGCTGGGACGGGTCGAGCTTGGCGCGGACCGCGAACTTCTGCGCGCCCGTGACCTGGACCTGCGCGACGCCCGAGATCGTCGAGAGCCGCTGCGCGATGAGAGTCTCGGCGACCTCGTCCACGGCCGTGAGCTCCATCGTAGGCGACGAAAGGACGAGGTAGAGCACCGGCTGGTCGGCCGGATTGACCTTCTTGAGCGTCGGGGGCGACGGCATCCCCGGCGGGAGCTGGCGCGCGGCCGCGGCGATCGCCGTCTGGACGTCCTGCGAGGCCGCGTCGATGTTGCGGTCGAGCGCGAACTGGAGCGTGACCTGCGTCGTCCCCTGCGAGCTCGTCGAGTTGATCGAGTCGAGGCCCGCGATCGCCGAGAACTGCCGCTCGAGGGGCGTCGCGACCGAGGCGGCCATCGTCTCGGGGCTCGCGCCCGGCAGGCTCGCCGTGACCTGGATCGTCGGGAAGTCGACGTTCGGAAGGTCGCTCACGGGGAGCGAGCGGAATCCGATGGCGCCAAACAGAAGGATGCCCGCCATGACGAGCGTCGTCATGACGGGCCGCCGGATGAAGGGCTCGGTGATGCTCATCCCTTGGTCTTGAGCTCGACCTTCGCGCCCGGGGAGAGACGGAGCTGGCCGTCCGTCACGACGCGCTCTCCCGCCGAGAGGCCTTTCGTGATCACGACGACGCCCTCGACACCGGCCCCGGGCTTCACGGGCCGCGGCTCGACGGTGAGGTCGTCCTTCACGACGTAGACGTACGGGCCGTCCTGACCCGTCTGGACGGCCTGCGACGGGACGACGAGGGCGTTCTCCTCGACGCCCGTCGTGAGCGTCACCTTCACGAACTGGCCGGGCCACAGGCGCCGCTCCGGGTTGTCGAACGTCGCCTTGAGGCGGATCGTGCCGGTCGTCGTGTCGACGGCGTTGTCCACGAAGCTGAGGACGCCCGTGAGCGGGTGGGCCTCGTCGCTCGGGAGGGCGGCCTCGACCCTGACGGGCCCTGCGGCACGGGCGCGGTTGACCTTTGCGAGCTCGCCCTCGGGCACCGCGAGCGTGACGTAGATCGGGGTCGCCTGCGTGATCGTGACGAGGGACGTCGTGTCGTTCGCCTTCACGAGGTTCCCCTCGTAGACGAGAAGGTTGCCCGTCATCCCGCTGATCGGCGAGCGGATCGTCGCGTACGAGAGCTGGACCCTCGCGTTGTCGAGGGCGGCCTCGTCGGCCGCGACGAGCCCGGCAGAGGTGTCGGCGCTGGTCCGGTACTGGTCCCAGTCTTCTTTGGAGGCGATCCCCTCGTCGAAGAGCTTCTTGTAGCGGGCTTCGAGCGCGCGGGCATTCGCGAGCTGCGACTTGTCCTTCGCGAGCGTGCCCACGGCCTGGTCCAGCGCGGCCTGGAGGGGCCGCGGGTCGATCGTGAACAGAAGATCGCCTTTTTGCACGTCCTGGCCCTGCTTGAAGTGGATCTTCACGAGCTCGCCCGGGACGAGCGCGCGAATGGCGACGGTCGCGTACGCCTCGACGTTGCCGATCGCCTTCGTCGTGAGCGGGACCGCCTGGCGCGTGACGAGGGCCGCCGAAACGGGCACGATCTCGGGCCGGGGGCCGGATTTGCTGGACGATTTCAGGACGGCGCGCGCGGAAGCCGCCACGACGAGGACGCCCGCCGCCACGAGGACGATGTTGCGCGTCCGATGACTAACGGAAGGCGCGGTGGCGGTGGCTTTGGCGGTCTCTTCGCTCATGAACGCTCTCCGATTCTCAGATGATGCGGTTTTTCAGGGCCTTGCTCACGGCCGCCGATTTCGAATTGACGTGCAGCTTTTCGTAGATCGAACGGACGTAGTTGCGCGCCGTGTTGATGCTGATCGTGAGGCCGTCGGCGGCGGCCTGGTAGCTCGCACCCTCCGCGAGAAGACGCAGGAGTCGGACCTCCTGAGGCGTCAGGTCGTGGCCGGGCACCGGCGGCGGCCCCAGTTCGCGGAAGAGCCGGATGACCTTGCGGGCGATCTCCGGCGACATCGGGGAGCCGCCTTCCTTCACGTCGCGCACGGCCTCGAGGAGTTTCGTCGGCGCCGTCTTCTTCAGCAGGTAGCCCGAGGCCCCGTTGCAGAGGGACTCGAAGATCTGCTCCTCGCCCTCGTAGACGCTCAGCATCAGGACCGCGACCGACGGGCACGTGTCGCGCACCCGCGAGACGGCCTGCGAGCCCGACATCCCCGGCAGGTGGATGTCCATGAGGAGGACGTCGGGGGGGCCGTCCCCGAGGTCGGGGAGGCGTTGCAGGGCGTCCTCCGCGGAGCCCCAGCCTCCGGCCCACGAGAACCCGCGCGTGCCGCCGATCAGGAGGCGCAGGCTCTCCCTGAGGCCGGCGTCGTCCTCGACGACGGCCACGCGGATGGGCGGGCGCTCGGGGCTCACGGTCACACGCGTAGTCTCGGTCAGGCGGGACCCTTCGGGGAGAGCATGTTCATGCGCCGCGGGCGTGGGAAGAGAACGGGAGGGTCAGCCCCCGGATCACCAGGCGCGTACCCTGGCCCGGGGCCGTTTCCACCTCGAGCTTGCCGCCCAGGGCCACGGCGCGCGCCTGCATGTTGAGAAGTCCGCGCCGTTCTTCGTCCGGGCCTCCCGCCCGCGCGGCCGGGTCGAAACCGGCCCCGTCGTCCGCGATGGCGACGTCCAGGGTGCGGCCGGCCAGGCGAAAGACGACCGAAACCGCGGTCGCCTGCGAGTGCCGCGCGGCATTCGTGACGGCCTCCTTCAGCAGGAGGAAGAGCTGGCGGCGCGGCTCGGGCGGCACGTCGAGGGCGGGCGCCTCGGAAGGCAGCTCGAGACGGAACGTCATTCCGCGGGCCTCGAGGAGATCCCCCGCGAAATGGCGGAGACGGTCGCCGAGGCTCTGGAGATCGTCTCGTCGGGGATCGATCGACCAAATCGCGTCGCCGAGGGCGTCGATGACCGACCGGGACGTCTCTCCGATCTCGCCGAAGAGGCGCGCCGGCTCGCCGGTGGGATCGAGATCGCGGCGTCCGACCTCGGACAGGATGGAGATGCGGGCAAGGCTCGAGCCCACGTCGTCGTGCAGGTCGGTCGCGAGCCGCGTGCGCACGCGCTCCACGGCGATCGCCCGTCTGAGGCTCTGGCGGTGGACGAACACGGAAAGCGCGACGCCGGCCGCCACCGCGAGGAGGAGGAACCAGGCCCGCCGCCAGAGCGGGGGGCGCACGCGGAAGGAAACCGTGGCCTCGTCGCCCGGCTCGTCGCCCGAGGGCCCGATGGCGCGCACGGAAAACCGGTACGTCCCCGGCGCGAGACCGACGTAGCGCACGGTCGGATCCCCTACCGGCGGGCTCCAGGACGCGTCCACCCCTTCGAGCTTCGTCTGATAGCGCACGGTGCCTCCCGCCGTGAAGCTCGGTGCCGCGAAGTCGATGCGCACGCGGGTCTCGTCCGGCTCGAGGACGAATTCGCCGAGCGCGCGCGCGCCGAGCTCCGGGACCTCGCGTGGGTTGCCGTTCACGCGGAACGAAGCGATGACGGCGCGGGGCGGCGGGACCTCCGAATCCTTTCGCGGCACGAGGCGCGAGACCCCTTCGAGAGTCCCGAACCACAGCGCTCCCGCGCGATCCCGGTGCGCGCACGTCACGAGGTTGTTCGTGAGACCGTCGGCCGTCGTGAACTGCCGCGTGCGGCCGGTCGAAGGCTCGAGGCGCTCCACGCCCCGCGTCGTGCCGAAGTAGAGAAATCCCGCCGCGTCCTCAGCCAGGCAGAGGACCGTCCCCGTGACGGGCCCCGGCGAGGTCTTGACGACGACCGCCGAGAGCTTCTCGGCGGCGGGTTCGTCCACGCGAAGGGCCCCGCTGGCGCCGTTCGCGATCCACAGCCGGCCCCCGCCGTCGAGCAGGAAGTCGTGGACGTAACCCTCCGGCGCGCCGTGCGCGGGCAGGAGGCGCTCGAATCGGCCACTTCTCAAACGCACGGCTCCGCCGCTGCCGAACCCGATCCACAGATCGCCCGCGCGGTCTTCGAGGAAGGCCACCGGAGCCGTGGCCGGCAGGCCGTCGGCGGCTCCGTAGGAAACAAAGCGGCGCGACACGGGATCGAACCGGGCGAGCGACGCCGGAGAGTCGTAGACGCCGGCCCACAGAGTCCCGTCGCGCGTCTCGTAGAGAGCCGACACCTCGTCGGCTCCCAGGCCGTCGCGCGCCGTGTAGACGGCCTGGACGGGCGCGCGTTCGAGCGCCGGTCCGAGAACGGTCGCCGCCCGGCGCTCGAGGCCCGCCCGCGTCGCGATCCACCACGTGCCCGACCGGTCGCGCAGCACGGAACGGCCCCACACCCATCGAATCGGCACGGTCGCCACCGGGTTCAGGACGACCGGACGAAACGGTGGTCCTTCCAGGCGCACGAGGCTCCCGTTGCCACCGGTGACTGCGACGACCTGGCCGTCCGCGTCCTCGAAGAGAGCGCCGACGCGCACGTCCACGATGCCGTCCGCCTCACCGAAGCTCGTGAAGCCGGACGGCGCCACGCGCAGGAGACCGGTGCTCTGCGTTCCAATCCAGAGGTTCCCCTCTTGGTCCTCGAGCAGCTCACCGAGTATCCCGTCGCCGAGGCCGTTCCGACGGCCGTAAACGGCGAGGCGGCCTTCCGTGACGAGCACGAGGCCCGCGGACGTCGAAAGGGCCATGCGCCCGTCGCGCAACTCGAGCGGACGCTGCCAGGCTCCCGGCGCGGCTCCGGGCACGCGTTCGAGGACCCGGGCCTCTCCGCCGCGGAGCGGAAGCACGACCCGGCCGTCCGCACCGAGAAGGGCTTCCGCGCGGGCGAGATCCCCGCCTCCCGTTCCCGGGCCGAGCACGAAGAGGGCGTCCGGTGTCGTGATCCAGATGCGGCCCGCGCGGTCGATAAAGACCCCTCGCACGTCCGGGACAGCCGCACCCGGGAGTCCGACGCTTACGATCGGCTCGCCGGCCGCGGCACGAAAGAGGCCGCGCGACGAGCCGATCCAGATCGCCCCGTCCGGCGCCTCCCGGACCGAGCGCACGAAGGCATTTCCCGGGGCCGCCGCCGCGAGGCCCAGTGGAATCGCATCCGCCTTTCCCATTCGATACAACTCGCCGCCGCTTCCAAAAAACACGTCTCCCCCGCGTGCGACGGAGACGAAGTCGACGCTCTTTCCCTGCGGAGGCGCCGCCGCGGGCCGGAACACCGGGCGTCCCGCGGGGGTGGCCGGATCGAGGCGCACGAGGCCGCCCGTCGTCGCCACCCAGATCGCGCCGTCCGGCGTCTCGGCGAGGGCCGTCACGCGCGGCTTCGGGAGCCCATCCTCACTGGCATAGACCTTGAAACGTTCCCCGTCGTACCGGCTGAGGCCGTTCAAGGACCCGATCCAGAGGGAGCCCCGCGAGTCCTTCAGGAGCGCGGTCACCGTTTCTTCGGCGAGCCCTTCGGCCACTCCGTGCCTTTGGACCGGCAACCGTTCGGCCCGCGCGAAAGAGGCAACGGAGAGGGCCAGCACCGCGAGAATCGTCCGGGAGCGTCCTCTCATGGCCGAGCCATTCTCGCCCGAGGTCAGGCCCCGAGCCGCCGCGCGATCTGCGAGGCGCTGTCCCTGACCTTCCCGACGACCCTCCCCTCGGCGTCGAGAAGCACCGGAATCTCGCTCCCCCACCGCGCCGCGAGCGCCGGGTCGGAATCCACGTCCACGGTCTCGAGCGTCCCGCCGAGGCGCGTCACCAGCGGGGAAACGACGGCGCGCATCTCGTCGCACAGATGGCATCCGGGTCGCGACAGGAGACGGAGCGCCGGCGGCGGCCCCCCGGACGGCCGGCGGAAAGGACTCATGCCTTCGGAATTGGATTTCCCGTCCCGGCGGCGGGCGGGCGCGGCAGACGGGCCATGATGCGCCATGAATAGTGGAGCGCGGACACGGTCGCGAAGACCGCGACGAGCTGCATGCACGTCGTCGCGACGATGACCGGCATCCGGCCCACGTTCACGAGCAGAATCGCGACGACCGTCGAGATTTCCAGGAACGTCGTCAGCTTCCCGAGGATCGACGGGGGAAAGTCGCGGATCCCGAGCGCGAGAAACAGGACGAGACAGATCACGACGATGAAGACGTCCCGGAAGATCATCAGCACGAGAAGCCAGATCGGGATGTGCAGGCGGGTCGGCGTCGACGGCAGGGCGAAGACCACGAACGTCGACACGAGAAAGAGCTTGTCGACGATGGGATCGAGCCATGCCCCGAGAGGAGAGCCCATCCCGAAGCGCCGGGCGACGTAGCCGTCCACGATGTCCGTGATCGCCGCCACGAGAAAGATCGCGAGCGCGACGCCGTGCCGGCCGTCGAGGATCGCCATGACGAGGAACGGGAGCGAGGCGAGCCGCGCGAACGTCAGGAAGTTCGGCAGCGTCCAGGGGCGGAGCTCCATGGCTTGAGAGTCAGCCCGCCGCGGCGGGTCCGCCGGGCGGGGCGCCGGCCTCAGGGGGGTCGAGCTTGACGTAGACCGCCTTGCCCTTCGGAACGATGAGTTGCTCGACCGCCATCTGCGTCATCGTGCGGGAGACCGTCTCGCGCGAAGACCCGATCGTGTCGGCGATCTCGCGCTGGGAGGGGCGCACGACGACGGCCCATCCGCCGCCGGCCTTTCGCCCGCGCGTGGCCGCGAGCTCGCGGAAATACCGCGCGAGCCGGCTCTTCACGTCGAGCGACGCGAGCCCCTCGATCGTGGCGTTGGCACGGCGCAACCGCGCCGAAAAGGTCGCGAGGAGTGCGCGCGTGAGGACGAAATTCGACTTCAGGAGGTCGAGGAATACCGCGCGCGACAGGATCGCGAGGTCGGATTTCTCCTGGGCGATGACGCTCGCCGACCGGGGCGCATCGTCGAGAAGGGCCATCTCGCCGAAGTGGTCGCCTTCGCAGAGGGTGTTGAGCACGACCTCGCGCCCGTCCGGCGCGACGATGGCGACCGCGACGCGGCCCCGGACGAGGACGTAGAACGCATCCCCGGGCTGGCCCTGCTGCACGATCGTTTCGCCCCGCCTGTACGTGCGCAACGTCGCCGCGCGCGCGAGCGCGGTCCGGTCTTCCGCCGAGACTCCCTCGAAGAGAGGGACCCTCGAGAAGAGCTCCGTGATCACCATGGAAGACCCTCCTCTAACGGGAGAGCCCGAGCGTCGCGTCGATGGCGGCGAACGCCTCTCTCCCACTGACCTGCCGGGATGTCGTCTCGGGGAGTATGCCGCAGGTGGCGAGGGAGGCGGGCGTGAGAAAGCACGTCTCGTCGCGGCTCCCGAGAAGCGAGGCGAGGCGCCTGAGGTGGCCGGGCATCTCGCTTCGGGCCACCGGCGTGTCGGCCCCTACGAGGTGTGTCCCCCGCGCGACGGAAAAGAATCCGAGCGCGATCGCCTTGACGAGGCGCCTGCGATCCGGGCGGTCGAGGACGTCGACCGCCACGTCGCCGCCCGGCGGCACGCGGGCGGACGCCACCTCGGGAACGAGCGTGAAGAGCAGGGCCGCGAACTGGGCGCGCGTGATGCGGGGAGCCGCGACGGCCTTCCGCGCCGCGGCGGGAAGATTCTGCATCTGAAACTCGAGCCGCGCGGCCGTCTGTTTCTCCCGCAGGGACGGGTCGTCCTTGGCGAGGCCGCCGTAAAGAGCCTCGGCCTCGGCGAAGCGCGACGTCTTGAGCGCGAGCGCCGCGAGCGACTCGGTCAGGGAGGCATCGGTCGGTGCCCGCGCATGAGCCGTCTGGGCGGCCGCCCATGCATCCTCGAGCTTTCCCTCCGCCTCCGCGGCCGACGCGAGCACGTGATAGCCGGCCGGCGATTCCGGGGCCACCTCGACGAGAGCGAGCGCCGCCCGGCGTGCCGCCGCGAAGTCTTCGCGCGAGAGCGCCGACTCGGCCTCAGCGCGGAGAGTCGTCACGTACGACGCGCGGAGCTCGCCGACCCGTTCGAGGTAGCGGGCCTCTCCGGGCGCGAGGCGCGCCGCGTCGCGATACGCGTCGAGCGCATCGCGCAGCCGCCCGGCAACCGCGTCGTCTTCCGCGCGCGCCGCGAGGGCGGCCGCCCGCGCCTCGGGTGACGACGGGTCGAGGGGTTGGGGGGCCGAAGAGCATCCGGCAAGCGCCGTCACGAACGCGAAGACGACGCCGGAGACGACGCCGAAGCCAAACCGTTGCGTCAAACCGGCGGTGTCCGCACGGTGCTCACGGCCGGAGACGACGCCGGGCTCCCGCCCAGAGACGCGACCGAGGAAATGGCGTGCTTGTAGATCAGCTCCTCGCGCCCCTCCACCTCGAGCACGACCGCGTACTTGTCGAAGCGGCGAATCCGCCCCACGCGCTTCTTCTCGGAAATGAGCATGACCTCGACGAGCGTGCTGTCTTTCCGCAACTGATAGAAAAAACCGTCCTGAACGTTGATGGGCGGTTTGCTCGGTCCGATCATGGTCATCCCCCTTCGCCGGCATCCGAAAAAAGAAAGAGAGGTCGCGCTTCTCGCGCGACGAAATCGATGAGGTCGGGGCGGTCGGCGCGCACCGGTACGAGTCCGCTCTCGCGCCGGAACCACGCCTCTTGCCTTTTCGCGTAATGGCGGGTCTCGCGGAGGAGCCGCTCGGCCCACTGGTCTTCGGAAAGCGCGCCGGAAACCAGGGCCGCCGTGTCGCGATAACCGATCGCCGCGAACGCGGGGGCCGCGAGCGGGATCCCCGCCGCGAGCAGACCGCGCACTTCCGTTGGCAGTTCGTTCACGAATTCCGACTGAAACCTCGCGGCGATTCTTCCATAGAGGACTTCGCGCGGCAACGTGAGGAGCACCTTTACGGAAGGCTTCTCCCACGCGGGCCCCGGCCGCTCCCGAAAGAGGCGCGAGGGACGCGCGCCCGAGAGGAACAGAATCTCGAGGAGCCGAATCGCACGCGCGGCGTCGGCCGCACCCACGCGCTTCGCGCTGGCCGGGTCGAGGAGCGCGATCATCCGGACCAGGAAGCCCGCGCCGCGACGCGCCTTCACCGCCTCGAGAGCACGCCTCAGCGCGTCGTCCCGGCGCGGCCCTTCGAAGAGCCCGCCGAAGAACGCGCGCACGTAGAAGCCCGTCCCACCCGCCAGGATGGGAAGTTTTCCGCGCGCCAGGATTTCCTCGCAGAGGCGCCGGGCCTCGGTCGCGAACGCGCCGGCGCTCCAGGGCTCGCGAGGGTCCCGCGCGTCCACGAGGTGGTGCGGGACGCGCTCCCTGAGCTGCGCGGACGGTTTCGCCGTTCCCGCGTCGAATCCGCGATAGACCGCGAAGGCGTCCGCCGAGACGATCTCGCCGCCGAGACGTTCGGCAACGGCCACCGCGAGCTCGGACTTCCCCGTCGCGGTCGCTCCGACGATCGCGAGGACGCCGATCGGACGCCTCCCGTTCAGGGCGTCCCCCGGGCGACGCTTTCCGGAAAAACCGGCCGGATGCGGCCGCCCGAAAAGACGAGCGCGACCTCGCCGTCGCGATCGGTCCGGAACGTCCGCACTCCGGCGGCGAGGAGCCGCTCCATCACCTCCGGCGCCGGGTGGCCGAAACGGTTTCGACGGCCCACGCCGATCAGCCCGAGCCGCGGCGAGACGCGCGCGAGGAACGCCGCCGAAGTGGACGTCCGGCTCCCGTGATGCGGGACCTTCAGCACGTCGGCGGCGAGATCCCGGCCCGATGCGACGAGATCGCTCTCGGCGAGGGCCTCGATGTCGCCGGCGAGAATCGCCATGCGCCCCGCGAGCGCCACACGCAGCACGAGCGATCCGTTGTTTTCTTGCGCGCGCGGGTAGGGGCCGTCCCCCGGATGCAGCACGTCGAAGGACAGACCCGCCGCCGTGAAGCGCTGGCCGGCGCCGAGGCGTTCCAGCGTGAGGCCCCGGCGGGCGGCCGCGTCCTCGAACTCGTCGAGGAAGAGGTTGCGAGGCACCGCCCGAGGCAGGACGACGCGCGCGACCGGGAGCGACGTGAGAACGGCGAGAAGCCCGCGCGCGTGATCGGGGTGCGGGTGCGTGAGGACGACGGCGTCGAACGCCACGGCTCCGAGGTCGGCGAGACGCGGCAGGAGCCGGAGCCGCCCGAAGTCGTACTCGCGGTCGGGGCTGCCTCCGCCGTCGACGAGAACCCGGCCCTGGGGCGAGATCAGAAGCCACGCGTCTCCCTGGCCCACGTCGAGAGCCTGAAGCCGGATCGTGTCCCGCGCGGAGACGACCGGCGGCGCGAGGACGATGGCGAGCATGACCATCGCGGCTCCGGCGAGAGCCGCGCGCCGGAGCGCGGGGCGCCGCGTGAAGCCCGCGACGACCAAGAGTGCGGCCGTGGCCGCGACCAGGGCGAACGCGGGCGTCGGCACGACCCTCACCGCGTGCAGGCGGTCGAGGGCCAAGAGCAGCGCGAGCAGGACGTCCGACAGGAAGCGCAGCGGCAGGATCGCGAGAGACGCCGCAGCCGGAGAAAAAAGGAGGAGCGGGAGCAGCAGCAGGCCTGCGAACAGGAATACGCTCGAGAGGGGTACCACGAACGGATTCGAGAGGAAGGCTACGACGGGCACGACATTGAACACGAAGAGCTGGATCGGGAGCACTGCGAGCTCGGCGCCCGCGGTCGCGCCGAGCGCGTCCGCGACGAGCCCCGGGATCCCGGCCCGGCGCAGCGCTTTCGCCGCGGGAACGCCAAACGCGGCCAGGCCGAACACGGCCGCGAACGTGAGAAGGAACCCGACGTCGAAGAGGTTCGAAGGATCGGCGGCGAGCAGGACGGCGGCCGCGAAGCCGAGGACGTGGTTCGCCGAGGTGGGACGGCCGAGAAGGCGCGCGAGGAGATAGAGGCCGATCATCAGCGCCGCGCGCACGACGGGCGGCCGGCCGCCGGCGAAGACCGCGAAGAGAGCCGTCGCGATGAGCACGAACCCGTCGCGCGCGGCGAGGGACGCGCCGAGCCGCCGCGCGAGCCAACCGAGCAGGGCCGCGACGAGTGCGACCTGCAATCCCGAGATGGCGACGATGTGCGCGACCCCGCCGTCGCGGAAGGCGCTCACCGTCGAGCCGGGCAGATCCTGCGTCTCCCCCATCACGAGTGCGAGGAGGAGCGCGAGCGCGCCGCGCGTCGCGGGTTTCGCGCCAGCCAGGTTGGAACGGAGACGTCTCTTCACGGCGGCGTGGGCGCGCGCCACGAGCGAGAGCGGCCCCGCGGGCGGGCCGAGCCGTTCGACCTGGGTGGCACTCTTGAGCGCGAGGCGTGGCTCCGCGGGAAGGTCAAACGGCGAGCGGACCGGGCCGCCCGCCTCCGGCAACCGCAGCGTGCCGCGTAGGCGCACGCGGTCACCGAGCTCGGCGACGCCGGAGGGGTCCTGCTGTCCCGCGACCGTGAGGGGCAGCCCCGACTCGAGATGTATCGAGCGCCCGTCCGCCGAGGCCGTTTCGACGGCGAGCCGCGTCCGAAAAAGCGAGCCGCTCGCGGTCCACGGCGCGTCGAGGCGACCGGTGACCTCGAGGAGAGCGCCGTCGGCGGCCGGATCCGCCGCCCGCGCACGGACGAGCGCCTCGCGCGCCTCGGACGCCGTGCGGAGGGCCGGAAGCAGGAAACGCTCCCGGGCGTTCCAGAACCCGAA
>Ga0097691_1001174_pt1 | contig 20014 bp, 13 predicted proteins | sample NGESurdeep072012_8_FD_72858 | JGI IMG/M metagenome (GOLD analysis project Ga0097691, IMG submission 72858) | Arctic peat soil microbial communities from Barrow, Alaska - NGEE Surface sample 210-1 deep-072012 | ecosystem: Environmental > Terrestrial > Soil > Wetlands > Peat ... | reverse complement strand
TGTGGCCACTGAAGCCGTTCGTGCAGCAAGAGGACGCCCAGCGCAACCGAGACCACCGGAATCAGGTAGGTGACCGAAGCGCCGACCGTGGGACCAGCCGCGCGCACGACGTCGTACTGGAAGGACATCGCGATCCCGGTGCCGACGACCCCAAGGGCCAGGACCGCGAGGATCGGCCCGAGGACCGAGCCGCCGCTGGTGTTCGCGTGCAGCGACCACGGCGCGGCCAGGGACAGGTGGGTGCGCTGGGTGAGCCACCAGGCCGAAAGTGCGACCAGCATCTGCCCTGCGGAGGTCAGCATCTGCGCCGCTGGCAGCGTTAGCCCGCCGAAGTCCGCCTTGCCCAGAAAGCGCTTGGTGTAGGTCCAGCCCACTCCGTAGGACATGCCGGCCACCAGCGTGATGCCAAAGCCCAGGAGGTCGGGTCGTCCCTGAGACTGCCACGGCTGAAGGATCACCAGGACCCCGACGAAGCCAATCAGGACCCCGACGATCTTGCGCACACCGATCTTGTCGCCGCGAAGGAGCAGCAGGCTGAACACCACGGTGGCGATGGGAGTGATCGAGTTGCCGATGCCCGCGAGCGCCGAGCTGACCCTCTCCTCGCCCAACGCGAACAGGCTGAACGGCAGGCTGCCCAGGAAGAAGCCGGTCACCATCAGGTGTCCCCACGTGCGCTGGTCCCGTGGCAGTCGCCCCCGGGTGGCTGTCAGCAGAAGCACCAGCACGCAGGCGCCGCTCAGAATGCGTAGTCCAGAGATCTGCAGCGGCGCAAGCGATCTCAGTCCGATCTTCATGAGCAGGAAGCTCGACCCCCAGATGAAGGCCAGGGCGGTGAACTTGACCTGCCATGGGACGCGGGTGACCTTCATGGAGACGTTCGTACCAGCAGCAACGTCTCGGGTGGGGGCAGTCATGTCTCGTCGTTCCTGGCCGTCATCAGTGGGTCAGCTCCCTGCGGTCTCGGTGAGTGCTCGGGCCGCGTCCACGGCCAGTCGTTGAACGCTTCGGGCCCCCGAAGGTGTGAGTCCGGCCAGACCGCAGGCGGGCGTGAGCGTGACTCGGGACAGATCCGACCTCGCCAGCCCGACGCCATGCCACGCCTCGACCAGAGGGCCGATGACTTCGGTGACCTCCGCGCGGGCCTGGCTGGTGGGGACCACGCCTGCCCACAGGTTCACGCCTGACTCGACGGTGGCCGCGACAGACTCCCAGCCCTTGGGGCCCAGCAACGAGATGTCCAGCGAGATGGCCCTGACGCCGGTGTCCCTCAGCAGCACCATCGGCACGTCGGCTGCACAGCAGTGCACGACGGTATGCCGGTCGCCGGCCGCAGCGACGACGTCGCGCAGTCCTTCGGCAGCGATGGTGGGGTCGATCGCGCGGATCCTGCCGAAGCCTGATGCAGTCGGCAGCTCTCCGGAAAGGACCGACGGCAGACCCGGTTCGTCGATCTGGACCACGAGCTTCGCCTTGGGAACAAGCCGGGCGAGCTCGGCGAGATGAACGCGAAGCCCTTCCGCCAGAGACGCGATCAGGTCACGGGTGGCGCCGACATCGACCACCGCGCGCTCACCACGGTGCAGCCAGATCGAGGAGGCGAGGGTCCAGGGTCCGGCGATCTGCACCTTCAGGTCACCCTCGTAGGCGTCGAAGGCCTCAGCCAGCTCGTCGAGGTCCTCGCGCAACAGCGCCGACGTTCGGTGGGAGTCGCGCCCGGCGCGGTCGACGAACCGCCACCCCATAGGCTGCAGGTCGACCTCCAGATCGGCGAGCAGCCCGGCGCCCCGACCAATGATGTCGGCTCCCGGCCCGCGCGCGGGAAGCTCTGGCAGATAAGGCAGTCCGTCCTCGCTCAGGAGATCTCGAACGGCGGACAACGCCTGACGTACGTCGGTGTCGGGCCACGACCCGACCCCGGTTGCTCTGCTCACGCCGGCGACCCTATCCAGGCCCCTGACGGGCGGCTCAAGGTGGCCTTGGCGATCGTGGCGGACCCGACCACGCGCGTGCCGTCGTACAGGACGACGGACTGTCCGGGCGCGACGCCGCGGATACGACGCTCGAGGCGGACCTCGACCCGGGCACCGTCAGCCCAGGCCCTCGCGGGAACCTCCTCGCCATGGGCCCGAACCTGAGCACCCACCGACACCACCCCCTCCGGCGGCGGACCGCACCACCGGGCATGGTCCCCGGTGAGCACATCGACACCGAGGAGCTCAGCGGTTCCGACCACGACGGTGTTGGTGCTTCGCTGCACCTCGACGACATAGCGGGGCTCGCCGCCGGCTGCAGGCTGACCCAGATGGAGGCCGCGACGTTGCCCGACGGTGAACGCGTAGGCACCGGCGTGCCCCCCCACCGTGGCGCCATCCGCGTCGACGATCCTGCCGGGCTGCTCGCCGAGGCGGGCCGTCAGCCACGTGCGGGTGTCGCCGTCAGGGATGAAGCAGATGTCATGGCTGTCGGGCTTTGCCGCGACGTAGAACCCGCGCGCAGCGGCCTCCTCACGGATCTGTGGCTTGGCCGTGTCGCCCAGGGGGAAGAACGACCGGGCCAGCTGGTCCTCGTCGAGCACGCCCAGGACGTAGGACTGGTCCTTGAACATGTCAACTGCGCGATGCAGCTCCCTTGCGCCAGAGGCAGTTTCGACGATCTGGGCGTAGTGGCCCGTCGCCACCGCTTCAAATCCGAGCGCTACCGCCTTGTTCAGCAGCGCCGCGAACTTGATCCTCTCGTTGCAGCGCAGGCACGGGTTGGGCGTGCGACCTGCTGAGTACTCGGCGATGAAGTCCTCGACCACGTCGACCTTGAACCGTGCGGCCATGTCCCAGACGTAGAACGGGATCCCGAGCATGTCGGCGACCCGGCGGGCATCGCCGGCGTCCTCGATGGTGCAGCAGCCGCGCGCGCTCTCGCGCAAGGTGGCGGCGTTCTGGCTCAGCGCGAGATGGACACCAACGACTTCGTGTCCGGCGTCGAGCATGCGTGCCGCGGCCACCGCCGAGTCGACGCCACCGCTCATCGCGGCAACGACGCGCATCAGCGCGTCTTCTGTTTACTGGTGTCTCGTGCACTCGTGGCCACCTGGGTGCTCGTGGCCACCTGCGCCCTTTGCGCTCGCTCCACCGCCGCAGGGAGGGCCACAAGGAACGCGTCCACGTCAACCTCGGTCGAGGTGTGTCCGAGCGTGAGCCGCAGGGCGCCGCGGGCCTGATGCTCCGGCATACCCATCGCCAGTAGGACATGGCTAGGCTGCGGCACCCCGGCCTGGCAGGCCGAGCCGGTCGAGCACTCGACGCCGGCCGCGTCCAGCAGATAGAGGAGCGAGTCACCGTCACAGCCGGGAACAAGCAGGTGGGCATTGCCCGGCAGCCGTCGTCCGCCGTCGCCGGGCTCCCAGTCGCCGCTCACCCGTATTCCGAAGCCGGCATCCTGAGCTCCGCGAATCAGCTTGTCGCGCAAGGCAACCAGCCGCTCGGCTTCGACGGCCAGGTTGGCTGTCGCGCAGCTCAGGGCCACGGCAAACCCGCGGATCGCGGGGACATCGAGGGTGCCACTTCGAATCTGACGTTCCTGCCCCCCGCCGTGTGTCAGTGGCACAAGAGTGGCGTCGCGGCGAGCCAGCAACGCGCCAACGCCTTGCGGACCACCCACCTTGTGGCCGGTGACGCTCATCAGGTCGAGCCCGCTCCGGGCGAAGTCGACCTCGATCTGGCCGGCGGCCTGCACGGCGTCACTGTGCACCGGGATGTCGAACTCGTGCGCCACTGCGGCGATCTCGGCAATCGGCTGCACGGTGCCGACTTCGTTGTTGGCCCACATCACACTGACCAGCGCAACCGACTCGGGGTCGGCCTCGATGGCCATCCGGACGGTCTCGGGGTGGACGCGACCGAGGTGGTCCACCTCGAGCCAGCTGACCTTGGCGCCCTCATGTGCTTCAAGGAAGTCGACACAGTCCATGACGGCATGGTGCTCGACCGTGCTGACCAGGAGTCGCACCCGCCGGGGATCCGCGTCCCGTCGCGCCCAGAAGGTGCCCTTGATGGCCAGGTTGTCGGACTCCGTACCACCGGACGTGAAGAGCACCTCGGACGGGCGGGCGCCAAGCGCCTGGGCAATCGTCTCGCGGGACTCCTCGACGACGCGGCGCCCGACGCGGCCGGAGGTGTGCAAAGACGAGGCGTTGCCGATAACCGCCATCTGCGCCGTCATCGCCTGGATCGCCTCAGGGCGCATCGGCGTGGTCGCCGCATGGTCGAGATAGACAAAGGAGTCGCGCACCCAGCGAGTCTACGTGGGCACGCAGATCCACCATGCCGCTGCCGTCGAACGTGCAGGAGGCGCCGAGGACTGCTGGCCGTGCGGGGAGACGGTCAGCCTGAGGGGCACTACTGCACGTTTGACGGAGCGTGTATGCCGTGTGCCTCGCCATCGCCGTTTGGCTGGGTCAGCCTTGGCCGTGCGGCTGGGTCAGCCCTTCGCGGTCTTGACGGCTTCGGTGGCCTGCGGCAGGACGGTGAACAGGTCGCCGACGACGCCGAAGTCGACCAGCTCGAAGATCGGGGCCTCCTCGTCCTTGTTGATCGCGATGATCGTCTTGGACGTCTGCATGCCGGCGCGGTGCTGGATCGCGCCCGAGATACCAGCCGCGACGTAGAGCTGGGGGGAGACCTGCTTGCCGGTCTGGCCGACCTGGTTGGTGTGGGGGTACCAGCCTGCGTCAACGGCAGCGCGCGAGGCTCCGACAGCGGCGCCCAGGGAGTCGGCGAACTCCTCCACCTTGGAGAAGTCACCGGCGGTGCCGCGCCCGCCTGAGACCACGATCGCGGCCTCGGTCAGCTCGGGGCGACCGGTAGAGGCCCTGGGCTGACTGTCCGTGATCCGGGCCCCTTTGGCGCCTTCGGAGATCGAGACCTCGAAGGTCTGTTCCACCGCAGCACCGGTGACCGCTTCGGGCGCGGCCGAGTTCGGCTTGACCGTCACGATCGGTGTGCCCTTGGTGATGCTGGCCTGCACCGTGAAGCCACCCGCGAACACGGACTGGGTCGTGCGCACGGCACCGCCCTCACCCGCCTGGACGTCGACCGCATCAGTGATCAGACCGGACCCGGTCTTGATGGCGAGCCGGGCCGCGATCTCCTTGCCCTCGGGGGATGAGGAGATCAGGACCGCTGCGGGCGATGCCGCCGCCACGAGCTGCTCGAGCAGCTCGGCTTTGGGCGCCACGAGATAGTCCGTGACCTCGGCGGACTCCACCCGGTACACCTTCTCCGCGCCGTACTGCGCCAGGGTCTCCTTGGCGGCCTCGAACCCGCCACCGATGAACACCGCCGACGGCTCGCCGAGGCGGCGGGCGATGGTCAGCATCTCGGAGGTCGTCTTGCGGACGACGCCGTCGACATGGTCGACCAGGACAAGAACTTCAGCCATGTGTGTTACCTCTACCTTGATCTGGTCGGTTCAGATGAACTTCTGCGCGGACAGGAACGCCGCGAGCTTGGTGCCGCCGTCGCCCTCGTCGGTGACGATCTGGCCCTTGGCGCGCGGCGGGCGCTGGGCGAAGGACTCGACCTTGGTCCAGGCTGCCGCCAGGCCAACCGAGCCGGCGTCCAGGTCGAGGTCGGCCAGCGACCACGTCTGCACCGGCTTCTTCTTGGCGGCCATGATCCCCTTGAACGAGGGGTAGCGAGGCTCGTTGATCTGGTCGGTGACCGAGACCAGGGCCGGCAACGAAGCGGCAATCGTCTCGGAGGCCACATCACCGTCGCGGCGAATGGTCACGGTGCCACCCTCGACGCTCAGCTCGGAGGCCAGAGTCACCTGTGGCAGGCCCAGCCGCTCGGCCAGCATGGCCGGGACCACGCCCATCGCGGCGTCGGTGGACGCCATGCCCGTCAGGATCAGGTCCGGGCTCCCGATCTTGTTCACGGCCGCAGCCAGGATCAGCGAGGTCGCCACCGCGTCGGACCCGTGGATCGCCTCGTCGTTGACATGGACACCGGCATGGGCCCCCATCTGCAGGGCCTTCTTGATCGCGTCGGCCGCCTTGTCCGGGCCGACGGTCAGGACTGTGAGCGTGTTCTCCTCCGCTCCCCCACCAGCGCCTTCGACCAGCTTGAGGGCTGACTCGATCGCGTACTCGTCGAGCTCGGACAGGAGACAGTCAACGCCCAACCGGTCGGTCGTGTTGTCCGACGCGTTGAACGTGCGGTCCGACTGGGCGTCAGGCACGTACTTGATACAGACGACGATGTTCATCGCTGGCTCGGCCTCTTCCGTTGGGGTGTGCTACAGGTGGTGTGATGGCAGGTTCCGGAACATCCTGACAGGCCGGACTGTAGTCAAGAACGCGCGTCAACGTGGTGCCCGACACCTCGCCTGTCCGCACGACCGACCACGGCCTATCGGCCTTCGAACTCCGCCTTGCCGGGGCCGTGCTCGACGAACGATGCCATGCCGATCGCACGGTCATGGGTCGCGAACAAGCCGGAGAACTGCATCCGCTCGATCTCCAAGCCGGTGACGAGGTCGACCTCGAGGCCCCTGTCGATGGCCTCCTTTGCCGCACGGATCGCGTATGCCGGACCGCCTACGTAGCGCTCGACGCGCCGACGGGCTGCGGCGTAGACGTCCTCGGGCGCGACAACCTCGTCCACGAGGCCGATCCGCAAGGCTTCCTCCGCCGCGACGAAGCGCCCGGTGAAGATGATGTCCTTGGCCCTGGAGGGACCGATCAACCGCGCAAGTCGTTGCGTGCCACCGGCGCCCGGGATGACGCCGAGAAGCACCTCTGGCTGGCCGAACTTGGCATTGTCGCCCGCAACCCGGAAGTCACAGGTCAGCGCCAGCTCACAGCCGCCGCCGAGCGCGTAGCCGGTGACCGCCGCCACGGTTGGTTTGGGGATCCGGGCCACCGCCGTGAAGGCTGCCTGCAACGCCGCTGAGCGGTCGACCATGTCGGTGTAGGACATGGTCTGCATCTCCTTGATGTCAGCGCCGGCCGCGAAGACCTTCTCGCCGCCGTAGAGGATGACGGCAGAGACGTCGCGGCGCGCGGAAGCCTCAACCGCGGCGAGGTGCAGAGCGTCCTGCATCTCGGCGTTCAGCGCGTTCATGGGGGGTCGCTCAAGACGGATGGTGCCGATGCCACCCTCGACCTCGAGCCGGACCAGGTCGCTCATGCCTGCTCCAGTCCCGCGCCATCGCCCAGCGTCCGGCCCATGATCGTCTCGTGCCACATGTGGACCGCGGACAGCACCAGCTGGGTCGTCACGACCAGCAGCCCCTTGACGTCGGTGTCTGCGCCGATGACGTGCTCGCCCGTCACGACCAGGGTCTCGTTCGCAATGCCGGTCTTGACCACGTTGAGGCTCAGGGTCAGCTCGTTGCACGCCCTGAGCTGGGTCAGCGCATCCTGCGGGACGTCGTCGCCGATCTGCCACTGACCGAAGACGCGCATGATGGTGAAGTCGCCTTCGGTGCAGCGCACGAACAGCTGCTGGTCCTGCATCGTGAAGGCCACATCGCCGTCCTCATCGATGTTGGGCTCGAAGCCTTCGTCGATCAGGGCGTCGAGCACACGTCCACGAAGGGGGTGCTCGCCGGGCGGCGGCGGGAAGTTCGGCAGTGAAGTCGGATCGGTCATGTGCCTAACGTTAACGACTCCCTACGCTTGTGCCCATGCACCCCTCCCACGATCTCCCTCCCCCTCTCGGGTCGACCGTGACGAACGACGGGGTGGACTTCGCCGTCTATGCCGGGCACGCGGAGGCTGTCGAGATCTGCCTCTTCGAGGCCGGGGACGCAGCTGGAGCCAGTGAGCGCCGGATCGCCTTGGGGGAGCGCAGGCATGGGACGTGGTTCGGCTCGGTCCCAGGCCTCCGCGCCGGACAGCGGTATGCCGTTCGGGCTCAAGGCCCGTGGCAGCCTGAGCAGGGCTTGCGGTACAACCCCGCAAAGCTGCTGCTGGATCCTTACGCCCGGGCGATCGAGGGCCAGGTGGCATGGCGCCCGGAGGTGTTCGGCCATGTCGTGGATGCTGCGCTGCACGGCGACCCCGATGTCAGGGACGAACGCAACAGCGCGGCATACGTGCCGCGGGGCGTGGTCGTCGACGACCACTTCGACTGGGGCGACGACGCGCCGCCGCAGGTTCCGTGGGCCGAGACCGTCATCTACGAGACGCACATCCGAAACCTCACCAAAGGCCACCCCGACATCCCCGAGACCCTGCGGGGGACGTATGCCGCGATGGCACACCCCGCCACGATCGCGCACCTGCAAGGGCTGGGCGTGACATCCGTGGAGCTGATGCCGGTCCATGCGTTCATCCACGAGTCCGAGCTGGTGAAACGTGGGCTCGTGAACCATTGGGGTTACAACACGTTGGGATTCTCTTCCCCCCATGGGGCGTACGCCGCGTCCACCGACCCCCAGGGCCGGCTCGAAGAGTTCAAGGGCATGGTCAAGCTGCTCCACGCCGCCGGTCTCGAGGTCATCCTCGACGTCGTCTACAACCACACCTGCGAGCAGGGCCGCGTCGGAGCGACGCTTTCGTGGCGGGGCCTGGACAACCGCGCCTACTACCGGCTGGACGAGCGCGGGCGTGACATCGACGTGACGGGGTGCGGCAACACCCTCGACCTGCGCCACCCGATCGTTGCCCGGATGGTTCTGGACTCCCTGCGGTACTGGGTCGAGCAGTGCCATGTCGACGGCTTCCGGTTCGACCTGGCCGTGGCGCTCGGACGTGGTCAGGACGACGGATACGACCCGAACCACCCGTTTCTGGTCGCGTTGCGGACCGACCCGGTGCTCTCGCGGGTCAAGCTGATCGCCGAACCGTGGGACCTGGGCGTGCACGGTTGGCGCACCGGCCAGTTCCCGCCGCCCTTCGCCGAGTGGAACGACCGGTTCCGTGACACGGTGCGCACGTTCTGGCTAACCGATGTCGAGCGCTCGGCCCACCATGTTCCGGGCCACGGTGTACGTGATCTGGCGACGCGCCTGGCCGGCTCGCACGACCTGTTCGGCGCCCGCGACCGTGGTCCGATCGCATCGGTCAACTACGTCGCGGCCCACGACGGCTTCACCCTGGCCGACACGACGATGTACTCGGGCAAGCACAACGACGCCAACGGCGAGGAGAACCACGACGGCCAGGACGACAACCGCTCGTGGAACCACGGGGCCGAGGGGCCTGGCGGGGACACCTTGCTCCTGAGCGCGCGGCGACGCTCGATCCGCAACCTGCTTGCCACCCAGCTGCTGGCGGCCGGTGTGCCGATGATCAACGCCGGCGACGAGCTGGGACGTTCGCAACGTGGCAACAACAACGCCTACTGCCAGGACAACGACCTGTCATGGGTCGACTGGGATCTCCAGCCCTGGCAACGCGACCTGAGGCAGACAACCCGCTTCCTGACCAGACTCAGATCGGCCAACCCCGTTCTGGGACAGCGATCCTTCCTCACAGGGCGCCCGGCCAACCAGGACAGCGAAACCGACCTCCAGTGGTTCGCGGCGGACGGCCAGCCGATGCACAACAGCGCGTGGGACGACCCGCGCACCCGCGCGCTGACGATGTTGCTCGACGGCGCCAACGTCGGCGGCGAGTCGCTCCTGGTCGTCTTCCATGGCGGCGCCCAGTCCGCAGAGGTAACCCTGCCCGCACTCGGTAAGGGCGCGGCATACCGCCTGGTCTGGGACAGCGCCTGGGAGCTTCCGCACGCGTCCCTGGAAACAGCGGACGCCGGGCCAGTCACCGTCACCGCGGCCTCGATCCGCGTCTACGGCATTGTCCCGTGACGACTGCCGTCAGGCGTTGGCGACCAGACCCATCTCCGTCGCGTTCGCGATGCCGGCGTGCTTGGGCAGGACCCTGACCGTATAGCCGAAGGCGCCGGTGCGGGTCAGCACGAGATCTCCCTGGAAACCGTGTCTGCCACCCTCGTAGGACTCCGCGAAACCCAACGGCGCGGTCTCGATGTCTCGCAGGTCGTCGGACTCCGAGGCGCGTCCGTGCACCACCTGAACGTCGACCTCGTCCGGACCCAACTCACCCAAGGACACGAACGCGCGCACGTGGAGGGTGTCGCCGACCTGAGGAGAGTCCGAAACGCCTGAGGACTCAACGTGATCCACCCGCACCTCGGCCCAACCCGCTCGAACCTTGGCCTTGTATGCCGCGAGGTCCCGCGCACCGGCCCAGGTGGGCCCGGCCATGGCCCAGCCGGCCCGGGCCGCGGGGCCGTAGAGGTCGATGGTGTAGTCCCGAACCTGGCGGGACGCCAACACCTTGGGACCCAGCGTGGCCAGGGTGTGCTTGATCATCGACAGCCAGCGCTGGGGGAGGCCGTCGGCGTCGACGTCGTAGAAGCGGGGGGCGACGGAGCCCTCGATAATGTCGTAGAGCGCGGCCGCCTCGAGATCGTCGCGACGGTCCGGGTCCTCGACACCGTCGGCCGTCGGGATGGCCCAGCCGTTCTCGCCGTCATACCACTCGTCCCACCAGCCATCGAGGACCGAGAGGTTGAGCCCGCCGTTGAGCGCCGACTTCATGCCCGATGTCCCGCACGCCTCGAACGGGCGCAGCGGGTTGTTCAGCCAGACGTCGCAGCCCGGGTACAGGTACTTCGCCATGGCGATGTCGTAGTTCGGCAGAAAGACGATCCGATGACGCACCTTCGGGTCGTCCGCGAACTTCACCAGCTGCTGGATGAGCTTCTTGCCCGTCTCGTCGGCCGGGTGAGCCTTGCCCGCGATGACGAGCTGAACCGGACGCTCACGACTCAGCAGGATCGTCTTCAGGCGCGCGGGGTCGCTCAGCATGAGGGTGAGCCGCTTGTAGGTCGGGACCCGCCGGGCAAAGCCGATGGTGAGCACATCAGGATCCAGGATCTCCTCGATCCAGCCGAGCTCCGCCGGGCTGGCGCCTCGCTTGAGCCAGCTCGACCTCATCCGGCGACGAGCCTCGACGACGAGCTGCTCGCGCATGTCGCGCTTGGTTGCCCAGATCTCGTCACCGGGGATGTCGATGATGCCCGCCCACGCGTCATGATCGGCAACCAGAGTCGTGCCCAGGTGTTTGAAAGCCAGCTCGTTGACCTTGCGGTCGACCCACGTCGGAGCGTGGACACCGTTGGTGATACTCGTGATCGGGACCTCAGTGTCGTCAAAACCCGGCCAGAGACCGTCGAACATGTGACGGCTGACCACGCCGTGCAGCTTGGAGACCCCATTGGCCCGCTGGGCCAGACGCAGACCCATGACCGCCATGTTGAACACACCGGCCTGACCACCCGGGTAGTCCTCGGAGCCGAGCGCCAGCAGTCTCTCGACCGGTATACCAGTGATGGCGTTGTCGCCGCCGAAGTACATCCGGACCTGGTCGGCGCCGAAACGGTCGATGCCCGCCGGCACCGGAGTGTGGGTGGTGAAGACCGTGCCCGCACGCACTGCCTCGAGGGCCTCGTCGAAGCTCATGGCGTGCTCAATGGTCAGCTCGCGCATCCGCTCGATGCCCAGGAAACCGGCGTGACCCTCGTTGGTGTGGAAGACGTCCGGATCCGGTGCGCCCGTCAGCCGGGACCACAGGCGCAGGGCCCGGACGCCGCCGATGCCGAGCAGCAGCTCCTGCTGAAGTCGTAGCTCCCCGGTGCCGCCGTAGAGCCGGTCGGTGATCTCGCGGATCCCCTCGTCGTTGTCCTGGACGTCGGAGTCGAGCAACAGCAAGGGAACCCGGCCGACCTGGGCCTTCCACACGTGAGCACGGAGCACCCGGCCGCCGGGAAGGTCAATGGTGATGATGCAGGGCGTTCCGTCGGCCTCGCGCAGCAGCGCCAGGGGCAGACCGTCGGGATCGAGGACGGGGTAGGTCTCCTGCTGCCAGCCGTCGAAGTTCAGCGACTGCTTGAAATAGCCCGTCTTGTAGAACAGGCCAACTCCCACGACGGGAACGCCCAGATCCGAGGCGGCCTTGAGGTGGTCCCCGGCGAGGATGCCAAGCCCCCCGGAGTACTGCGGCAGCGCCTCGGTGATGCCGTACTCAGGGCTGAAGTAGGCGATCGCCTCTGGGGCGCCACCATCCACCTCGGCAGCCCACCCCTGGTACCACCGGGGCTCGCTCAGGTAGATCGCGAGATTCTGGATCGCCTCGTGGACCTTGACCACGAAGGTCTCGTCGGCGGCAAGGGCCCGGAGCTCGCCGCCCGAGAGCGCGGACAGCATGGCGGTAGGGTCCTTGCCGACCCTGGCCCAACGCTTCGGGTCGATCTCGGAGAACAGGTCCCGCGTGCCGGGGTGCCAGGACCAACGCAGATTGCTGGCGAGCTCTCCCAATGCGCTGATCGACTCGGGCAGGACGGTTCGGACGCTGAAGCGACGGATTGCCTTCACGGTGGAAGATCATAGGCGACGGATGAAGGAGGGAACGAGTAGCGTCAGGCGCGTGACAGCGAGCCCGCGACCCCCTGCCGCCCCGACCCTCGGACGCATTCCGGTCCTCGAGGTCAGCCCCTGCGTGGAGCACGGAGCGTTCCCTGCCAAGTCGGTGGTGGGCGAGGAGTTTGACGTGACGGCCACAGTCTTTCGCGAGGGACATGACGCGGTTGGTGCCACGGTGGTCCTGACAGACCCCGACGGCGGCGAACAACGCAAGTCGATGATGCTTCTGGTCCCCGGACTCGACCACTGGTCAGCCACGATCCGTGCGGACCGAACCGGGAGATGGTCATACCGGGTGGAGGGCTGGTCCGACCCGTACGGCACGTGGGTGCACGATGCGGCCATCAAGGTCGCCGCAGACGTGGACACCGAGCTGATGCTCAAGGAGGGAGCCCTGGTTCTGGGGCGGGCGCTCAATGAGGTACGGCGGACGCGCGCCCAGGCGGCACCTCTCACCGATGGGATCACGGGGCTGCGAGACACAACCCGCCCTCCACAGGTGCGGCTGCAGGCAGGGCTCAGCCCGGAGGTCCGCGCCGAGATGACAGCTCGTCCGTTGCGTGACTATGTCAGTCCCAGCGCGGCATACGGCTGGTTGGTGGAACGTGAGCTCGCTTTGTTCAGTGCGTGGTACGAGATCTTTCCGCGCTCGGAAGGAGCGAAGCGAGACCCCCGGACGGGTCTGTGGACCTCGGGCACGCTGGTGACCGCGGCCCGGCGGCTGCCCGCCATCGCCGACATGGGCTTCGACGTCGTCTATCTGACCCCGGTCCACCCGATCGGCCTGATCAACCGCAAGGGTCCGAACAACACGCTGGACGCCGGACCGCTGGACCCCGGCTCCCCCTACGCGATCGGCTCGCGAGACGGTGGCCACGATGCCATCGCGCCCGAGCTGGGGACCTTCGCGGACTTCGACTCCTTTGTGGCAGAGGCGCGTCGGCTCGGTCTCGAGGTCGCGCTCGACCTTGCCCTGAACTGTGCGCCCGACCACCCATGGGTCAAGAGCCACCCGGAATGGTTCACCACGCGGGCCGACGGGACCATCGCCTGCGCGGAGAACCCGCCGAAGAAGTACCAGGACGTCTATCCGCTCAACTTCGACAACGACCCTGCCGGCATCTACGCCGAGGTCCGGCGGGTGATCCAGGTCTGGATCGACCATGGGGTGACGATCTTCCGGGTCGACAACCCGCACACCAAGCCCCTCGAGTTCTGGCAGTGGCTGATCGCCGATGTTGCAGCAGCTGCGCCGGGTGTCATCTGGCTGGCCGAGGCGTTCACGAGGCCGGCGATGATGCATGCGCTGGGCAAGGTCGGTTTCCAGCAGTCCTACACCTACTACGCCTGGCGCAACCAGAAGTGGGAGCTCGAGGAGTACATCACCGAGCTCACCGGCGAGGTCGCAAGCTACATGCGTCCATCCTTCTGGCCCACGACGCACGACATCCTCACGCCGTACATGCAGTACGGCGGACCGACCGCGTGGAAGGTTCGCGCGGCTCTGGCGGCGACTCTCGTGCCGTCGTATGGGATCTACGCCGGTTACGAGCTCGTGGAGAATGTCGCACGCCCGGGCGTCGAGGAGCAGATCGACAACGAGAAGTACGAGCTCAAGGACCGCCATTGGTCCGACTACGAGCGTGGAGGGCCGAAGGAGGGGGAGTCGCTCGCGCCGTATCTCAAGGCGCTCAACGAGATTCGTCGCGCGCACCCCTCACTGCATTGGTTGCGCAACGTGCATCTGCATCATGTGGACGACGAGAACGTCATGGCGTTCTCCAAGCGCCGCATCGTGGACGGCAGGGACGACATCATCCTGGTCGTCGCAAACCTCGACCCCCATGCGACGCGGGAGACCAACGTGCGCCTGGACATGAAGGCACTTGGCCTCGGCCCCGGCGATACCTTCGTCGCGCATGACCTCATCACCGGAAGCTCGTGGCACTGGGGTGAACAGAACTTCGTCCGGCTCGGCCCCGATGGCGAACCCGTGCACATCGTGCACGTCCGGAGGTTCTGATGCAGGGGCCCGTGTCCCCATCCATCACCGCTGCCCTGCCGACCTGGATGGGACGGCAACGCTGGTATGCCGGTAAGGGCCGCATTCCTGCTCTGCGCTGGATCGGGGGCCTGCGGCTCCCGCATCCAGCCGGCGAGGTGGACATCGACGTCCATCTTCTTCGCGACGAGTCCGGTCCGACGCCCACGACCTACCAGGTTCCGATGACGTCCCGCGGCGCCAGGCTCACCGGTGCTGACCATGCCCTGATCGCAAAGGTCCAGGACAGCGGTCCGGGCACCCGGTACATCTATGACGCACCACACGACCCCGTCTTCGCCGCCGCTTTGCTGCGGCTCATCCTGGACGAGGCGACCGCGGCATCGGACGGGGCTCAGGGCTCACCGGTCGCGGGTGGCCATCGGGCCTCAGGAGCTGACCCGGGCCGGCTCCTGACATCGCGGGTCCTGACCGGGGAACAGTCCAACACCTCGATCATCCTTGATCTGGTCGACGCCCTCGGCGAACCTTCGAACCGTTTGATCTGCAAGCTGTTTCGCGTGTTGCACGACGGTGAGAACCCCGACGTCGTGGTGCAGTCGGCACTTGCCGCTGCAGGATCGACGCGGGTTCCCAAGCCGGTGGGCAACATCGGCGGGGAGTGGCCCGACGCCGGCGCCCCGAGCGGCATTGCCCGAGGTCACCTGGCCTTCGCCCAAGAGTTCCTCCCGGGGGTCGATGACGCCTGGCGGGTTGCCCTGGTGGCGGTGGCTTCCGGTGCCGACTTCAGCGAACGCGCACGCAGCCTCGGCCAGGCATCTGCCGAGGTGCACGCCAGCCTGGCCCAGGCCATGGGCACCCGAGGCGCGACCGACGACGACGTCGTCGCCCTGACCCGGAGCATGCAGGCTCGTCATGCGGCAGCCGTGTCCGAGGTTCCTGCCCTCGCCGAGTTCGACCCCATGGTCAAGGCGTCCATCGAGGCCGTGTCGTCGGCCACCTGGCCTGCGCTGCAACGCATCCACGGCGACTACCACCTCGGACAGGTGCTCGACGTGCCCGACCGGGGATGGGTCCTGGTGGACTTCGAGGGCGAGCCGCTGCGGCCTCTGGCCGATCGCACGCGGCCAGATCTGGCATTGCGCGACGTTGCGGGGATGCTCAGGTCGTTCGACTACGTCGCCGGTTCGTGGGAGCAGGCACACCCCGGCGGGTCCGCATCATCCTGGGCTACCCGGGCACGCACGGCCTTTCTCGAGGGCTACGCCCAGAGTGCCGGCCGCGACCCTCGCCAGGATGCCGAGTTGCTCAATGCGCTCGAGCTGGACAAGGCTCTGTACGAGGTGGTTTACGAGGCCAGGAACCGCCCGACCTGGCTCAGCATCCCGACCACCGCCATAGCTCGACTGTCCGCCGGACCAAGGAGTGATCTGCGACTGTGACCAGCGCACGCGATTCCAAGACCCCATCTCCGCGTTCGTCCGTGAAGCCCGTCAACCGTGGTCAGCTCGAACGGCTGGTCGCGGGCGCACATCACAACCCTCACGAAGTCCTGGGACCCCACCCACACGACGGCGCTGTCACCATTCGCGCGCTCAAACCGTTGGCGAACAGCGTCGTTGTCGAGCTTGACGATGGTTCACGCACCGAGCTGCGCCATGAGCTCGAGGGCGTCTGGGTCGGTGTCCTGCCGACCGCAGAGGTGCCGGACTACCGGATCCGGGTCACGTACGGCGACGGGATCGAGCACCTTCAGGACGACCCCTACCGGTTTTTGCCGACATTGGGCGAGATCGACCTGCACCTCGTCGGTGAGGGCCGCCACGAACGGCTCTGGGACGTTCTGGGCGCTCACGTGCGCGAGTACGACGGACCGATGGGCCCCGTTCGCGGCACCTCCTTCGCGGTATGGGCGCCGAACGCACGCGCGATCCGCCTCGTCGGTGACTTCAACCAGTGGGACAGCGCTGCCCACCCGATGCGCTCGCTGGGCTCGTCCGGCATCTGGGAGCTCTACGTCCCTGGTGTCGCCGAGGGCAACCGCTACAAGTTCGAGATCCTCGGGTCGGATGGTTCGCGACGGGCCAAGGCGGACCCCATGGCCCGGGCCGCGGAGAAACCACCGGCGACCGCCTCGGTGGTGACGTCCACGGCATACACCTGGCAGGACGGCGACTGGATGGCCACCCGTGCGGCGACCAACCCGCACAACGGACCGATGAGCATCTACGAGGTCCACCTCGGGTCCTGGCGTCAGGGCGAGAGCTACCGCAGCCTGGCCGAGCATCTGGTCAACTACGTCGTGGACCTCGGCTTCACCCATATCGAGCTGATGCCGGTCATGGAACATCCCTATGGTCCCTCGTGGGGCTACCAGGTCACGGGCTACTACGCCCCGACCTCGCGGTTCGGCTCGCCCGACGACTTTCGATACCTGGTGGACACGATGCACCGCAATGGCATCGGCGTCCTGCTCGACTGGGTTCCGGCACACTTCCCCAAGGATGCCTTTGCCCTCTCCCGCTTTGACGGGCAGGCACTGTACGAGCACCCGGATCCCCGTCGGGGCGACCACCCCGACTGGGGGACGCACGTCTTCGACTTCGGCCGTCCACAGGTGCGCAACTTCCTCGTGGCCAACGCGCTCTACTGGCTCGAGGAGTTCCACCTCGACGGCCTGCGGGTTGATGCCGTCGCCTCGATGCTCTACCTCGACTACTCCCGTGAGGATGGCGAGTGGGTCCCCAACATCTATGGCGGTCGCGAGGACCTCGAGGCGGTGCAGATGCTTCAGGAGACGAACGCGACGGTGTACAGACGCGTCCCGGGAGCAGTCATGGTGGCCGAGGAGTCCACGTCATGGCCGGGGGTTACCCGCCCAACGCACTTGGGCGGCTTGGGCTTTGGGCTCAAATGGAACATGGGCTGGATGCACGACTCGCTGGGGTATATGGCCCACGAACCGATACATCGGCAGTACCACCACCATCAGATGACCTTCTCGATGATGTACGCCTGGAGCGAGAACTTCGTCCTGCCGATCAGCCACGACGAAGTGGTTCATGGCAAAGGCTCTCTGCTGCGCAAGATGCCCGGGGACCGGTGGCAGCAGCTCGCCAACCTGCGGGCCTATCTGGCCTATACGTGGTCCCACCCCGGCAAGCAGCTTGTGTTCATGGGTTCGGAGTTCGCCCAGGAGAGCGAGTGGGCCGACGGGCTCAGCCTCGACTGGTGGCTGCTGGACCAGCCTGCGCACTATGGCATCCACGCACTGGTCAAGGATCTGAACAACGCCTACCGCTCGCACCCCGCGATCTGGGAGCTGGACAGCGTCTCCGAGGGCTTCCAGTGGATCGACGCGAACGACGCCGCCGGCAATACGTTCTCGTTCCTGCGTTTCGGGTCGGCGGGTCCTGATGGACAGCGGCCGACGCTGGCAAGCATCATGAACTTCAGCGGCGGTCCGCACAACGCCTACCGCCTCGGCCTGCCACGAAGGGGGCGTTGGAACGAGATCCTGAACACCGATGCCGAAGGCTACGGCGGATCGGGGGTCGGAAACCTCGGGTCGGTCCAGGCCGAAGAGGTGCCGTGGCACGGACAGCCGTATTCCGCGTTGCTCCGACTGCCGCCGTTGGGCACCCTGTGGCTCGAGCCAGCATCTGAGGAGCAGTCATGAACGACCCCCGCGCCGGTCAGCTCGCGTCGCCGGACGACCTCGTCGATGTCGCCCACCTCGTGACGGCGTACTACACGGGCACGCCCGACCCTTCGGATCCTGAGCAGCGAGTAACCTTCGGCACCTCCGGGCACCGCGGCAGCAGCCTGCGGAACGCGTTCAACGAGACCCACATCCTGGCGACCACCCAGGCGATCTGCGACTACCGCAAGGCGCAGGGCTACGACGGCCCGCTGTTCCTGGGGCGTGACACCCACGGACTGTCCGAACCCGCCTGGGTCTCGGCGATCGAGGTCCTCGCAGCCAATGACGTGACCCTCTTGGTCGATGACCGGGGCGGCTATACCCCCACACCGGCTGTCTCACACGCGATCCTTCGAGCCAACCGCGGCAGGGCTCTCGAAGGCCCCGGTCTGGCCGACGGGATCGTGGTCACCCCGTCACACAATCCGCCCAGCGACGGTGGATTCAAGTACAACCCACCCGATGGCGGGCCCGCCGACACGGACGCGACGACGGTGATCGCGGATGCCGCCAACGCCTACATCGAGTCGGGCCTCGACGGGGTGCAGCGCATCCCGTTCGCGCGTGCTCGCGCGTCCGCCGCGGCATACGACTTCCTCGGCACATATGTCGACGATCTGCCCAACGTCGTTGACATTGCCCGCATTCGCGACGCTGGCATCCGCATCGGCGCAGATCCCCTCGGTGGCGCGAGCGTGGCCTACTGGGGTGAGATCGCCGGGCGGCACAGGCTCGACCTCACCGTTGTCAACCCGCTCGTCGACCCCACCTGGCGCTTCATGACGCTGGACTGGGACGGGAAGATACGGATGGACTGTTCGTCGCCGTTCGCCATGGCATCGCTGATCTCGCGAAAGTCCGAGTACGACATCGCCACGGGCAACGACGCCGACTCAGATCGCCACGGCATCGTGACTCCGGACGCAGGGCTCATGAACCCGAACCACTATCTGGCCGTTGCGATCCAGTATCTCTATGGCGGGGCGCGGGCGGACTGGCCTCAGGCGGCCGCGATCGGCAAGACCCTGGTCTCTTCGTCGATGATCGACCGGGTAGCCCTGGCGCTCGGGCGCAGGTTGGTCGAGGTGCCGGTGGGCTTCAAGTGGTTCGTGCCGGGGCTGCTCGACGGTTCGATCGCCTTCGGCGGCGAGGAGTCGGCCGGGGCGTCGTTCCTTCGCTTTGACGGCTCGGTGTGGACGACGGACAAGGACGGGATCATCCTTGCGCTGCTGGCATCGGAGGTGCTTGCCACCACGGGCAAGTCACCCAGCCAGCACTACAACGAGCTCACCGCGCGGTATGGCGAACCGGCCTACGCACGCGTGGATGCCCCCGCGACCCGGGAGCAGAAGGCCAGGCTGGGCGCGCTCTCCCCCGAAGCGGTCAAAGCCGAAAGCCTTGCAGGAGAACCGATTACCGCCCGCCTGACCTCCGCACCCGGCAACGGCGCCAAGATCGGCGGACTCAAGGTCACGACGGAGAGCTCCTGGTTTGCGGCTCGCCCCTCCGGTACGGAGGACGTCTACAAGATCTACGCCGAGTCCTTCAAGGGACCCGAACATCTCGCACAGGTCCAAGCCGAAGCGCGAGAGGTCGTGTCCGCCGCACTTGGCTCCTGACCGAGACCAGACCACGCGCCCTGATGGGCGTGGCCAAGGCTTCACCACCCAGCACGGTCACAGGTCTTGGTGCGGGTAAGACATCTATGGTGCCGGAGCGCCGGGCTGGCGAACCCACCGGTATGAGGCCAACCTAGTCCGTCGCACGTGACAGCCTCATCACAGTGCGGTGTTGGTGAGAGCCGTTGTTCAGGCGGCGAGCTCGTGGTGGTTGACCGGGTGGGTGGCGTACTGGCGGTG
>Ga0097691_1001173_pt1 | contig 20015 bp, 15 predicted proteins | sample NGESurdeep072012_8_FD_72858 | JGI IMG/M metagenome (GOLD analysis project Ga0097691, IMG submission 72858) | Arctic peat soil microbial communities from Barrow, Alaska - NGEE Surface sample 210-1 deep-072012 | ecosystem: Environmental > Terrestrial > Soil > Wetlands > Peat ... | reverse complement strand
TGGCCGTAAAGCCATCCATTTGCGGCATGCTGCCATCCATCAGGATGATGTCATGCGAACACTTTGAGGCGGCGCTGACCGCGTCAACACCGTTATCGACAGTCTCGACTTGGGCGCCTAATCGGGACAACGCCTCGCTGGCGACCTCGCGATTGATTGCGCTGTCGTCGGCAACCAGCACCCTGAGGTTCGCAAATCTTGGCAGCGGATCATCATGGCGTTGCCGGGTTGCCCGGCCGTGCAACTGTTTTTCTCCGGCGGCAACACCGCGCAACAACTCTTCGATTTCCGAGCGCAACAGCGGGCGGCTGATCGCGGCATCGGCCGCGCCGTTCGCGATGACGGCGTCGGCGGTTGCATCGCCGAATCGCGTCACCGCCACCACGATGGAGGTTCGGTCAGACTGCCCTCGCAGCGGAAGCTTGTTCAGGCGGTCGGCGTCCGCGCATATCATTGCGGCCGATCGGTAGTCCGCGACCGACATCTCTGGCTCGGCGAGCGTTACCAAATAGCCAAAGGCACCTAGATAAGCGGACAAGGCCGAACCGGTCGCTTCTCCCGATACGTCGACGATGCAAACGGGTTGCTCCGATGACTTCACGGCGAGTGTCGGCCACGGAAGGCTGGTCGTCTCTCCGGTCGGAATCCGGACGCGGAACTTTGAACCGACACCGACGATACTAGTGACCTCGACGTTGCCACCCATGGCAGTGACGATACGTCGGCAAATTGCCAGCCCCAATCCGGTGCCGCCATAGTTGCGGGTGGTCGAGCTGTCCACTTGGTTAAACTGCTCGAAGAGGATACCGATCTTTTGGTCGGGGATGCCGATCCCGGTGTCGGTTACCTGCCATTCGACGGTGGCGCGGCTGTCGTCGCGCGATGTGCAGGCAACCGCGATCGTCAGGCCGCCGCGCTCGCTAAATTTGACGGCGTTGGAGACAAGATTGAGCAACACCTGACGGATCCGCGCCACGTCTCCGTTCAAGGCGGACGGAAGTTTCGGATCGACTTTGACCTTAACCGCCAGTCCCTTGTTTTTTGCGCTGGTTCCGATGATCGAGGCAACGGCGTCCACCAGCGCGGCCGGCGAAAAATCGATCGTCTCGAACTCGAATCGGCCCGCTTCGAGTTTCGAGAGGTCCAGAATGTCGTTGAGGATCCGCTGCAGATTGTCGCCGGATTCCCGGATGGTGGCCACCGCGTGATGCTGTTCCGGATCCAGCTTCGTCTCCAGCAGCATGCTTGCCAAACCGAGTACGCCATTCATCGGCGTGCGGATTTCGTGGCTCATCATGGCGAGGAAGCCCGATTTCGCCCGATTCTCCGCCTCGGCCTGCTCCGCCCGCCAGCGTTCGGTGACGTCGCGGCCGAAGCCGCGGTAACCGGCGAAATTGCCGTCATGGTCGAGCGTCGGCTTTGCCGTTAACGCCCAAAGACGAGCCTGACCGCCAGCGACGACGTGAACGATGATCTCGTGCAGCGGCTCGTGCTTTGCCATCAGCGCGACAATACCGGCTACCGCCGGCCCGTCGGAGGGACAAAGCGTCTCGAGCGTTTTGCTGAAGCATGCGCCCTGCAGCAACGGAAGCGGAATTTGCGCTACTTCAGCGAACCGCTCCGGGACGTGAATCAACCGCCCCTGTGGGTCGGTCTGCCAAAGCCAGTCGCTGGCATTTTCCTGAAATTCCTTGAGCAGCAGCGAGATAGTCTCGGTCTGACGTTCGAGTTGCAACTGCGTCCGCAAATTGTCGTAAAACAGGTTGCCGTTTAATACCAGGTTGCGGGAGATAAAGACGGCGTAAATCAGCAGGAAAATCGCCGTGACGACGAAGGCGTCGACCCGGCAAAGCAGCAGGGCTACCGCGGACGCGGCCATGTGTATGCAAGTCCTGCCTTGGGCACCGTCGAGAGCGCGAACCCGCCTGCCGAGATCATTCCCGCCATCAGGCAGGCGACGATCAATTGATGCGTCGGCCCGATCACGGGAAGCAGCACCACCGGCATCGCTCCCCAGGTCAGGGCGAGGACAAATGCCTGAACCGTCATCCGTCTTGTTGCGTTCGGCGACGCTTCATTGGGTGGGCGTCGGCGCGATCGTGCCCATGACCGCGTCGCCATGGCAGCCGCGGAAACGATTGCCAGCGCCCACGCGCTGAGGAAAATGTTCGAACCGGTGCCCCAAAAGACGAAAAGAATAATCGCGGCGTTGGCAACATTGATTGTCATGGTGATCGGGACGAGGCGTGTCACCGCATCGATTTGCTTTGCGCGAATACGGCGCAGCTCGCGTTCGCTGACGTCGCCGGCTTCAAATCTGGTCTTGGCGGAAAAGCCGCCAAGCCAACTGACAAGCGCACGCACGCGCGACGGCAAGCCGCGCGCGTCTGAGGCTGACAATTTGCCGGGCCGTCCCATTATGCACCGAGCCGGGCCTGCGCCGGACAACGCGCACTTTTGTGTTCGTGAACCGATTTCCGGTTTTCGGAATTGCGCAATTGCCGGCAAGAACTTCTTGATTCACATCGCGGCGCGAATTCGACAACCGCAGCATGCTTGAGAACAAGGTGACGCCGGCGGCGCTTCAACGAAGTTAATTTTCTTCCCGTAATAATACGGGCAGCAGCGGCCGATCACCGATTAGGTCACTCAGCCGCGACGACATGCGGCCGTTCGACGTTCTCGACCTCGTCGAGCTGCGGCTCGAGGCGGCGCTTCAGGCGGCGATCGATCCGGTCGAGATAGACATAGATCATCGGCGTAATGAACAGCGTCAATAGCTGCGACACGCAGAGACCGCCGACCACCGCGATGCCAAGCGGCTGACGCAGTTCCGCACCGGCGCCGGCGCCAATCGCAATCGGCAGCGTGCCGAAAATCGCCGCGAACGTCGTCATCATGATGGGGCGGAACCGCAGCAGTGCGGCTTCGCGAATGGCGTGCTCGGCGCTGAGACCGACGCGGCGGCGCTCCAGCGCGAAGTCCACCATCATGATGGCGTTCTTCTTGACGATGCCGACCAGCATCACGATGCCGATCATCGCGATCACGGAGAGTTCCATATTGAACAGCATCAGCGTTAGGATCGCGCCGATGCCTGCTGACGGCAGGCCGGAAATGATGGTGATCGGATGAATGAAACTCTCGTAGAGAATGCCGAGGATCACGAACGCCGCGAACACCGCCGCCAGGATCAGCACGCCCTGCCCGCGCAATGAATCCTGGAACACTTGCGCCGTGCCGGAGAAACCGGTGGCGATGGTGGCCGGAAGATTGGAGCTTTGTTCGATCGCGGTAATCTGGTCCACCGCATAACCGAGCGAGTAATTCGGAGCGAGATTGAACGAGATCGTCACCGCGGGCTGCTGCCCCTGATGGTTGATCTGCAGCGGGCCCACTGACGGCACCAGCTTTGCCACCGCATCGAGCGGAATGGTCTGGTTGTTGGCCGTCTTGACATAGAGCTTGGAGAGGTCAGACGGATCGACCCGGAACTGCGGCTGCGCTTCCAGGATGATCTGGTAATCGTTGGACGGCATGTAGATGGTGCCGACCTGACGCGCGCCGTAGGCATTGTAAAGCTGGTTGCGCACCTGGTCGACGGTAACGCCGTAGACCGCGGCTTTCTCGCGGTCGATGTCGACGGTCATCTGCGGGTTCTTGATGTAGAGATCGGTGGTGACGTCGAGCAACCCCGGTATCTTCGAGATGTTGTTGCTCATCTCCGGCGCCAGGCGATAAAGCGCTTCGGTGTCGCCGCTCTGCAACGCGTACTGATATTGACTCTTCGATGGCCGGCCGCCGATGTTCAGGTTCTGGATGCTTTGGAAGAACGCCTGCATCCCTGGCACCTGCGTGGCCTTCTGACGCAGACGCGCCATCACCACTGCCGCCGGCTCGCGCTCTTTGCGCGGCTTCAGCGCGATGAACAGCCGCGCATAGTTGGCGGTCGTGTTGGGACCGCCCGCGCCCACCGTGCTGTTGATGTATTCTATCGCCGGGTCCCGGCTGAGAATATCCGTCAGCGCCTTTTGCCGTGCCGACATCGCCTCGAACGAGGTGTCGGTCGCCGCTTCCGTTACACCTGACAGAAAGCCGGTATCCTCTTGGGGAAAGAACCCCTTGGGCACGACGATGTACAAAGCGATGGTGCCGGCGAGCGTTGCCAGGGTTACCACCAGCATCATCGCCTTGCGCGCGAGCACCCAGTCGAGCGCCCGTTCGTAGCCGCGGAGCCAGGCATCGAACATCCGCTCAAAGATGCGAAGGACGATATTCGGCTTCTTCGTCGCATCGTGCGCCTTCAGCACGCGTGCGCACAGCATCGGCGTCAGCGTCAGCGAGACGAAGCCCGAGACCACGATCGCAACCGCGATCGTAACCGCGAATTCGCGGAACACACGCCCGACGATGCCACCCATCAGCAGTACCGGGATGAACACCGCGATCAGCGAGAACGTGATCGAAATGATCGTAAAGCCGATTTCGCGCGCGCCCTTCAGGGCCGCCTCATACGGGCGCATGCCGTGCTCGATATGCCGGACGATGTTCTCGAGCATCACGATGGCGTCGTCGACCACGAAGCCGACGGACAAGGTCAGCGCCAGCAGCGTCATGTTGTTGATGGAGAAATCCAGCATGTACATGACGGCGAAGGTGCCGCAGAGCGAAATCGGGACTGCCAGCGCCGGGATAAAGGTCGCGGATGCCGACCGCAGGAACAGGAAGATCACCAGAATGACGAGACCGATGGCGATCAGCAGGGTCTCTTCGACGTCGCTCACGGACTGGCGGATCGACGTCGAGCGGTCCATGGCGACCTGGATGTTCACCGACGGCGGAATCTGGGCGCGCAGCGACGGCAACTTCGCCAGCACGCCATCGACGACGGCTACCGTGTTGGCGTCGGGCTGCTTGTAGATGGCCAGAACGATCGAGCGCGTGCCGTTAAACCAGGTGGCGATCTTGTCGTTCTCGACGCTGTCATAGACGTGCGCTATCTCATCGAGCCGGACCGGCGAACCGTTGCGCCAGGCGACGATCACGTGCCTGTAGTCGGCCGCCTTGTCCATCTGGCCCGAAGCCTGAAGTGCGACATCCTGTTTCGGTCCGTTCAGCGTGCCGACCGGCGTCGACGAATTCGCGCGCGAGACCGCAGCGCGGACGTCTTCAAGCGAGATTCCGCGCGCCGCTGCAGCCTCCGGATCGGCTTGCACCCGGATCGCAAATTTCTGGCTGCCGAAAATCACCACCTGGGCGACGCCCTGAATCTGCGAGAGCGCCTGTCCGATGGTGATGTCGCCGTATTCGTTGACGGTGGACAGCGGCAGCGTTTCAGATCCCAGCGAGATAAACAGGACTGCAAAATCCGACGGATTGACCTTCCGGAAGCTCGGCGGGATCGTCATCTCGATCGGCAGCCGGCGCTGCGCGATGGTGAGGGCGGTCTGTACATCCAGCGCGGCGGCGTCGATGTTGCGGTTGAGATCGAACTGGATGACGATCGCGGTGGTGCCCTGCGAGGAGGTCGAGGACATCGACGAGATGCCGGCAATCGTCGAGAGCTGGCGTTCGATCGGACCGGCGACGGACGATGCCATGGTGTCGGCGCTGGCGCCCGGCAAGGTCGCGGTCACGGCGATGGTGGGGAAATCAACCTTGGGAAGCGCGGAAACCGGCAGCAGCCGGAAACCGAACACACCGAACGCGATGATCGAAGCCGTCATCAGCGTCGTCATGACCGGGCGACCGATACAAAGCTCCGAAAGCGTCATCGATCAGGCCCCCGCCTTGGGCGCGCGGGGCGCGACCGGAGTTCCTTCCGACAACAGCAACTGTCCGTCGACAATGACATCCTCGCCTCCGGACAGTCCGGTCGCGATCACGGAAATTCCCTGGAAGGTGCGGCTGACATTCACGGGCTGCACGTGAGCCTTGCCGTCCCGCATCACGAACACGTAATTGCCGTTCTGGCTGCGCTGCACGGCGGCCGTGGGCACCGTCACGGCCTCCTCGGTCCGAATGACGAGCTTTGTGTTCACCAAAATCCCCGGCCACAATGTTTCGTTCTCGTTGTTCATGATGCCGCGCACGGTGATCATGCCGGTGGTGGAATCCACCGAGTTTTCGACCATCGCGACCTTGCCGTCCTCGGATCGCTGGTGTCCGGGGATTGTCGCAATCACCTTGGATCCCCCGCTCGCCATGGCGTCGCGCAGATCGACCAGTACGCGCTGCGGAATTGCGAAGGTCACGTAGACCGGCGCCATCTGGTTGATGACGGCCAGCGGTGCGGTATCGGCCGGACGCACGAAATTGCCGACTTTCACATTGGCTGCGCTAATCCGTCCCGAAAACGGCGCGCGGATGATGGTGTAGCTCTTCTGGACCTTCAGATTGTCCAGAGCGGACTGATCGGCCTTGATGGTGCCAATCAGAACATCGGCCTGGGTTTTGGCATTGTCGAGGTTGACCTGCGTGGTTGCGCCCTTGCCGATCAGGTCGCTGAAACGCCGGACGTCGCGTTGCGCGCCCTCGAGCTGCGCCTGATCCTTGGCGAGCGTGCCCTCGGCCTGTTCGATCTGGGCGTCTATCTGGCGCGCGTCGAGCGTAAACAGCAAATCGCCTTCGTTCACCTTGGCGCCGTCTTCGAAGTGCACCGAGACGATTGTGGTTTCGACCCGCGATTTCAGCGCCACGCTGGAAATAGGCGTCACCGTTCCGATCGAATCGACATCGACTGGCACGGGCTTGCGTTCCGCCTTGGCCAGCTCAGCCGATATCACGCGCGCGCGCTGCGGTCCCTTCGCACCGCCGTCGCCCATCCATGATGATCGGGTCGCAAAGGCAGCCAGCGCAGCAATGCCGAGCACGCCTGCGAAAAACATCAAGTTACGTTTTTTCATAGCATTTCACGTCAGCCGGTCCGCAAGGACCGGGACGGTCCGGTTCCTACCCCTTTACGGCGACATTTGCGCCTTGTTCTAAACGGTTATCACAGCCTCGCAGGGCATGGTATGCCACCCAAACGAAAATGTGTGGTTACCGGACCGGACCCCCTCCATGCGTATTGCTACGTGGAACGTCAATTCGATCAGGCAACGGGTCGACCATCTGCTGGTTTGGCTGAAGGATTGCGCGCCCGACATTGTCTGCCTGCAGGAAATCAAATGCGTCGACGAGGCATTCCCGCGGGAGGCTATCGAGGCGCTCGGCTATAACGTGGTCACCCACGGCCAGAAAACCTTCAACGGCGTCGCGCTGCTGTCGAAGCTGCCGTTCGACGAAACCAGGCCGCGGCTGGCCGGTGACGACGAAGACATCCACGCCCGGTTTCTGGAAGGCGTGGTCACGCTAAAGCACGGCGTGCTCAGGATCGCCTGTCTTTATTTACCCAATGGCAATCCCCCGGAGACTGAAAAATATCCTTATAAACTCAAATGGATGTCGAGACTTCTTGAGTATTCAAGGCAACGGCTGAAGGCCGAGGAGCCGCTGGTGCTGGCCGGCGACTTTAACGTCATTCCATCGGCGCAGGACGTCCACAATCCGGCGGCCTGGGTCAACGACGCCCTGTTCCGCCCCGCCACCCGCGAGAGCTTTCAATCGCTGCTCGGGCTCGGGCTCACGGACGCGCTGCGCGCCGTCACCGACGCGTCAGGCCAGTACACATTCTGGGATTATCAGGCGGGCGCCTGGCAGAAAAACCAGGGACTGCGCATCGATCACCTGCTGCTGTCGCCGCAGGCCAGCGATCGGCTCATCGACGCCGGAATCGACAGCTATGTGCGCGCCTGGGAGAAACCGTCCGACCACGTGCCGGTGTGGATCGATCTCGACCTCGAGACGGCGTGATGTCTGTCACCCTCCCGCTATTTGCGAGAAAAAGGTGAAGCTCAGTCCTTGCGGCCCTGGACCCAGTGCTCGAGCATCTGCAGCGCCATCGCACGGTCGTCCTCGGACGCCTTGCTGATCGCCTTGTTGTAGCTTTCCTTGATCCAGGTTTCGTCCGGCGCGGCGCTGTCCCGCGCCAGTGTCAGCCACATCAACCCGCGGGCGGCCTGACGCGGCAGCTGGTCGCCGTTGAACAGCATCTGGCCGAGCAAGGCCTGCGCCTGATGCTGGCCCTTCTGGGCGGCAAGGCCGAGCCAGCGCGCGCCATAGCGGAAATCATCCCGCGACGAGCCGACTCCCTTGAGATAGAGCCGGGCCAGATCATACTGCGCGTCGGCATTGCCGAAATACGACGCCGCGTAGGAGAACATCTCCCTCGCCCGCTCCGGATCCGACTTGATCTTCGAGTTGGGAATGCCGTTGAGGTAGTACCGACCCAGCGCGACAAAGGCGTTGGCGACGATCGCCGCCTGCGGCGCCGACGGGCTGTCTTCGGCGTGCGCATTGGCGATCCGGCTGAAATACTCAAAGGCGCGAAGATCGTCCTGGGCGACGCCGTCGCCATCCGCGTACATCCGTCCCAATTTCCACTGCGCGACGGGATGACCGCCTTCCGCGGCGTATTGCAGCGAGGTCAGCGAGGTATCCGTCGTGGACGGCGGGATCGCCTTCTTCAAGGCGGCGGTGGCGCCGGGCTGGGCTGCAACGACCGGGATCGCCGAATCCTGATTGACCGGCGCGCCGTCGAAGGCAAATGCCGGGGCCGCCACCGGCGTGGCCCCTAAAATCAACGCAAGAATGATACGCTCAGATATCCGCATAACACTGTTTCTCGTGCGCCCCGCCCGGATGGGTTACGGCGCCATCCACCGCCGGCCCAACCTGTTGGGCATATTTCCACAGCGCTCCCGATGTATGATTGGTCTCGCGCGGCTTCCATTTGGTTTTGCGTTCGGCCAGTTCGGCATCGGTCAATTTTACGTTAAGTGTCCCGACGACGGCGTCGATTTCGATGATATCGCCGTCCCGCAGCAATGCGATCGGCCCGCCCACGGCCGCTTCCGGCCCGACATGGCCGATGCAGAACCCGCGCGTTGCACCGGAGAACCGGCCGTCGGTGATGAGCGCGATCTTGCCGCCCATGCCCTGCCCGGTCAGCGCCGCCGTGGTCGAGAGCATTTCGCGCATGCCGGGACCGCCGCGCGGCCCCTCATAGCGGATCACAATGACCTCGCCCTCTTTGTAGGTTTTCTTCTGCACCGACTCGAAGGCATCCTCTTCACGATCGAAGCAACGGGCAGGACCGGCAAATTTCAAGTTCGACATGCCCGCGACCTTCACGATCGCGCCCTCAGGCGCAAGATTGCCCTTCAGGCCGACCACACCGCCCGTGACGGTGATCGGCTTGTCGGCGGACCGCACCACATCCTGGTGCGGATTCCATTTCACGCTCTTGAGGTTTTCGGCGATCGTCCGGCCCGTGACTGTCAGGCAGTCGCCGTGCAAGTGGCCGTTATCGAGCAGCGTTTTCATCAGAAGCGGTATGCCACCAACCTCGAACATGTCTTTGGCGACATAACGACCGCCCGGCTTCAAATCCGCGACATACGGTGTCTTTTTGAAGATTTCCGCCACGTCGAACAAATCGAACTTGATGCCGCATTCGTGCGCAATTGCCGGCAGATGCAGTGCAGCATTGGTCGACCCGCCGGAGGCGGCTACTACCGCCGCCGCGTTTTCCAGCGCCCGGCGCGTGACGATGTCGCGCGGCCGGATGTTCAGGGCGATCAGCTCCATCACCTTCTCGCCGGCGGTCATGCAGAACGCGTCGCGGATTTCGTAAGGTGCCGGCGCGCCGGCCGAATAGGGCAGCGCAAGCCCGATGGCCTCGGATACCGTCGCCATGGTGTTGGCGGTGAATTGTGCGCCGCACGCGCCGGCAGACGGGCAAGCCACGCGCTCGATTTCGTCGAGATCGGCGTCCGACATGTCGCCGACCGAATGTTTGCCGACCGCCTCGAACATGTCCTGCACCGTGACCTGCTGGCCACGGAAATTGCCGGGAAGGATCGAGCCGCCATAGATGAAGATCGACGGCACGTTGAGCCGGACCATCGCCATCATCATCCCCGGCAGCGACTTGTCGCAGCCGGCAAGACCGACCAGCGCATCGTAAGCATGGCCCCGCATGGTCAATTCGACGGAATCGGCGATGCATTCGCGCGAGGGCAGCGACGAGCGCATGCCGTCATGCCCCATGGCAATGCCGTCGGTCACGGTGATGGTGCAGAATTCGCGCGGGGTACCGCCGGCGGAGGCGACGCCCTTCTTGACCGCCTGGGCCTGACGCATCAGCGAGATATTGCAGGGCGCGGCCTCGTTCCAGCACGACGCCACGCCGACGAACGGCTGGTGGATCTGCTGGGTGGTCAGCCCCATCGCATAAAGATACGAGCGGTGGGGCGCCCGTTCCGGGCCCTCCGTCACATGACGGCTCGGCAGTCTCTTCTTGATGCTGGTCTTGGCGTCCATCGCGAACCTATTTCCCCAGCCAACCCTTGTCAGACCCGGAAAATCAGGAATTTTCCTTCGCCTTCGCGAGCGCCGTGGCCGTTAGCCCTACGAAGAATGATTTCATCGAGGGGTGTGGCTAAAAAGCGGCGTACGCAAGAGCTTGCTGGGATGACAGTTAAATGTTCGCTCAGTGTTGCAGTCGGGCAACAATCGTGGCGCGGCGGCAACCATCGGAGCACCCACTTCGCGGTGCGGTGCAAGACGGCTCCGCCTATTCCACCTTGACGTTGGCGGCCTTGATCATCGGCCACCATTTCGCAATCTCGGCTTTCTGCCAGATGCCGAGCGCCTGCGGCGAAAGCTGATCCTTCGGCGGCATCTGCAGCCCGAGGTTTTCGAACTTCTTGCGCACGGCCGGATCGTTCAAGGTGTCCACTGCCGCGGCGTTGAGTTTTGCGACGATATCTTTCGGCGTGTCCTTCGGCACCCACAGGCCGGACCACAGCGTCATGTGAAACCCGGGCAAGCCCGCCTCGTCGGTGGTTGGTATGTCCGACGCCGACTCGACGCGCTTATCGTCGGTGACGGCGTAGGCGCGGATCGTGCCGGCGCGCACCTGGCTGATGGAATTGGAGGTCTGATCGATGATGATATCGATCTGACCCGCGACGAGGTCCGTCAGCGCCGGCGCCGTGCCGCGATACGGCACGTATTGCAGCTTGATGCCCGTGATGTTCTCAAAATAGAGCCCTGCGATATGGCTCCCTGAACCGGCGCCGGCGGTGCCGGCCGTGGCCAGGGTTGGCCGCGCCTTCAACCATGCAAGCAATTCCCCCAGCGATTTGGCCGGAACCGCGTTCTTGCTGACGATGATCATCGGATTGCTCGGCAGCAGTGCCACCGGCTCAAGATCGGTGACGAGATCGTAGCCGAGCTTGTAGATCGCGCCATTGGCGACGTGGGTGCCAAGATGGCCGATGCTGACGGTGTAGCCGTCGGGCGCCGCTCGCACCACGCGTCCGACCCCGAGCGAGCCGGCCGCGCCGGTCACATTCTCGATCAGGATGGTCTGGCCAAGCGTGTTCTGCATCCGCTCGGCCAGAATCCGCGCCATCGCATCGGTGGGACCGCCGGCGGCAAACGGCACCACGATGGTGATGGGATGCGATGGGAAATTGTCCGCACGCGCGCCGCCGCCGAATGCCAGCAACGCCATGAACACGGCCAGAACCGTTTTTCGCATCGGACCCTCCCCCAAACGCGGCACTCTCCGGGCCGTGAACTTAAAGCTTCGCGTAGTCGATCGGCTGATGACGATCGAGCGTGCGCGTGACCGGCGCCAGCGGATACTTTAGTCCGGTCGCGCAATTGAACAACATCACGCGATCATCTTTCGTCACGCGGCCGTCGGCGAGACTCTGTTTGTAGGCAGCATAGGTCGCCGCGCCTTCCGGGCACAGCAGCAGGCCTTCTTCGCGCGCGACTTCGTTGAGCGCAGCAGAAATTCTCTCGTCCGTCACCGCGATCGCAAAACCTTTGCTCTCCCGCACCGCACGCAGGATCAGGAAATCCCCAACCGCCTGCGGCACACGGATGCCGGATGCGATGGTGTGGGCATCCTCCCAGCGCGGGGCGTGCTCGGTACCGTTCTCGAAGGCGCGTACCATCGGCGCGCAACCCGCCGCCTGCACCGCCACCATCCGCGGCCGCTTGCCGCCGATGAAACCGATGGCTTCGAGTTCGGCGAACGCCTTCCACATGCCGATCAGGCCGGTGCCGCCGCCGGTCGGATAGAAAATCACGTCCGGGACGTCCCAGCCGAGCTGTTCGGCGAGTTCGAGCCCCATCGTCTTCTTGCCCTCGATACGGTAGGGCTCCTTCAGCGTGGAAGTATCGAACCAGCCGGCCTTGGCGTTGCCTTCGCCGACGATCTTGCCGCAATCGTCGATCAATCCGTTGACTCGATAGACGGTCGCGCCCTGCAACTCGATCTCGCTGACATTCACCTCTGGCGTATCCGCAGGGCAGAAGATTGTGGTCTTGATGCCGGCGTTGGTGGCGTAAGCCGCGAGCGCCGCGCCGGCATTGCCGTTGGTCGGCATTGCCATGTGCCTGATGCCGAGCGCCTTGCCCATCGACACCGCCATGACAAGGCCGCGCGCCTTGAACGAGCCGGTCGGCAACCGGCCCTCGTCCTTGACGATGATCTCGCCGCCGCCGATTTTTTTCGACAGCTTCGGCAATCGGATCAGCGGCGTCGTGACTTCGCCCATGCTGACGATGTCGCTGACCTTGCGCACCGGCAGCATTTCACGGTAGCGCCAGAGATCGGGAGGCCGCTGCGCCAGCGCGTCTTTTGTCAAAGCCTTCTTCACGCCAACGAGGTCGTAGCGCACCAGCAGCGGCTTGTTCGCTTTCGAGAGATTATGGACCTGGTCGGCGGGATAATGATCGCCTTCCATCGCGCATTCGAGATGGGTCACGAACGTCGGACGTTCGATTGTCAGATTGACGTTGTCTTTCACGGATTGGTCTTTCGAGTTTTATACGTTCAGCACGCGGCCATAGGCGTCCAGCACCGCTTCCTTCATCATTTCGGACAGCGTCGGATGCGGAAACACGGTGTGCATCAGTTCTTCTTCCGTGGTTTCGAGGTTCATGGCAACCACGTAACCCTGAATCAGTTCGGTGACCTCGGCGCCGATCATGTGCGCACCGAGCAACTGGCCGGTCTTCTTGTCGAAGATCACCTTGACCAGTCCCTGATCCTCGCCGAGCGCGATCGCCTTGCCGTTGCCGACGAACGGGAAACGGCCGACGCGAACCTCGCGGTCGCCTTCCTTTGCCCTGGCCTCGGTGAGGCCGACCGACGCAATCTGCGGATTGCAATAGGTGCAGCCGGGAATGAGATTCTTGTCCATCGCGTGCGGATGCAGGCCCTTGATGGCTTCGACGCAAACCACGCCTTCATGCTCGGCCTTGTGCGCCAGCATCGGCGGCCCCGCGACGTCGCCGATAGCGTAGATGCCGGGCACGCTGGTCTTGCCGTAGCCGTCGATCACGACGCAGCCGCGCTCGGTCTTGAGGCCGAGTTTTTCCAGTCCGAGATTTTCGATATTGCCGACCACGCCGACGGCGGAAATCACCCGCTCGAACTCGACCGTCTGCGACTTGCCCTTGCCGTCGTCGATGGTGGCGATCACGCTGTCGCTCTTTTTCTCAAGTTTTGTCACTTTGGTGCTGCTGAGAATTTTGATGCCTTGTTTTTCGAACCGCTTGCGCGCCAGCGTTGCGATCTCGGCGTCCTCGACGGGAAGAATCTGCGGCAGCACCTCGACCACGGTGACGTCGGCGCCCATAGTGTGAAAGAACGACGCGAACTCGATGCCGATGGCGCCTGAGCCCACCACAAGCAGCGACTTTGGCATCTTCTCCGGCACCATCGCCTCGAAGTAAGTCCAGATCAGTTTCTTGTCCGGCTCCAATCCGGGCAATACACGCGGCCTCGCGCCGGTCGCAACAATGATGTGCTTGGACTGATAGGCGCCCTCGCCCAGCGCGCCCTTCGGCGCCTCGACGGCGGATTTCTTCACGGTAATCTTGCCGGGCGCGTCGATGACAGCTTCGCCCCAGATCACCGAGACCTTGTTCTTTTTCATGAGAAAGCCGACGCCGTCGTTGAGCCGCTTGGCGACGGCGCGCGAGCGCTGCACCACCGCTTTGGCATCGAACGAGACGTTCTCGGCAGAGAGCCCGTAGTCTTTCGCGTGCTGCATGTAATGATAGATTTCCGCGGAACGCAGCAGCGCCTTGGTCGGGATGCAGCCCCAGTTCAGGCAAATGCCGCCGAGATAGGATTTTTCGACAATCGCTGTCTTGAAACCGAGCTGCGCCGCGCGAATGGCGGCGACGTAGCCGCCGGGCCCCGAGCCGATGATGATGATGTCGAAGGAGGTGTCGGTCATTGCGAACTCGCGTGATTTATACCTGTAGCAAAACTATTCGGCGCCCGACCCGTCGCGACAACGCGCCCGGATCCTAACTGTTCTGCGCGTCAACCAGCTGCCTTACTTTCTCGAAGGTCCCGTCGGGATCTTCGATATCGCGCACGATGACCCCGCTGGCCGAAACGTTGCCGAAACCGAGAGCCACGAATGGATTCGTATTACGGGTCGACCCGGTGGCCAGCGTCGCCAGATAGATCGAGCCCAGACCATATGTGCGTTGAAGGATGCCTTTGCGCAAGGTGGTTTCCTTGACGTCGCGAAACTTGATCACCTTCTTGTTGATGGAGAAAAATCCCTCGTCGAATTCAAGCCGATCGGCATAGAAACGATATTCGGTGCGGCTGTAATTCAGCTTTTTTCCGACATAGGCGACGATTGGAATTCCAAAGAACGCGATGGCGCCGCAAACGATGAAGGCTAGGCTTGATCGACAACTTGACTGCACCGGCCGGCATCGTTCTCTCCTGCGAAGGGCGTGACGCGATTGTGGTGGCACGCTAATCCGCCTCACACCACCATCATGACCGGGTTCTCGATCAGCATCTTGAACGCGCCGATCAGTTCAGCGCCGAGCGCGCCGTCGACCGCGCGGTGATCGCAGGACAGTGTCACGCTCATGATCTGCGCAATCTCGATCTTGCCGTTCCTGACGATTGCGCGCTCCTCGCCAGTGCCGACCGCGAGGATTGTGGCGTGCGGCGGGTTGATCACTGCGGTGAAATCCTTGATGCCGTACATGCCAAGGTTGGAGACGGCCGTGGTGCCGCCCTGATATTCCTCGGGCTTGAGTTTGCGCGCCCGCGCCCGCGCGGCGAAATCCTTCATCTCGGCCGAGATCACCGAGATCGGCTTGGTCTCGGCCTTGCGGATGATCGGCGTGATCAGGCCGCCGGGCATCGCAACCGCGACGCCGATGTCGGAATGCTTGTGCTTCAGCATGCCGCCATCGGTCCAGCTGACATTGGCGTTGGGGATCCGCTGCAGCGCGATCGCCAGCGCCTTGACGACGAAATCGTTGACCGAAAGCTTGTAAGCGGGCTTGCCTTCCTTGTCCGTCGGCGCGGCGGCGTTGATCTCCTCGCGGGCCTCGACTAGCTTGCCGATGTTGCAGTCCATCGTCAGGTAGAAATGCGGGATGGTCTGCACCGACGCGGTGAGACGTTGCGCAATGGTTCGGCGCATGCCGTCGTGCGGGATCACCTCGTAACTGCCGTCCTCATAAAGCGCACGGATCTGTTGGTCCGACATGGACGGCGCGATGCTCGATGCGCCGGCTGACGGTGCTACTGGGGCTTTCAGCCCCTCGCCGGATCTGGCGTCCTCGACATCGCGCGCGATCACGCGGCCATGCGGACCGGAACCGTCGATGCGCGCAAGCTCGATGCCGGCTTCCTTGGCGAGACGACGGGCCAGCGGCGATGAGAAAATGCGGGCGTGACCGTTGCTTTGCAGAGCAGGTGCTGCCGCCTGGAGCGCGGGAGCTGCAGCGGCGGGTGCTGCGGCCTTCGCCGCAGCAGGTGCAGGCGTCGGGGCCGGCTTCGCAGCGGCGGACGCTTGCACAGCCGGAGCAGCCTTCGGCGGCGCGCTCGCAGCCCCCGCCCCCGCCGCTTTCACGTCCTCGCCATCGGCGGCCAACACCGCGATCACGTCGTTGACCGCCACATCCTGCGTACCCTCGGGCACCACGATCTTCGCGATCGTGCCCTCATCGACCGCCTCGACCTCCATGGTCGCCTTGTCGGTTTCGATTTCCGCGATCACGTCGCCGGACTTGACCTTGTCGCCCTCTTTCTTGAGCCACTTGGCAAGGTTGCCCTTTTCCATCGTCGGCGACAGCGCGGGCATCAGAATGTTGATCGGCATGTTTCAGGCCCTGCTCTGTCAGCGATAACAAACGGCTTTGGCGGCTGCGACCACCTCGGCCACCGATGGCAATGCCAGCTTTTCGAGATTGGCCGCGTAAGGCATCGGCACGTCCTTGCCCGACACCCGCGCCACCGGGGCATCCAGATAATCGAAAGCGTGTTCCATGATCCTTGCGGCGACTTCAGCGCCGACGCCGTTTTGCTGCCAGCCTTCCTCCACGGTGACGGCGCGGCCGGTCTTCTTCACCGAGGCGACGATGGTGTCGGTATCCATCGGGCGCAGCGTGCGCAGATCAATCACCTCGGCCTCGATACCTTCCTTCGCCAGTTCGTCGGCGGCTTTCAATGCGTAAGACATGCCGTTCGACCACGACACGATGGTGACTTGACCGCCTGTTCGTGCGATCCGCGCCTTGCCGATTGGGATCACGTAATCGTCGAGTTTTGGGACCTCGCCGGAATGGCCGTACAGCATTTCGTTTTCGAGGAAGATCACCGGGTTGGGATCGCGGATCGCGGCCTTCAGCAGGCCCTTGTAGTCGGCGGCCGAGAACGGCGCGACCACCTTGAGGCCGGGAATCTGCGAATACCAGGCCGAGTAGTCCTGGCTGTGCTGGGCGGCAACGCGGGCAGCCGCACCGTTCGGTCCGCGGAACACGATCGAGCAGCCCATCTGTCCGCCCGACATGTACAGCGTCTTCGCTGCGGAATTGATGATCTGATCCATCGCCTGCATGGCGAAGTTGAAGGTCATGAACTCGACGATCGGCTTTAAGCCAGCCATCGCCGCGCCGACGCCGATACCGGCGAAGCCATGTTCGGTAATCGGGGTATCGATGACGCGCCTGGCGCCGAATTCCTGCAGCAGTCCCTGCGTGACCTTGTAGGCCCCCTGATATTCTGCGACCTCTTCGCCCATCACGAACACATCGGGGTCGCGCCGCATTTCCTCGGCCATGGCGTCGCGCAGCGCTTCGCGGACGGTCATCGTCACCATCTCGGTGCCCTCGGGCACCTCGGGATCGGGCTCAGTGGCGGCTTTCGGCGCAGCGGGAGCAGCTCCGGATTGGTCCCTCGGCGCGGGCGCGGATTTCACCTCGGCCGCAGGCGCCGCGAAATCGGCGGCTTTCTCCTGTTTCGCGGGCGCGACTGCCTTGCCCAGATCGGCGGCACTCTCGCCATCGGTCAGGATGGTCGCAATCGGCGTGTTGACTGCGACGTCGGCGGTTCCTTCGGGAATCAGGATCTTGCCAAGGGTGCCCTCATCGGTGGCCTCGACCTCCATCGTCGCCTTGTCGGTTTCGATCTCGGCAATGACATCGCCCGACTTGATCGTCTCGCCTTCCTTCTTCAGCCATTTCGAAAGGTTGCCCTTCTCCATGGTCGGCGACAGCGCGGGCATCAGCACTTGAATTGGCATGGTAGCTCCAGAAATTCACTCTTCAGGCTGCGCGCATTCTGAACGCAAAACGGAACCCGCTTTGCGGAATGCGCGCCCGGCGCTCAGCGATAGACATCGGTCCACAATTCGGCCGCATCGGGTTCGGGGTCGTGCTGCGCGAAGTCGGCAGCGGCGTTGACGATCTCCCGCACCTCGGCGTCGATGGCCTTCAAATCCTGTTCGCTCATCTTTGCCGCCAGCAGCCGATTGCGAACTTGTTCGATCGGGTCCTGGCCGTGGCGGACCTTGTCGACCTCCTCGCGGGTGCGATATTTCGCCGGGTCCGACATCGAATGTCCGCGGTAGCGGTAGGTCTGCATTTCCAGAATGAAGGGTCCCCTGCCTTCACGGCACCACGCCACAGCCCTGTCGCCCGCGGCCTTCACCGCGCGGACGTCCATGCCGTCGACCTGCTCGCCCGGAATGTTGAAGGAGGCACCGCGCTTGGAAAAATCGGTCTGGGCGGACGAGCGCGTCACCGAGGTGCCCATCGCGTAACGGTTGTTCTCAATAATGAAGATCACCGGCAGCTTCCACAGCTCCGCCATGTTGAAGCTTTCGTAGACCTGGCCCTGGTTCGACGCGCCGTCGCCGAAATACGCCAGGCTGACAAAATCGTTGCCGCGATATCGATTCGCGAAAGCCAGGCCAGTGCCGAGCGAAACCTGGGCGCCGACGATGCCGTGGCCGCCGAAAAAATTCTTCTCCTTGCTGAACATGTGCATGGAGCCGCCCTTGCCCTTGGAATAGCCGCCATGGCGTCCGGTCAGCTCGGCCATCACACCCTTGGCGTCCATTCCACAGGCCAGCATATGCCCGTGGTCGCGGTATCCGGTTATGACCTGATCGCCCTTTTTCAGGGCCATCTGCATGCCGACGACGATAGCTTCCTGGCCGATATAGAGATGGCAGAAGCCGCCGATCGCCCCCATTCCATAGAGCTGGCCGGCTTTTTCCTCGAAACGCCGGATCAGCAGCATGTCGCGCAGCGCGCTCAGTTCCTGGTCTTTGGTGAATTCCAAGGGGTGGTGGGAGCCGTTCCCCTCATCTTGGCCCGTTTCTTTAGCGACGCTTTTCTTGGGTGCGGCCATGGCAATTCCGGATCAGAGAATGGTAGCTCTCTCTATCCCAACTCAAACCGCCATGAAAGGATTGCGTTTTACCGCGAAAATTTCGCTATGCCGCAGTGCAATGCGGCGCGACATTTTCGAAATCGATTCTGCGGATAATTGAAACTTGACGATCAGTTCGGATTGGCGGCCCGAACCAGATCGCGCGGATTGGCGTAATCGAGCTGGTAGCGCGCGCGCTCGTCGAGCATATCGGGGTCGACGCGGTCGGATCGCAGCAGCGAGACCCGCTGCTCGCCCTGGGCACGCTCCCGCTTCAGCCGCGCCAATTCCGTTGTCAGCGCGATGATTTCCTGATCGAGTTCCTGCCGCGCATTCAGCCCGTACTTGCCGGTATAGGCGTTGACGCCGAAATAGCCGACCATCGCCGCCGCCATCGTGTAGAGGGCAAGCCCGGTCAGGAAGGATTTGAGTCGCGAGCGGGAGACCATGGCCGGGAGGATGCTGCGGCCCGGTTAACGGAATCCTAAGGCCGGGCGCGAGGCGCCTTGTCCCGCCTATTTATTGTGCTTTTCGACGAAGGCGGCAAAGGCGTCGATATATTGCTTCAGCACCTTCTGCAGCGATTCCCTGGTCAGGTCGCCCTTGTCGTCGAACGCATCGCCGACGCCGTTCAGGTAGATTTCCGGCTGCTGCATGATCGGGCCCGAGATGCCCGGCAGGATTTGCTGCAGATGTTTGGCCGCGTTGACGCCGCCGAGTGTGCCTGGCGCATTGCTGACAATGCCGACCGGCTTGCCGTTGAACGAGCTTTTGCCGTACGGCCGCGATCCGACGTCGATGGCGTTCTTCAGCACCCCCGGGATCGAGCGGTTGTATTCCGGCGTCACGAACAGCACGCCGTTCGACTTCTGCAGCTTTTCGCGGAACGCCAGCCAGTCGGCCGGCGGCGCCGCTTCCAGATCCTGACTGAAAAACGAGATGTCGTGCAGCGTGACGATGTCGAGTTGCAGCGTATCCGGCGCGAGTTTCGCCAATGCCTTGGCGATCTTGAGCGTAAAACTCTCTTTGCGCAGACTGCCGACAATGACGACAACGTTGTACGGGGTGGCCATGGGATTTCCTTTCGACGCGGCGCCGGATTGGCTCGGCCCGCAACCTAGCCAAGTCGGTGAAAGATGCACGTGCATGAATTACCGAAATAGCGGCGCGAGCGCACAGCCGG